>FLNZ01004426.1_pt1 | contig 36365 bp, 29 predicted proteins | sample 1140391 | NCBI WGS metagenome assembly FLNZ01 (sample SAMEA3878171, study PRJEB12797) | bioreactor metagenome | biome: Moose rumen | place: Sweden | collected 2011-10 | reverse complement strand
GGGCCAGAGAAGGACAAAGACAAGGCGATGATAGCGTGAGGGTCCCACCTCTTCCCATTCCGAACAGAGAAGTTAAGCCTCACCACGCCGATGGTACTGCGAGAGTGGGAGAGTAGGTAATCGCCCCCTAAGAGAGGATTCAGGAGCAATCTTGAGTCCTCTTTTTTTATAGTAATGCACAGCAAAGCATAATGCACAAAGCACAAAGCATAATGCGCAAAGCATAATGCGCAAAGCACAAAGCGCAGTTTCCACCTCTTCCCATCTCCTGGAACAGAGCCCTAAGCCCCACCACGCCGATGGTCAGCGACATGGGAAGGCGCAGGTAATCGCCCCCTAAGGAGACCCGGGAATCCGTTCCTGGGTCTCTTTTTTTATAGTAATGCACAGCAAAGCATAATACACAATGCACAAAGCATAATGCGCAAAGCACAAAGCGAAATCGCCATCTCTTCCCATCTCCTGGAACAGAGCCCTAAGCCCCACCACGCCGATGGTCAGCGACATGGGAAGGCGCAGGTAATCGCCCCCTAAGAGAGGATTCAGGAGCAATCTTGAGTCCTCTTTTTTATTATACAAAGCACAATGCACAAAGCACAAAGCATAATGCGCAAAGCACAAAGCGAAATCGCCATCTCTTCCCATCTCCTGGAACAGAGCCCTAAGCCCCACCACGCCGATGGTCAGCGACATGGGAAGGCGCAGGTAATCGCCCCCTAAGAGAGGATTCAGGAGCAATCTTGAGTCCTCTTTTTTATTATACAAAGCACAATGCGCAAAGCGCAAAGCACAGTTGCCACCTCGAACGCCGCGGTGCGGCGCACTACACGACACCACACAGGCTTCTTTCCCTTCCTTTTCCTTCCTTTCTTCCTCTCCTTCTTTCCTCCTCTCCTTTCCTCCTCTCCTTTCCTTCCCTCCTTTCCTTCCCTCCTTTCCTCCTCTTCTTTCCTTCCCTCCTTCCTTCCTTTTCTCCTTTCCTTTCTTTTCCCTTTCTTTCTTTTTCCTTCTTTTCTTCTTTTTTTAGAGACTTTTAATGAAAAAACTGGCTTTAGATATTGACAAACGCTTTTTCAGGTTGTAATTTTGCAGAGTATTTAATTTCAGAGGGAAAACCCGAAATAAATTGGGTAATAAAAGAACAATTATTAATATGGCAATCGCAAAGAAACAGACAAATCAAAAAATGTCATCACGTGCTGCTAATGCTGAAGCGGCAAAAAAGTCACAAACCACAGTCAACAAATCCCAATCGCAAAACTCTAAGGTTGAGAAGGAGCCTATGCCAATGGGAAAGATTAATTATATATTAATGGGAGTGAGCTTGTTACTGATAGTTATTGGCTTCATCTTAATGAGTGGCAGCAGCAATGAGGGCGATACATTCAATTATGACGTGTTTAATTCTACTCGCATCGTGGTTGCACCGTTTATTACCTTCTTAGGTTTCTTGTGCATGATACCCGCCATTCTTTACAAGGGCAGAAGAGCTGATGATGTGCCCCAACCGCAAGATGATGATGCCGCTTCCACAAGCAATATTATCGTCAATAACAAGTAGTTCATAAAAAGGCAAAAGAATTACACAGCTAAGAAGAAAGCCTCTTTTAGCGTTAATACTATCAAATAATGGACTGGATACAATCAATCATCATTGCGATAGTTGAGGGTTTGACCGAATTTCTCCCTGTGTCATCTACTGGGCACATGATTATCACCGAGAACATGCTTGGCGTGGATATCAACGACAAGTTTGTGAACGCGTTCACGGTAATCATTCAATTTGGCGCAATTCTGTCGGTGGTATGTCTTTATTGGAGACGATTTTTCGTGTTGAAAAAGGTAGAGGATGGCGTGACTGGCTGGAAAGCCTTTCTGCAAAAATATGACTTCTACTGGAAACTGCTTGTGGCATTCATCCCTGCGGCAGTCATCGGTCTTGCCCTTGGCGACTTTATTGAGGGTCTCATGGGCAACGTGTGGGTTGTTGCTGTGATGCTCGTGGCAGTGGGCGTGTTGCTGCTCTTTGTTGACAAGTGGTTTGAACGCAAAGAAGACAAGCCCCTTACCGAGCGCAGGGCGTTCACCATAGGTTTGTTTCAATGCATCTCGATGATACCAGGCACCTCGCGCTCGTTTGCCACCATCGCTGGTGGTATGCAGCAGGGCTTGACTCGCAAGACTGCCGCCGAGTTCTCGTTTTTCCTTGCAGTGCCCACCATGGCTGCTGCTACAGGCTATGAGCTGCTGAAGATGCTTATGAAAGATGAGTACCGTGAAGCACTCTCCAATAACGTGGGTGTATTGCTCATAGGTTGCGTGGTGGCTTTCATCGTTGCCATTCTCGCTATCAAGTTTTTCATCTCGTTCCTTACCAAATATGGCTTCAAGGCCTTTGGTTGGTACCGCATCATAGTGGGCGGACTGATTTTGGTGTTACTGCTTACCGGTCACTCGTTACAGATGGTTGACTAATCTTTATTTGATATATGCTCAATCCCATAGAAGGCGAAATATTCTACATCGACAAACCCCTGAAATGGACATCATTTGAGGTGGTGAAGAAGGTGCGTGCAAGGCTGCGCAAGCGTCTCGACGTGAAGAGTTTGCGCGTGGGACACGCCGGCACCCTCGACCCTCTAGCTACTGGTGTGCTCACCGTGTGTACTGGTCGTGCCACCAAGCGCATCGAGGAATTGCAGGCTGGCGTGAAGGAATATGTCGCACACCTGCGCCTGGGGGAGACCACACCATCGTTTGACCTTGAGACTCAGGTTGACGCCACCTATCCCTGGCAGCATATCACGCGAGAATTAGTAGAGAAGACTCTTCAAGAACAGTTTACAGGCACCATAGAGCAAGTGCCTCCCGCTTTCTCGGCGTGCAAGATTGACGGCAAGCCCGCCTATAAACTCGCGCGCAAGGGCAAAGATGTGGAGATACGCGCCAAGACCCTTGTCATCGACGAGATAGAGCTGCTTGAGTGCGGCTTGCCACAAGAGCCCACATTGATAATCAGAGTTGTGTGCAGCAAGGGTACTTACATCCGCGCTCTCGCCCGCGACATTGGTGTGGCACTGGGCAGTGGCGCCCATCTCACGGCACTGCGGCGCACTCGCATTGGCGACATATCAGTTGATGATTGCGAGAGTGTGGAGCACCTAATAGCGAGGCTTGAGACCGAGGAAATGGTGTCGCCCGACCGTGCCGAGCAGGAGCGCTTGGAGCAGGAGCGTGAGAAGAACCGTGCCATGGCTCGCCAGCGCAAAGCCGAGCAGCAGTTAAGGCGCGAGATGCGAAAGCCCCGCCAATCGCAAATTTAGCGAGAACACTCTTTTAACTTTTACACAGATTTATTAGTCTAACAACATATTAAAAACGTTTCACTGATGAAATTATCGGAATTTAATGTTGCAATGCCCGACGACCTTATCGCGTTACATCCTGCGGAGAATCGTGATGAGGCGAAATTGATGGTTCTGCATCGCAAGACAGGTGAGATAGAACACCGCATTTTCAAGGATATTATCCACTATTTCGACGATCAGGACACTTTTGTCTTTAACGACACTCGCGTCTTCCCCGCCAAACTCTATGGCAACAAGGAAAAGACTGGTGCCAAGATTGAGGTGTTCTTGCTGCGCGAGCTTAATCAGGACAACAAACTTTGGGATGTGCTGGTGGAACCGGCAAGAAAAATTCGCATTGGCAATAAGCTGTATTTCGGGCTTGACGAGGGAATGGTAGCCGAGGTAATCGACAATACAACCTCGCGTGGACGCACGCTAAGATTCTTGTACGACGGTCCGCACGATGAGTTCAAGGCCAACCTCTATGCCTTGGGAAATACGCCCTTACCTTATTACATCGGTCGTGAGTCGGAACCAGAAGATGAGCAGAACTATCAGACTATCTTCGCCGAGAACGAGGGCGCTGTGGTAGCTCCCGCTGCTGGTATGCACTTCAGTCGTGAGTTGCTCAAGCGCATGGAGATAAAGGGCATCCAAGATGAGTATGTCACTGTTCACATTGGTCTGGGAAGTTTCAGAAACATTGATGTAGAAGACCTCACCAAGCACCGCATGGATAGTGAGCAGATACGCATCCCTGAGGACGTTGCCGAGCGCATCAACGAGCGTCGCGACCATGAGCACAAGGTGTGTGCCGTGGGAGTCTCTACCTTGCGCGCAATGGAGAGCTCTGTGAGTATGAATGGTCACATCAAGCCATTTGATGGGTGGACCAACAAGTTCATATTCCCTCCCTACGACTTCACCACCGCCGAAGCTCTGGTGACTAACTTCCACATGCCTTACTCAGTGATGCTGATGATGACTTGCGCATTTGGAGGTTACGACCAGGTGATGGATGCTTACAAGGTGGCTATCGATGAAGGCTACAAGTTTGGAGCCTATGGCGACGCTATGTTAATTGTTGACTAAGAGATAGCCAATCCCACTTTTTGTGTAAACCATTATAATCCCGAATTTGTCATTAGGAGGCTACATTGCCACAAGCTAATGACCGATTCGGGATAAAATTATATTTCCTCAAATTCGGCGTCGCTCACTGGTTCATCTTGGTATTTTGAGCTGGTGCTGCTTGAAGGTTGTGGCTCGGTGGTTTCATTATCATTGGGGCGACCTTCCATCTCCTCAAAGCTCACATACTCGCCAGTCTCGTCGCTGTATCGGCGGTAGCGCTCTTTGAGGTCGTTTTGTTCGTCGTTTTTCTGTGCTGTTTCTTGGTTTTGGCGTGCTTGATTCATTGTGCGGTTATATTCGTCTTGAAATTTGCGCACGGCACGCCACACCTTGATGACAGGTGAGAACAAGAAAAACAACAAGAGTAATATGATAATAAGAACCCACATGAAAATATTGTTTTATTCATCAAAATAAGCAACATTCGTGCCAAATTATGCCACGATTATTTCTCAGGGAACAGAGCCGATGCAATCACATAGAAGATAATAACACAAGCCAATCCCGAGATGCCTCCCACCACCAAGAACGCCACGGCGGCAATAATCAGAGCATATTGCCTGAATGTCTCTTTGATCCCGAAGCTGTGAATCTTGAGCGAGAACATGCGCAGGTTGCACACCATGAGCAGCGACAGCGCCACTATTAGAGCCAGCACAATCCACGGACTGATGGTGTGGTGGTTGGCGTAGTAGTTGATGAAGCCAATCCAGAAAATGGCGTTGGCAGGGATGGGGAGTCCGGTGAATGTGGTGGCCTGATTGGTGTCGATGTTGAAGCGCGCCAATCGCAGGGCTCCAAAGATGGGAATCAGCATCGCGGCATAACACATCCACTGCGGGCATCCGGCAGGAACCATCACGTTGAAAAGAATCATTGCGGGTGCCAGACCGAAGGTCACACAGTCGCTGAGCGAGTCAAGTTCCTTGCCCAGTGGCGACACGGCATTAAGCAGCCTTGCCACGAGACCGTCGCAAAAGTCGGCGACAGCACCCAGCGCGATGAAGGCAAACGCTAGCTGGTAGCCTTGCAGCCCCAGCACCGTCGTAGTGGCAAAGGGGTCGAACGACACCACAATCGCCAGCGCTCCGCACAGCAGGTTCAGGCAGGTGATAGTGTTAGGGATGTTGTTTTTTATGGATTGTAGAATATTCATTTTCAATTAATACAATTTTTCCTATTTAAGCCTAGCTATTGGTGTGATGCCGCCAGTGGTCTTGTCGCCAAGTTTCACCAGTATCTCGGTGTTGAGAGGCAGGTAAATATCTACCCTGGAGCCAAACTTGATAAAGCCAATGAAGTCGTTGATGTCAACATCATCGTCGGCCTCCACATATGTGACGATGCGGCGGGCTATGGCGCCGGCAATCTGTCGCACCAGCACTTCCTCGCCGTTCTTCTCGCTCTCAATGACTATTGCCGAGCGCTCGTTGTCGGTGCTTGACTTGGGGAGGTAGGCGGCAAGGAAGCGGCCTGCATGATGCTTCACGTATTTCACTTTACCCTTCAGGGGGACCCAGTTGGCGTGAACGTTGAATACCGACATAAACACCGAGAGCTGGATGCAGTTGCGGTGCAGGTACTCGCCCTCATACACCTCCTCAAGCGCCACCACCTTGCCATCGACGCTAGAGACGACTACACCGTCGCTGTCGCCCTTGAAGTGCCGCTGTGGCAGCCTGAAGAAGTTCAGCACCAGCGCAAACATGATGATGCTTATCACCATCAGAGTGATGGGGATGGCCTTCAATTCTATGAACATAAAGGCAAGAACGTTGATTGCCAGTAATATAAACAGCAATACAAAGATGATGTTCTGTCCTTCTTGATGTATCTTGACCTTCATTTGTGAAAAATCTTTATTTCAAACTGCAAAGATACAAAATAATTCACAATCAACAAGGCATAATTCATAATTAATTCCTCATGCCTTGAAACTGGAGCAGTTTAGATGTCAGATGTCAGATGTCAGAGATTGCTACGGAGAGAAAGAAAAATGGACAATCATTGTAATTGTTGTCCAAAAAGTGATTACCTTTGCACTATCGAAACAGATAATCATTAATTCATAGAAAATCAGAATAACATTATGAAGAAAGCACTACTTGCACTTTTGGCGATTGTCGCATGCAGCATGGCTGTTAATGCCAATGTCTATGGCGACGTGAACGGTGACGGCGATGTGACGGTCGTTGATGTCACCGCAGTTTACAACTATCTTCTCGAAGGCGACGAGACATTCCTCGCCACCAGCGACATCGACGGTGACGGCTACATCACTGTTGCCGACATAACAATCATCTACAACATCATCCTTGGCGTTGTATCGCCCGAGGAGCCTCCCGCACCAGTGACTGAGTACACCGTTAATGGCGTCACCTTCAAGATGGTGGAAGTAGAAGGCGGCACTTTCATGATGGGGACCGAGCTGTATGTTGGTAGCGCTCATCCGGCACACGAAGTTACACTCAGCACCTATAGCATTGGTCAAACCGAGGTCACTCAAGAACTATGGGTTGCAGTGATGGGTTCAAACCCAAGCTATTTCAATGAATATGGAAATGCCGAAGTCCACTCTAATAGTCATAGTACATGGGACGCTGGCATCAACTTGCAGCGACCTGTTGACTATGTGAATTATAGCGACTGCCTGGCATTTTGCGAAGCTCTTAGTCAACTCACAGGCAAGAACTTCCGCCTTCCCACCGAGGCCGAGTGGGAGTTTGCTGCGCGCGGAGGAAACCTGACCCATGGCTATGAATTTGCAGGCAGCGACAGCATTAATGATATTGCCTGGTACAAAGCAACCATACCTTCACCCACACTTTGGACCGATGGCTGGGGCACACAGACCGTGGCTACTAAGGCACCCAACGAACTTGGAATCTATGACATGTGTGGCAACGTTGATGAATGGTGCTTTGACTGGTTTGCCACTTACGGTGTTGAGCCAATAGATCCACAGACCAACCCCACAGGGCCTGAGACAGGAACTTACCGCGTTATGCGCGGTGGTAATTGTATAACCACAAACTCAGGACTTATGAAAGTGTATTATCGCCAATGGCAGAATCCCGACTCTCGCGGCAACGTGCGTGGCTTCCGCCTAGCTTTGTAGAATCAAGAAGAATAAGTAGATAGAAAAATGAGACAACGAGGTCGCGACTCCGTTGTCTCATTTCTTTGTGTATTATAAAGCTGAAGATTTACATAAACTTGTCTCCGAAGTGGGTTTTTGCTTCGTTGACGTAGTTTTTGATTTTCTGCTCATCGTTGATGGGTGCGATGAGAAGTGCGTCGGGAGTGTCGGCGATGACGTATCCGTTGATGCCCGATACCACTATGAGTTTGTCGCCTTGAGCGGCGATTACGTTGTTGTGGCTGTCAAATGCTAGGACCTTGCTATTTGGGGTGACATTGGCGTCGCGGTTCTTAGGAGCGTTGTCGTAGATAGAGCCCCAAGTGCCGAGGTCGCTCCACCCGAAATCTACCTTCTCGACATAGACGTTGCTCGACTTCTCCATCAAGGCATAGTCGATAGACACATTAGGGCAGGTGCCATAAAGATTGTTGATTACCTCTTGTTCTCGATCGGTGTTGTAGATGTCTCCAGCATGGTCAAAGACCTCAGCAATTTCGGGTGCGTGGGTGCGCATCGCGTTGATGATGGCATCTACGCTCCAGAAGAACATGCCCGAGTTCCAGAAAAACTCCCCACTCTCAAGGAATACGTTAGCGAGTTCTTTGTTGGGTTTCTCGGTGAAGGTCTTCACCTTAGAGAACGCCTCGTCGATGTGTTCGCCTTCTTGGATGTAGCCATAACCCGTCTCGGGGCGGTTGGGCTTGATGCCAAAGGTGACGATGGCATCGTTCTTCTCGATAAAGTCAAACGCTTTTACCACGCAATCGTTGAAGACGTTTTGCCTCAGTATCAGGTGGTCGCTGGGAGCAACCATTATTTTGGCATTAGGATTGATGGCCTTGATGTGCCAAGCCGCCCAGGCGTTGCATGGCGCAGTGTTGCGCATCACTGGCTCAAGCAGAATCTGGTTAGGCTTGATGTCGGGCAGTTGTTCTTGTATGATGCCAGCATATCTCTCGTTGGTGAGAAGGATGATGTTCTCTGTTGGGATGATATCGGCGAGCCTGTCAAAGGTGAGTTGCAGCAGGCTGCGTCCTGTGCCCAGGAAGTCGATAAACTGTTTGGGCATCGCGGTGCGGCTGTAGGGCCAAAAGCGGCTTCCCACGCCGCCACACATTATCACGCAAAATCGGTCTTGTTTCATACTTATTTATTTGGGTTTTTGTTGTGGAGTGTCAGTTGTTATTGTCGTTGTCGGTTTCATTCACTTTAAGAGTGACAAGCTCAAGCCGCGCGCCACTCTTCTTGTTGATGGTCACGGTGAACTGGTCGATGGTGTGCTCCTCGCCCTGATTGGGGATGACCTCTAGTCGGTTGACGATATAGCCTGCTATGGTTTGGTAGTCATCGCTCTCGGGGAGGTCGAGGTCAAACATCTCGTTGATGCGCTCAATCTCCATGCGTCCCGAGAGTTCGTAGGTGTTCTCGCCAGTCTTGCGGGCGATGAGCTTGCGACGGTCGTGCTCGTCTTCAATGTCGCCAAATATCTCTTCCACGAGGTCTTCGAGGGTCACCATACCTGCCGTTCCGCCAAACTCATCGACCACTATCGCCATGCTCTTTTTATCTTTGAGCAGGTTTTGCATCATCTTCTTGGCGAGCATGGTCTCGGGGGCGATAATCACGGGCTTTATTTGGTCTTTCCAGTTCACGTCGGGTTTGAACAACTCGCTCACCTGGATGAAGCCCAGCACGTTGTCGATGTCGTCGTGATAAACCACGAGTTTTGACAGTCCCGACTTGGTGAACAATTGGCTTAACTCGTCACGGCTGGTCTCGGCGATATCCACACCCACTATCTCGTTGCGGGGTATCATGCAGTCGCGCAGGCGAGTGTCGCTGAAGTCGAGGGCGTTCTCAAAGATTTTCACCTCGCGCTCCACCTCTTTGTTCTCATCCTCGCTCTTGTCGATGTTTTCTTGCAGATAGTCGTCGAGTTCGCCCACCGAGATAAGCCTTATCTCCTTCTTCTCGTTCTTGATGCCAAAGAGGCGCATGAGAATTGACGACATCCACGAGGTGAACTGCGAGATAGGGTAGAGCAGCAGGTAGAGGAACAGGAGCGGCACGGCAAAGACGCGCAGCGAGCGGTTGGGATTGACACGGAACATTGTCTTGGGCAGGAACTCGCTCATCACCAGCACTATGGCGGTGGAGATGACGGTCTGCACCAGCAGCACCAGAGCCTCGTTGCCGCCGAGCCACTTATCTAGAGGTTCTTTGAGCAGCCATGCGATGCCAATACCATATACCACATGCACGATGTTGTTGCCCACGAGCATAGTCGAGATAAACGTCTCGCGGTGAGCGTAGAAAATGTTGAGAATCTGACTTACCAGACCACCCTTCTTGATGTCGATTTCGGTCTTAACTTTGTTAGACGACACAAAAGCAATCTCCATGCCCGAGAAGAATCCCGCGAACACAAGCGCTGTGATGGTAAGAATGAGATATGGTGTTAATTGTTCCACTAGGCTTCAGTTAATTAAAAAGTGGGAAATCGAGTGTCGTTGACTGGCACTATGGCTTGCACGCGATTAACTTTGTAGGTGGTAAGTTTCTCGTTTGACACATATCCATAGCCTTCTAGTACCTTTTCTTGCGCCTGCATTCTGATGAACGAGTCGCTGTAGTATTTGCTTGCCTTGCGGTCCCAGAACATCTGGTTGGTCTCTATCTTGCTGCCGTCTCGGTTGGTGATAGTGACCATGCTGTTGAGGCTCCACAGAGCTTTCTCCTCGTCGTAGTAGGCCGAGTCGCAGGTTATCTCACTGCCATTCTTGTCGTGGATGGTGATGTTGCCAGTGATGTTAAGCATGCGGGTGCTGCGGTCGTAGTGTGCCGAGTCGCATTTCATCGACATTTTCACGTCAAAACTCTGCTTGTCGAGCTCCTCGGCGATAAGTCCATCGGGGAACACCCAGTGCGGATGTTCCTGTTCTTCGTAGGCGAGCCATGTCTTTGTGGTGATGCGGTATCTTGTCTCCCCTGAGTCGCTGAGCAGAGTCTGCACGTTATGTGAGACCATTGTGGGCAGTTTTGATGCGTCGATTTGTTGGTTGGCGGCGATACCACCATCATCCTTGCAGCCCGAGGCTATCAAGATGAGAATTAAGATTGCAATAATAAAAAAGTATCTACTTTGCTTCATTATTTATTCTCAACGGTAGTTGAGCTATTAATCTTTATCTTTTTAGTTCTAGCTTTTCTTGATTCTAGAAGTTCTAGATTTTCTAGATTATCTAGTTAATACTAGATTTATTACTTAAAACAAAACACTTAACACCTACTATTACCTAATCTTATTCTTCCAGAACCACATCTCGTTGAAGTTCACGCTCACGGTGATGTTGAGGTAATCTTCCTTGATGAGGTTGACAGGAGTGGTGTAGCGGTGTCGCCATTCCACTCCCAGGTTGACCAGGGTCTTGTTGCCGGCAAGTGCGGGAAATGAGAATCCCAGTCCCACACCATAGTCGCGCACGTCGTTGCCGTTCACATTCATATAGTCGTTGTTATAGAATGCTCCCACTCGATAGGTCATGCGGTTGAGGTAGTTGCCACGCGGATTAGGGAGGTAAGACATTCCTGCCGACACTTTCCAGCGGTCATTCCACTTGGTTTGTGGTGTCTCAAAATAGTCGATTGGAGTGTATTTGGCTTTTGACCATTGCTGATAGGTGTAGTCAAGCTCTAGGTTCAGGCGGTTGTCGTAGGTATAACTGATACCGGCACCGAAAGAATTGGGCAACTCATAATTGTCTTTCATCGACATATTGGCAATAGTGTCATACACTATCACCGTGTTGCCGTTTTTGTCTGTTATGATATCTTGGTTGATATTGGCCATTCTGCCCATAGCCGTGCCGTGAAGAGACTTCTTAGGCTGGTAAGTGAGACCTAACACCACTTTGTTTTTGCGTGAAATGTTGAAGGCATATTGCAGTCCTACACGCATGTTCCAGTCCCTGACCTCCAAGTTTCGGAAGAACTGAGTTGTTGATATTGATTCAACATTTGTGGTGTTGGTGGTAGTGCCGAAGAGATAAGAGAAATTCGCTCCTATCGAGAGACCTTTGAAAGGTTGGTAGCCCACGCCGGCGAATAGCTCGGAGAGACCTCCTGTGCCGATGCGTGAGTCGGTGCCGTTAGTGATGTCGCCTCCAAAGCTGTAGCCCACACTTGAGAATGGCACCACGCCTATCGCCGCGCCTATGTTTTTGCCGAGACGGAACTCCATGGTGATGTAGTCAAGTCCACCTCCCAGATTATATCCGCTCTTGTCGCCCTCTTTCGACCAGCAGTTGGTGAGGTCAACGCCCATGTCCCACAAGAAGGTGAGAGAATCGACCTGCGAGTAGCTGGCAGGATTCATGACATTGATCTGTCGGCCGTTTTGCATGGCAATACCCACACCACCCATCGCGCGCTGTATGCCAGTGGCATTGTCGCTGAGGATGCCATAGCCAAGTTTGGAGTAGGGTGTTGTCGATGATTGTGCCATTGCGGGCATGTGGCAAGTAGCCACAACCACGATTGTTGATATGATGTATTTAAAGATTTTCATGCTAGATTATTTGATTTTTCTACCAAAGTGCAAAGTTAGTAAATACTATTCAATAAAAGCGGTTTTCTACATTTTTTAGCATTTATAGTATTTACTTTACTTCCTTGTTTTCCTTCTTGCCTTTTTTGTCGCTGGTGAGCTTTGAGAGCATCAGTGTGGCATAGATTTGAATCACGGCACCAGCGAGCAGGAAGGCGACCCAGCTGCGTTGCATCTCGAAGTTGGAGGAAAAGCGGCAGTAGGCTGCAATGCAATACACTATTGCCGCCACCACATTCATCCTCGTGAGACGTTTAACCCTGAGCTCGTCGCTTGGGCTGGGGATGAGAAACTGTGCCACTAGAGTGCCTGCTGCACCGGCGGCCATCAGCCATCGTTGCCACGCTGGCATGGGGATAATGAAGAGAGGCACAACGGCTGCTGCCAGCAATATCGTCATCGACATGCACAGCAAGAAGTTGCCTATATTATGTTTTGTGTTCTTATTCATTTTCTATTTTATATCGGTCTCATACACATCCTCGTTGGTGCGTTTCATTCTATACTGCTCGCGAGCGAGTTTCTCGAGGTTTTCCTTATCGGTGTCGAGCTCGCGGAATTTTTTCTCATAATACATGGCTGAATCCTCCTTGCTCTTGATTTGAGCATTGAGGTTGTTGATTTCTGACTTCTGCTTGGAGATTTCCATGTAGTTGTAGTCGCCAAAGAACAGCATCATAAGGATAAAAGCCAAGAAAATCAGAAATGGCAAGTTGAGCCACAGAGGTAGCCACTTGGGACGCTTGATTTTTATGTTCATTTCGTTATCGTTTTACTCGTAAATTAGACTGCGAAATTAGCAATAATTCTGAATATTAGCAATAATAATTACTCGTTTAACTATAATTAGTAATCACTCGAGTGCTCGAGCACTCGACTGCTCGAAAACTCGAATGTTCGATTGTTCGAATGCTCGAGTTGTCGATATAGAAAAAAACTTAGCTGTCTTCTAGCAGCCCTGGTCGCAGCTTCTTGGTGCGGGCGAGGGCTTGCTCCATCTTCCACTCCTCGATTTTGGCGAAGTTGCCGCTGAGCAGTATCTCGGGCACTTGCCAGCCTTTGAACTCGGCAGGGCGGGTATAGACTGGCGCTTCGAGCAGGTTGTCCTGGAAGGAGTCGCTCAGCGCGCTCTGCTCGTCGCCAATGGCGCCTGGGATGAGGCGCACCACGGCGTCGGCAATCACCGCTGCTGGCAGTTCGCCTCCCGTGAGCACATAGTTGCCAATGGAGATTTCGCGTGTGATAAGGTGCTCGCGTATGCGGTAATCCACACCCTTGTAGTGCCCGCACAGGATGATGATATTCTGTGCCAGTGACAGCTGGTTGGCAAGCGGCTGGTCAAACATCTCGCCGTCGGGCGAAGTGAAAATCACCTCGTCGTAGTCGCGCTCGCTCTTGAGCTGCTCTATGCAGCGGAACACCGGCTCTATCTGCATCACCATGCCTGCCTCGCCGCCAAAGGGATAGTCATCTACCTTGCGGTGCTTGCGCAGCGACCAGTCACGCAGGTTGTGGATGTGGATTTCCACCAACCCCTTGTCTTGCGCGCGCTGCACGATGCTGCAATGCAGCGGCGACTCCAATGCCTCGGGCATCACGGTGAGTATGTCAATTCGCATCATAGCTATTTCTTGCTTTTAGGTTTCTCCTTAGCTTTATTTACCACCTCATCGTAGTCGTAGCGGTCATAGACTATCCTCTTCTTGGGCTTGTAGTCGGGGCTGGAGATGTCGCGGGTGGCATCGTAATACTTGGTCTTGATGCCGCCCAGGCGCAGCAGCATAATGCTCACGTCGAGGCTGATGCCAGGGCGGTCAACCGCGGCGCGCATCTGCCGCACCAGGTCGGGATGCTTGGCGATGAAGGTGTCGCTGCACCACACCACGAAAGGCACGTCGTTGTCGCAGTGGAAGTATTCGGCCTCGGCACGTGTGCCGCCTTGACGGCCGCAGTGGTCGCGGAAGTCGTAGGCCTCGTCGCCGTGGTCGGGCAGGTAAATCACCACGGTGTTCTTGTCGCGCCAGATGTCGAAGATGGCTTTCATCACGGCATCGTTATAAATAGTGGCATTGTCGTAATGCGCGATATACTCTTTTACTTCTTTTGTGACATAATCCTCGGTGCGGTGGATAGAATCGGCGTTAAACGTTTCAAAGCCTTTGCCCTTGGGATAGCGGTACTCGGGATTCACATGCTGCCCCTTGAGATGGAAGATGTAGAGGTTGTGCTTGCCAGGCGGCACCTTAGAACTGTTTTTGAAGTCGCCAATCATCTGACCGTCATGCTTGAACGGGGTTGATGACATCTCATCGTAGCTTAGCTTGGCGATGGTGTCGTTGTAGAGGAAAGCGTTGACCGAGATGGTGTAGAGCTCGGTCTTCTGATACTCGCGCTGCATGTCCCAGATATACACCTTGTAGCCGGCATGGCGGAACACGGTGGGGAACATAGGGCTCTCATACCAGTACTCGTCTTTCGTCATGTCGTTGAGCGAGAAGAAGTTCTTCTGCACGGTGGAGGTGGCGTTGTAGGGGCTTATCATGTCGTTAAACACGATGAGGTTGCCACGGTCGCGCTCCCTAATCATGTAGGGCGTGGTGTTGTGCTCATAGCCATAGAGGGCGGCATGGCTCTTGATGTAGCTCTCGCCAAAGACCATCACCACGTTGAGCGAGTCGGGCTCAGTGACCTCGATGGGAGTCTTATACACCTCTCGCGCCACGTCAATGGCTTGCGCCACATCGGCATGGCTGGTGCTCAGGTAGCTGAAGGAATATATCACGCTGCTCACATTGTCGAGGGCATAAGTGCCAAAGTCGGCAACCCAGTTGCTCAGGTCTTTAGAGTGCTTGCAAGTCGCCATTCTCACATAGTTGTGGCTGTAGTATGCGCCAAAGAGGATGAGCGGCAACAGCAGCACCGTGAGAACAATCTTCATCACCTTGTTGTGCGCCACTCTGTTGAACAAGTCTTTGAGCCACTCGGCAATAGCCACCACGATGATGATGGCGACCACGATGCCGTAGGTGATGAGGCTTGGCGTGGCGAGGGCGTAGGTGGTGATGAACTCGCTCGCCTCGCTCTCGTTGGTCTCGGCAAGAAGGGTGAACAGCCGCGCCCCGATGCCCATGTCAAAGTTCAGATTCACAAAGATATAAGTCGCCTCAAGCAGAATCACCAGGAAGTAGATGATGCACTTATATGCCATTCTTATGGGGCGTTTCTTGCATAGGTATAGCCCCAGTGTCAAGAGGTAGCTCACAAAAGTGCCGAGTGCCCAGCACCGCAGGCCGTGATCCCAGTGGTTGCCGTCGATATAGAAGCATCCCACCAGGTAGCCAAACGTCACCCCGCAGTTGATAAGCCACATCACAAGGAAGAAGTTGAAATCCTCAATAATAGGCTTCATCAACCAGTTTGCAGCCTTCAAAAGCCACTGTCCAAATGCCTTTATTTTCTCTTTGTATTTCATTGATAATATTATCCTTTTTCAAAAAATCGTGCAAAATTACACATTATTTTTTAAAGGAGAGGAATTAAAGGAGTAAAAGAAAATAAAACCACAGATAAATGTGTGAAAACCGAAAAAACGCAAGCAGGTTTTCATGCTGCTTGCGTTTTTTAGATTGTCAAGATTCGTTAGATTACTTCACGATAATCTTTTTGCCGTTGTGGATGTAGATGCCGGCAGCGGTGGGCATGCTGTTGAACTTCACGCCCATCAGGTTGTAGTAAGCGTTGTCGGCATTAGCATCAACGCCAACGGTGCTGATTGCCTCGGGTTGCTTTTTGTTGACTGTCATAACGACTGCGCCATTGAAGTCTTTCAATACAGCCAGATTGATTTCGTAAGTGCCAGCTTCTTCAACGCGGAAGTTTGCTCCATTATCACCTTGCACAGTCATGATGCCAACTCCAAGAAGGTCGCTGTTAATTAGGAAGTAGCCCACATTGTTTTCGTCTTGGCCACCAAACCAGATGGTGCTTCCATCCTGGTCATACGTGATAACCTTGAACTCAGCACCTGCCTCAAATTCAACCTCGGCTTGGTCATTTTCGTCAAAAGTGATGCGGCCACCCTCGGCGGTCTGGTTCCAGTCGTTGAAGCTGCCCACCAGGAAGAAGCCTTCCTCTGCTGGCTCTTCTTCATAGGTGTAGCTGATTTGGGTCACGGGAAGGGCAACATTGGTGCCGCAGCCCAGTGTGGCGGTGGCATCGGGGAAGTCCTCGCCCTGAGCATAGTTAACGAAGCTGCTCCAGTTGTCGGTGTAGGTCATTGCCTTACCGGTGATGCCCGAGGTGTAGAAGGGAGCATAGTCGCTGCCCGAGGTGCAGTTGTCATCGTCTTGTGCGTCAAATACCATAGTCACCAGCAGGCTTTTACCAGGAGTGAAAGCAAAGTTTATAGGAAACTCAATAGTGCATTCGTCGCCATAGTAGTCAAGCAAACTAATGTCGTATTGACCCTCATAAACTGGAGTGTCGAATGTGAAGAACTGCTTAATGCCTTCGATTACCGCAAACTCGGTGGCGTCGGTCTCCTGAAGATAAATCTTCACGTCGCGGGTGATGTCTTCCCATGTCTCACAATCAAACTTGAATTGCAGCTTGGTGATTACCACATTTTGCTTGCCGTCCATGTCGGCGAGCAGGTCGGGCGTGTAAATCATCTGAGCTCCTGTGTGGGCAATATAGAAGTTGGTGGGAGCCATGTCGAAGTAGGAACCATTGTAGGTTGAGGCATTGTCCCAGTCGCCCACGTTGATAGTGCCCTCGGTCTGAGCTTGGGCGCTAAATGCAAATGCAGCAATAGCCGCAAGAATCATGTAAAATTTCTTCATAATGATAATGTATTAAAAATGAAACTGATATATTAATTATTCACATCACAGCAGAGCCATGATAAAGAACTTGCTATTTAACACTTAACACTTACTACTTACCACTTACTACTTACCACTTACTACTTAACACTTATAACTTACCACTTATAACCTACCTATTGTATTTGAAGCTTGAGCCGCCGAGGAACTCTCGCATGATGCTGGTGGGCGGGATTTCCTTGTCATCGACGGGGATAAAGTAGTGGATGAACTTGAGCAGGCGGTGTGCCTCGGAATATTCTGGGCAGTTCTTGGGCACAGTGGCGAGGATGAGCTCGGCGTAGGGCCTCAAGACGGCAAACTCGATGTTGAGCGCCGAGTTGAACATCATGTCGGCATTCTCCTGGTAGGGCGCTATCCATTTCTCCTCCGATGTACACACGTTCTTCCAGTGGCTGATGGTCTCGGTGGCGCTGAAAGCCCCCTTGTTGTAGTCGCGGATGATGCGCCGCAGCAAGCGGTTGTCGCTGGTAGGCACCCAGTTGTGGTCGTCGAGCGAGATGCTGGTGAGGGTAGAGATAAACACCTTAAACTTCTTGCTGTCGGGGATGCGCTCGGTGAGCATGGGGTTGAGGGCGTGAATGCCCTCGATGATGAGCACCGTGTCGTTCTTGAGTTTGAGCTTCTTGCCGTTATACTCCCTCTTGCCGGTGACGAAGTTGAACTCAGGAATTTCTACCCTCTCGCCATTCATAAGTTTCATGAGGTGGTCTTCGAGGAGGTCGCAATCCACAGCCTTGATGTTGTCGAAGTCATAATCGCCGTTAGGCAACAGTGGAGTGTCCTCGCGGTTGACGAAGTAGTCATCGGTAGAGAACGAAAGCGGACGCAAACCGCAAGCCAGCAGCTGGATTGACAGACGTTTGCAGAACGTGGTCTTTCCCGAGCTGGATGGACCAGTGATGAGCACGAGGCGGATGGGATTCTCCTTGTCACGGAAGCGACGGTCAATCTCTTCGGCAATCTGCACGATCTTCTTCTCCTGCAGAGCCTCACTCACCTGAATCAGCTCTGAGGCGTGACCGTTGAGAATCGCCTTGTTCACGTCGCCGGCGTTGGACTGACGCATAATCACATCCCAATGCACTTTCTCGGCAAACATCTCGAAGGTGTGCGGCATATCACGCATGGGCGACAGCTGCGTGGGGTTCTCCCAGTCGTGGACACGCAGCAGCAATCCGTCTTTATATTTTATGACATCCCAAACCTTCAGATACCCTGCCGAGGGTACGAGTGGACCGTAGAAATAGTCGGCAGTGTCTTCCAGCGTGAAGTAGTCGCTGTAGATTTGTCCGCTCGACTCCAGCAGTTTCACTTTGTCGGCAAAGCCGCGCTCGGCGAAAACCTTGATGGCTTGTTCGGTTGTTGCCTCATGACGGTGAAACACCATGTCGTTATCGACAATCTCGTGCATGCGAGCTCTAATGCGCTCAACGTCATCATCGGTCACCGGCTCGCCATTCTTCTTCCTGAGGTTGCAGTAGTAACCGCCCGAGATGGGGTGCTCGATGAAGAGTTTGCTGCCTGGGCAGGTGTCGCTGGTGGCCTTATAAAGCACGAAGCACAGCGAGCGCACATAAACTCTGAATCCCGAGCCACGGCGCGCGTCCATAAACTCCACATCGCGGTTCTGGAACAGCCTGAACTTCAGGCCCTGTGAGGCATTGTTAACTTTTGCCGAGACCACAGGATACTTAAATTGCAGCTCATCGGCAAAAGCGTTGTACACATCGAGTAGCGACGTTCCCTCCGGAAATTCTCGTGTCGCATTGTTGTTTTTACATCGGATTTGTAACATGGGGAGCAAATTTTAATTATATTATTTATCAATTACTTTCAAAGTGTTTCCATCAACGCTATGACGCATCATTTGACGGGAGAGGCACTGTTGCCTTATCGCTCAAAAACCAAATGACACATCATCACATTGGCTTAATCATTGACTCAATATACTTTATCTCGTCTTCGGTCAAGTCATACTTCTTATATAATTCTTCATCGGTCCAGGGGCGAGAGAAGTCTTGCATCGGCACGAAATGATATACAGAGGTCTGAGCATGTTGAGTTATCTTGATTGCAGATACCAAAGCGCGGAAAAATCGTGTCTTAAGATAGGATATAAAGTTGGTAGCCTCAGTTTCTGTGGGGAACTTTATATAGAGATATGTCTGCGAGCAAACAGAGCCAATAGGAGCAAACTCTGGAACTCCAAGTATTTGATGAGGAAAAGATTCGCTTGCACCGTATGCTGCTGGGATAAAGACTTTTACAGCGTCAATATCTTCTGCGTTTTTACTTATAAGTTTACGATCAACATATCCAACAGTTCGTTTGTTTCCATCAAGATAGAAAATGAGCACGTCATCAAGGTTTCGCTTCTCATTTACCACCTCATATTTGGTCTTTTTACTTTTTGACGGATTAGTAGGTATTCCAAATGGTGTGTCTGAAGAAATATGACCTTCAACAAAGTCCACACCATCTATTTTAGCTTGTTTCAGCACTTTATTAACGATAAGTGCCATTTGTGGTTCACGTATAAGTATGTCATATTCTCCTAAATTTAAGCTGGCAGAGCTCACAACTCCATCCCTATTCAAAGAATATTCACATTTGCCAGAATGAAGACGATCTGTAATAAAGTAGCAAATACCACCCTTTATTTCCACATTTGGGAACAGAGCTCCAGCATCACTGTATGCACTCATAAACAACACATTGCCACCTTTTAACATATCTCGTCTAAAATCTCCTAATAGATGCTCGCGTCCTCCTGTAAACCATTTTGATGGAGTTATCATCATAGTAAAGTCTGTAGTTACTTCTTTGGTTATTCCACAAAATTTCTGATAAATTGGTGCATCATTAGTGCCGCCCGAACCGCCTTCGTCTTGATATGGTGGATTGCCCACCGCTACTGTTATTCCCATTTTTTTTATCTTGTTTATTATCTCCTCGGCACGCTCGCCGATGAGGTCGTAAGAATTATAATCACTTGCTATATTCTCTACTGGCATGTCCAAAGCCTCATACACCTTGCGAGTGAACTCGTAGGCTATGGATGATGTAGGGATAGAATATATTTTGTCTTTATAGCTGTCGCCAAACTCGAGTAAGATGGCGTAAGCAAACTCGCCAACTTTTGATGCTATATCGAGGAACTTCGCATCGGCGGCAATCCTGTCATGAGGAACCTGACGCAACATTCTCAATGCCACGCTTTCAACAGGTGTTACCACCTCCGACTCTGACCAGCGGCCAAACTGCCTGATGGCATTCTCCACACGTTCTATGGGCTGTTTGCTCTCATCGTTAGCAAGGTCGTTAATATTCTGAATTTTATAATCCAGTTCTCTAAGAGCATTAGGATTTAAATGCTTATGAAGAAGTTGCGCCATTCTCTTGCTGACACCAAGGTTCTTGGCTATGCGCTTATTGTCACCCCCATTTTCAATCACATCCATAATATCCTGAAGAGCCATCACCTTATCTTTTGAAAGGAATGCGAAGAACAGATAACGTGAATATAGCGTGACAATCCGCTTGCCTAAAGAGTCATCTTCCTTATTCTCTTTTTCTGATCTTGGACTTGTCACATCTTCTTCTGATGGCATCGCATCATCTGCGCCTAAATCAATGTCATCTTCACCCTCTTCTTTAGTTGGATTTATCTTCAAGCCGCCTCTGGCTCCAATAGGCTGTTGGCGCATGATTTCCTCTCGCAGTTCATCGACATCAAGCAGCGAGAGGTCAACTGGCACATCCTTGGCCTCATCTAATATGCTCCTTTCGCTGGAATACTTACGAATAAAGTCCAAAATGTCATTTGGCGTAACTTCTCGCAGCTTGTCTTTATTCAGCCAAATCACAGGCGAAACCTCAAGCTCCTTTCCAATTCGTTCCAACAGATGACGGTTACCATTGGCATCAGTGTTGATGTCATAAATATGCGCGCGAAGTTCCTGAAGGAAAAACATGCGATTTGGGTCAAAATCAACCAACAAAGTCTGTGGTTTCATATTTCGCTTTGCGATGTTACCATCACCATCAGTATATGTCACCACGTAGGGATTTTGCAAGCGGAAGATGGCCTGGTCATACTCCTGCGGCGATTGAGTCTCCTTCAAATAAATCATAGTATCCCATTCTGGAACTGTCGAACCTGTCAGCATGCGATTAACAGTCAACGTCAGCGTTTTCTCACCATTGGCTTCGCAGTCCTCAATCTTCTTCTTTACATTTGTGAGATCACCATATAATCGCTCATCTTCTATGCCTGTGATGTTCAATATCTCATAATTGGAGAGGTTCTTAAATTTGCCTTTGTGTTTTTTAATAAGGGCCTCCATTGCGTCACACGAAGCGCGATAAGGCAACACCATTACGACATGACGACACAAGTTCCCCTGCTTGATGCGTTCATTGTCAAGGAATCCCATTACATTAGTGTCTTCCTTTGAACCATCAATTACTTGCAAGAAATCAAGGACTTCCTGTTCATGTCTGAAGACAAGGTGCTTATCATTGTTGTCCTTTGTGATAGAAAGAGGACAGAATAATTCGCGGAAAGCCGTAGAAATGCCCGCTTGTTTCAGTTCGTCAAGTTTCTTGATAGCAGAAGCATTGAGATTGAAAGCAAATCTGACCATCTGAGGGAAGCCAAAGTAGGGATTCTCCCATTCTTCTTTCATGTCTAGGTTTTCCTCATCCCACTTATGACTTGCTTCGATGATGTCTGTAAACTGGCAATAACTGATAATATCCTCATCGGTAAACTCATTGCCCATCAATATACGATATGGAGTGCCTGACAGATGAAGTTGAACTTTGCTTTTCAGTTTTCGTGTTTGTTCTAACAAATCGTCTACACTCTCATCGTTGTGCTTCTTTTCCTGAACCAATATCTTGTTTTTGGAAACCTTTGTCAACACAGAACCATAGTGTTCAGCACGAGCACCAAAATGTGTCTCGTCAACAATCAACAGATCTACAGATTGCTCGAACAGCTGCTTGTGACGTTCCTTAATCTCGTTGCTGCTCAAGTCTTGCAACGTCAAGCAAACGACAATTTTCTGCCTTTTTTCCTTTGCTTCCAAAATCAGTTGATGATTAGACTTCAAATCGTTGCTTGAAAAGTATTGGTATTCCTCAAAGTTCTTGAATTTCTCAACAGTTTTCTTCCATTCTCCTTTCACATCGGCCTTTGCAGAAACAACAAGCACCAAGTCAGCGTTCATTTTTTGAGCGCAACACATTGCCGTAAAGCTCTTACCAAAACGCATGACAGCATACATCAGCAGATGGGTACGTTTATTCTTGATTGCGTTTTCAAAACGTTCTATTGCATCAGCCTGATTAGGGCGTGGAATTAAAGGCTCTTTATCTCGGGTATAATGGAAGTCCTCTGGTATCCAGCCATCTTGCATAGAGTAGAACTTATATCGTCCGTCATTTTTCTTTGCACTTTCTCTAATGTCAGCAATCGCCTCGTCTATGTCAGAAGGTACGGCATTTTCAAAGAATTCGTTGGAAAAATATTTAAGATTAGGAAATACGTCGCGAGTAATACGACTGCGTTTCTTCTCTTCTATCACAAACTTATGCACCTCGAAGTCTCTAAAATATTTCTCATCGACTCGTGCCTCATGCTCATAGAGTTTTACCAGGTCTTTATAATGATGACGCCATTCTTCCAGCCGTTCCTCGACAGGACGATAGGTATCACCAATCTTTAGGTAATTGGGCACCGTATTAGTCTCAAACGCATAGATGTGAGGTTCTACACGACCAATGATTATTTTATCGACAACTTCAGTATTCATTATTTTTACAGCTTATCTATTTTTGCAAGTCCGTTGTATGTGTGGAAAAACACTGGTTGTCCTATATCCCAGTCCATCATTTTCACATAGATGCCGTTATGCTTATGGATTAACCCTTTTTTGCAACCTTCACATTCTATCTCTTGGCGAATCAATTCACCTGTTATCAAATCATGGGTTTCAACAACAACAGGATGACAACTGCGAGGAATCACAAATTTCAATCCGTCCATTTGAAAAATGTTCCAGGATATGATATTTGAAATTTCTTTAATGTCTTCAATGGCAGGCTCTCCTTTAAAACGGTCCTCATGATAGTCAAAGAACGACATTAAAAGGTTCTCTCTCGCCAAGAGCAGATTGTCACCTTGCCACTCAAAACCAAGAATACCTTTGAATGCCATCTTTGTCCAATAGAGCCAATCTTCGTAATTTTCGGTATTCTCATTGACAATGCGAAGTTTGCGGTCAAGCCAACCTATGCGATAGCTTAATTCCTGAATCGCCTCACCAGTTACAGCATCATAACGACTAACCAGGAAAGGGGCCTCACCGCAAGTGATTTCTATCACACCCATACTGACATATTCCTGCCAGGTTTTGCCTTCAGGAAACAAAATTTTATCAGTAGTGGGAGTCCAGCTATGCTTCCCTCCTTCAGTAAAAGCGACATTGAATACTGGAGTCCGTTTGAACCATCTCTCATCAACACCATTGTTCATGTCATTGCAAAGCCACGATGGAGTGAACACCTCGGCCATCTTCCTGGCTCTCAGTTTTCTTTCTTTTTCGCTCTTTGCAACACGAGGCTGAATCACATTTGTATTTTCACCGGTAATAAGTTCTGGAGTAATATGTTTAAAGAAGGTATATTCATCGCCCATTGAGGCATAGTCATCTGTAGCCCAAATGATATTCTCACCAGTGGTGCGGTCAAGGAGCAGCGTGTCAAGAATGCCATTTCCAAGACTCAGCAAGTAATCTTCTTTTATGTCTATGCCGTGCATGTGTTATAAACTTATGGTTTGCAAAAATACAAAAAAAACATCAAACTATAGAGTAATTACCTTCAAAGTGTTTCCATCAACGGTGAAATGGATGTCATGACCGGCGAAGCGCATGCCATAGACCTTGGCAGGGTCGTCGTGGTAGTGCGGCCGGGGGTCGAGGGCAAGAGTCTGCCGCAAAGCGTCGAGCTGCTTGGGCAAGAACTGTTGCGCCACTTCATCAGGAATATTCACATCAAGCTGTTGCCAATCGTTGCTATCAACGAAGCCGCTGCGCGCCTCAGGGTGGGCATCGGCGTATGCAACGTAAGGCTTGATGTCGTAGATGGGTGTGCCATCCATCAGGTCGGCGCCGGCAACATGGATTACCGGACCTTGCTGCGTGGTGAGTTCCACCCTGGTGAGCCTCACTGCCGAGAGCCCCAAGGCATTATGGCGGTAGGGCGAGCGTGTGGCGAAGACCCCGATGCGAGTGTTGCCTCCGAGCCGTGGCGGACGCACCGTGGGGCTTGCCGCGGCGTGCTTGTTGGCCGAAAATTCCCAGATGAGCCAGATGTAGTCAAACTCGTCAAGCCCCCTGAGGCTGTCGGGGTTGCGGAACTGTGGCTCAAGCACTATCGTCCCCTCCAGAGCGCTCACAATTCCACTTTGGCGCGGAATGCCAAACTTCTCCTTAAATGGCGAGTGGAATGTGGCGATGGGGGTGATTTCCATAAGGCTCAATTATTTATGCGTTGTTGTTGCAGTATCTCAAAAGCTTTTTCAAGGATAGTGTCTTTGCCCTGTGCCATGTCGGTTTCGGTCATATCCACTTTGACATCAGGCTCCACACCAAATTCCGTTAGTTCTCCGTCGGGGCCAGTGATGGGGGCTGCCGAGAAGCGTATGCTCCAGCCGTTGGGCAGCTCACTGGTGAAGGGCAGTCCGCATCCGCCTCCCGTAGTGTCGCCCACCACGGTGACATTGGGCAGCGACTTCATGATTGAGACGAAATTGTTGGTAGCGCTGAACGAGCCTCGGTTGGCAAGCACCACTATGGGCTTATTGTAGTGAACTCGACCATGCGCTGGTTCGAAATAGTATTCGTAAGGCTCGGAGAATTCGTTATGCCCCTTGCCAGTCTTGTGCTGTATTGAGCCAGCATAGATGCGCTCGTCGATGAAGCGTCCAATCAGAGTCTCGACGTTGGTGAGATAGCCTCCGCCATTGTTGCGCACGTCGATAATGAGTCCGTCGCTCACCGCCAGGTCATTGAGCACGATATCGAGATTTCCTTCGCCTATGCCGCTAGAGAAGTCGCCATAGTACATATAGGCGTAGTTGTTAGACAGTATCTGATATTTGATGCCCGAGGCGCGGCGGTAGTTGAAGTTCAGGTAATGCTCATCGATTAGGCGCTCGTTGTAGTTCTCGGGATATTGTTCCCAAATCCAGTCTCTCGACACGTCGTAGGACGAAATCAGGTTCACATGGCCGTCCTGCAGCTCCTTGAGCATCTCGCTGCACAGGTCAAAGAGCTCGCGGCTGGTGATGTCTTTTGAAATCTTGCCGCGGTAGCGTGAGCGCACCTCCTGCCAGTCCACATTTTTGTAGGCGAAGAAGCAGTAGTGCTCATCGAGGATGGTCCATAGAGCGTCGAAGTTGCCGTAGGGGTCATCCTTCCACTCCACCTCCTCGTGGCACCCCGCAAGAGGCAGCAGAGCCACAATCAGCAATAATATGTTCAATAGACGCTTCATTGATAGATTGATGATATTACCTTGTTGTTCAACTTGTTTCTATTCTTCGCCCCGATATTCAGGAACTCGCCGCCCAGACCTATCACGATGTAGTGATTCATGTCGCGGGTGCTGATGTTGTTAATCCACGATGTGGAGATGCGGTTGCGGTAGCCTATCCTGAGAATGGTGTTGCCCAGATGCAGGTCGGCGGTGAGGGCATGGTCGAGGTCGAAGCGGTTGCCCCACCAGCCGAAGTGGGCGAGATTGCTGTGGTTGCCCAAATAAATCTCATAATATGCCTCATCATAGTCGGGCGAGAAAAATGCGCCAATCACGGGCACTGAGGCCTGATAGCGCAGGGTGATGGGCAGTCGCTTGATGCGTGTGTTGTAGATGGCTTGCCCCAACAGCCCCACGTTCCAGTGGATGCGTGTAGAAACCACATTGTTGCTGTTGTTGGCGTTATAAAGCACACCTCCACGCAGTTGGGTGGCGCCGCCGAGCTGGAACTGAAGTCCTGGCGTGAAAACATCTCTCCACCGATGCATCATGCCCCACCTGCCATCAACCATAAGCGAGTGCATAGTGTGGTTACCAGCGGGATTGTGGGTGTAGTCGTAATCTATGCCTATGCTCAACTGACGTGTCCAACTCTCGGGCGCAAAGCCTGTTGCCTGCTGCGCCTCGTAGTTGAGCGACATGGCGTGACCGCCATATCTCACTGGCGAGAGGTAGGTGTCGAGGGTGGAGGCATGACCATATTGAGCCGAAATGACAGTTGCTACAGGTCGCAGCGGCTCCTCGTCGCCGTCTTGCGCCACCGCGCACTGCCAGCTCCATGCCATTAAAAGCATGAAAATCAGAAACCGTATGTCAATCTTGCTAATCATTTCAGATGTCAGATGTCAGATGTCAGAAGTCAGTTTTCTTCGTCTTCAAAAAGTCGTGTCTGGCCTGTGAGTTTGTCGAGAACCTCTTGCTGGCTGATGTCGTTGTTGAGTTCCTCGCCTCCTTCGGCAACTGGTTCCTCGCCTTCTTGCGGGAGGTCTTCTTCCACGATGCGTGGCTCGAGTTCGGTGACTGTCTCAACGTTGTAGTTGGTGAGTCGCTTGCCCTTGGCATGGAAGCTCTTGACGGCGATAAACTCCTCGCCATCAACTATTAAGTTCTCACGGAAGCTGTCGTCGCCACCAAACTTCACCTCAAAACGCGGATATTTCTCGTTGGAAAGCACGATGAGCGATGACTCGGGATTGTCACCAATCATGCGCTGCTTTTTGTTGTTATCGTCGAGGGTAAAGCGTTTGAGATAGACATAACCCTGGTCGGCATCGTTGAGGATGGCGGTCCACACCATGCCGGGGTCATATTTCATGATGCGCAGGATGCCTTCCTCGTAGTGGTTGGTGGCCTCGCTGGTGGTGGTGTAAAACTCTCCGTTCTTCATTATCACGAGAATGCGGTCTTCGCCGGCAAACTTTCCTAACGAAACACCATGTCCCTCGTAGTTGAGACGCAGTATATCCTGGTCGAACCACACCTCGCGGTCGTCGAGCGTAGAACGTCCATGCTCCTTGAGGGTGATGCGGTGTATCTCGTTCTTGGTCACCATGTTGCCACGAGTGGTCTTGCCCTTGATAGCCATGTCGGCGAGATCGACGTCAAACTGCACCGTGCGCAGGTGCTTCTTGGGCTTGAGGGTGATGCGCAGCACCTCGGCCTCGCCGTTGGGGTTGACGGTGAACCACACTACCTTCGACCCTGGCTTGCCTTGAGTGATGTCATATTCCTTGTCGCGGGTGACACCCGTGACGGCAAAACGCTTCATATAAGTAGTGCCGCCGCGTCCATCGGTGTAGAGGGCGTTGAAGATGGTGCGTGTGTCGTTGCGTTTATAAACTCCCACATAAAGGATGTTCTTGCCCACATAAATCTTCTCGGCGACCTTGATGACCTTATATTTACCGTCCTTGTAGAAGATGATGATGTCGTCGATGTCGCTGCAGTTGCACACAAACTCGTCCTTCTTGAGCGCGGTGCCTATGAAGCCCTCCTGACGGTTGATGTAGAGTTTCTCGTTGGCTTCGACGACTTTGCTGGCGACGATGGTGTCGAAGTCGCGTATGGTGGTCTTGCGTGGATGCAGGTGCCCATATTTCTTTTTCAGGTTCTCATACCAGTTGATGGTGTGCTCCACGAGGTGCGTGAGTTTGTAGTCGATGTCGGCAAGCCGCTCGTTGAGCATGGCAATGTAATTGTCGGCCTTGTCGCTGTTGAACTTGACGATGCGCTTCATCTTGATTTCCATCAGGCGCAGGATGTCGTCGCGGGTGATGGCGCGGTAGAACTGTGGCTTGAACGGCTCCAAGCGTTTGTCGATATGGTTCACGGCGGCGTCCTCGTCCTTAGCCTGCTCATAGCCTCTATCTTTGTAGATGCGCTCCTCAATGAAGATTTTCTCTAGCGAGGCAAAGAACAGCGACTCCATAGTGTCGAGACGCTGTATCTCGAGTTCGCGCCGCAGAATATCCTTGGTGTGATCTACGCTGAACTGCAACAGGTGGGTGGCGGTGAGGAACTGCGGTTTCTCGTCTTTGATGACGCAGATGTTAGGCGAGATGCTGGTCTCGCAGTCGCTAAAGGCGTAGAGCGCGTCGATCGCTTTGTCGCTCGACGTGCCAGGCTGCAGGGTGACGATAATCTCGGCGGTCGAGGAGGTGTTGTCCTCTACCTTCTTGATTTTTATCTTGCCTTTCTCGGCGGCTCGCAGGATGGAGTCGATGAGTGTGCTGGTGGTCTTGCCGTAGGGCAGGTCTTTGACGAGAAGGGTTTTGTTGTCGAGTTTCTCAATCTTGGTGCGCACCCTCACGCTGCCTCCACGCTCACCGTCGCGGTAGTTGTTCACATCAACATATCCCCCCGTGGGGAAGTCGGGATAGAGCTGGAACTCCTCGCCTTTGAGGTAGGCAACGGCAGCGTCGAGTATCTCGTTGAAGTTGTGAGGCAGTATCTTGCACGACAGGCCCACTGCAATGCCCTCGGCACCCTGCGCCAGCAGCAACGGGAACTTCACCGGCAGCGTGATGGGCTCACGGTTGCGGCCGTCGTAGCTCATCGTCCACTCGGTGACCTTGTTGTCGAACGCCACCTCGAGGGCAAACTCGCTAAGCCTTGCCTCGATGTAACGGGGCGCTGCGGCTCCGTCGCCAGTGAGGATGTTGCCCCAGTTTCCTTGAGTGTCGATGAGCAGTTCTTTTTGCCCAAGTTGCACCAACGCGTCGCCAATGGATGCGTCGCCGTGAGGGTGGTAGTGCATGGTGTCGCCCACGATGCCGGCGACCTTGGTGTAATGGCCGTCGTCGCTTTCCTTCATCACGTGGAGGATGCGGCGCTGCACGGGTTTGAGGCCATCCTCAATGTGTGGGATGGCACGCTCAAGAATTACATAGCTGGCATAGTCGATAAACCAGTTCTCATACATTCCCGATAGGCGCAGCTTCTTGTCCTTGTCGGGAATCGGGGCTCGGGAATCGGAGGTCGGGGATTGGGGATCGGGGATCGGAGATCGGGCTTCATTCAACTCCATTGACTCATTAACTTCCTCATTTATGTTATTATCGTCGTTCATATTGCTAACTGCGTAGATAAACTTTTAATCGGCAAAGATAGTGATTTTTGTCGAAATATCCACGAGAAAACCGAAAAAATGCTACTGTTTTTTTGTCAAACAATTACAAACAATTGCAAACAATTGCAAACAAAAAAAGGAGACGACTGGAAAGTACTAATTAAAAATCAAAGAAGAGACATCAGAAGCGAGTCTGAGATTTGAAATCTGAGGTCTGAAAACTGAATTGCCTTGTTTGCTTGTTCCTTGTTAGCTTGTTAGCTCAATGGCATTGCCATTTGGGTCTAGAATATGAGTGAAAAATCCCCCACGAAGGCTCTCGCGGGGGATTTGAGTGTGTGTTTTATGGTGAAGAGATTGTTTATCTTGCCACTTTGAGTGTGGTGGTTTGATTGCCGTCGGTGGCGCGCAAGATGTATAAGCCACGGCTCAACTCGCTCAGGTTGATGCTGTTGCTGCCTTGTGCCAACTTTTGGCCGTTGATGTTGTAAACCTCAATCACACCAGGAAAGAATGCTATATTGCCGTTGATGGTGATTGCCTTTTTGCTGTTGGCGACGTTCTCAATGACTGTGGAAACTTCGACCTCGGTCACGCCATTCTCATCTATGCGGAAGTAGAAGTCGCGGTCGGCGGTGATGTTGTAGTCGGGCAGCTGCTTGCCGTTGTTCCAGTTGTTGAAGATGAGGTTGTAGTTGCCACCCTCGGTGTCGAGCAGGAACACTTTGTAGGTCGTTGCCCTGTCAAAGGTCACCTCTCCCACGCTTGCCTCGCCAGGCCATGCGCCAAAGAGTTCGCCGTCGCCCCAGGCGTAGAGTCCAAGAGCGTCCCAGCCAGTCTGGTCATCAACATAGATGTAGTGCTTGGATGCAGGAATGGTTGGGAGTTCGCCGCTGATGCTGAAGTCGTCGATGCCAATCGCCATTGCTGCATTGGCAGCGTCGCCGCTTGCCACGGTGATGTTCCAGGCAAGGTAGAGGTCGCAGCCGCGTGAGATGGGCACGTCGAGCACATCGCTCACCGCCATTGTCTCGCCGGGTACGCTGGCATAGCCTGCTGTCTCGCTGTCGGGGGCGAAGTAGGTGTAGAACTTGTTGCCTGCGCTGGTCCAGTTGCGTCCGTCAATCGAGTAATAGAGCTGCACGGCAAAGCCAGCGGCGTTAGAGCCCTTGCGGTATTTCTCCACGTTGTAGCTCACGTTCACGTTCTCGATGTTCTTCTTGCCTGTGTTGAGCAGGTGGGCGTAGAGGTTGACGCAGCGGGTAGCGTTGGCGACACCTGTCGAGATGCCGCCCAGAGCGCGGTCGCTAGTGTTGTCGGCACCAAAGTTCCAAGTGCCGTTCTTGGCGTTGCTGGCTAGGTTCACGCCACCGCTGTACATCGTCTCGGTGTCGGCCTGGTCAAAGCGTCCCACGGTTCGTGGAGCGGTGATGATGCGGTCGATGCGCCAAGCGTCGGGTAGGGTGGCGGTGGCAGCGTCGCCCATAGCGTCGAAGTTCTCGCTTGCGCTAAGGGTCTCCTCATTAAGTTCGATGGCGGGATATACCACCACTTCGGTCTCGGCGGCAGCAACCTTAACGGTGGCGTCGGCGTTGAAGCTGCCTGTGGTGGCGTTCACATTGAAGGTGCCGTTAGTGCCGTTGCTGGTGAACACATAGTTGTCGAGAGTTCCTCCGTCGCTCAGGGTCATCACTACTGGGTCGGCAGGCTCAATCTCCATGCCATACTGGTCGCGCACGGTAACTTTGTAGTGAACCTGCCCTGCGGTGTGGTCAACATAGTTGGTGAAACCGTTGAGGGCGTTGCTGGCGTAGGTGCGCATACTTGCCGCGTCACTGGCGCTCAGGTCGCTGGGAGCATAGGTGATTGACGCTGGGTCTTCGCCAAAGATAAGGCCATACTCCATCGCTGCCGCCATATAGGTGGCTTTGAGGGTTGGGTGGCGGTCGTCGAGGAACCAGGTGTTGGTGCCGTCGGCACCCTCAGCGTCATAAACTGCCTGATAAGCCACTCCCACTGGGCAGAGTGTCACGCCCAGGTCGAGTGCCACATCCTGATAGTTCTTCACGAATGTGCTGTTGAAGGCGGTGTAGTTGCTCCAGTCGCCGCTGTAAGCCCAGTTGATTGGCACGATGATGATGGCGTTGGGATTGGGACAGTATTCTCGGATATAGTCAACCCATCGCTTCACGTTGGCGCGGAAGGTCTCGATGTTGGTGCGTGGCAGCGAACTCTGCTCTTGCAGGATGATGTGGCTCCACGCCTCGCTGCGCACGAGCATCTTGGCGCCAGGGTTGCCGTCCTCGGCGATGCCGTCGCCTTCTTCCCAGTGGGTAAGCAGCGACTTGCCTAGCAGGGTGTGCTTGGTCCAATTGGCATTCTTGCCCATAGCGGCAGCGATGTCGTTAAACACTGCGTCCTGGTCGTTATAATAGATAAGGCTGTTGTTGAGCGACAGCACTTTAACTTCTTCTGGAAGTTCGGGAACGAGCACCACGTTGGCAGGTTGCAGGGTCATCGTGGTGGGAGTTGAGGCACTCTTCACGAGGCTATACTCGCCAGTCGAGAGGTTGAAGGTCACGTTGTAGGTGCCGGCGGCTGTCGAGACCTTGCCAGTGCTGCCCTTGACGAGCGTGCCGCTGGTGTTGTCGCCAGTGAGGTCGCTCTCGGTGCCCCACACGCCCACCATGCCCAGGCGCTGATAGATGCGCCAGTGGCAGTATCCGTCCTCTCCAGCACTCATGGTCACCTGACCCGTGAAGATGTTATCCTCGGTGAGTTGGAGTTCGCCGCTGGTGTCCATGTAGTTCCAGCCGTTGTTGTCACCAATCACATATACCGATGTGAGGCCCGTCTCGTCGTCATCGCTCTGCAGCAGCAAGGTGGCGCTGCCGTTGGCGATGGTGAGGATAATCTTTTTGCATACGTAGGTGTTGCCACCGCACGAGATGTTGTCGTTGGTGCCGAGCACAAGAGCGTAAGGCGTGTCGATCATCGCCGATGTGCCGTTGCTGCCGTAGTTGCATGCGCTGCTCCAGTTGGCGTCGGCAACCTTGAAGGCACCGCTCAGAGTCTTGTTGTAGAGGGTGTAAACTCCGTCGCCCTCATCGCTGAACTCCCAGTCGCTCACAGCACCCCAGCTGTTGACCTCGCCACGCAGGTAGATGCCCGACGCCACGAAGGGCGGTATGCTGGGATCTACCCAGCCGGTGTAGTTCTCGGGGTCGGTAATCTCGGAGATTTCGGTTTTTGTGAGGCACAGGTAGTAGTCGCGGTTGGCGGTGATGTCAAATGTCTGGCTGTTGCTGCCGCCGTCGCCGAAGGTGAGTGTGCGTTCATTGCCGTCCATGTCGATTGCCCACACCTTATAATTAACGCCGTTTACCGTCGCGCTGCTCTCAGGCAGTTCGCCGTCCATGTAGAGGGAGCTCCACTTGGTCACGTCTTCCACATAGATATAGGCGCTCTGGTCCTGCGAGGCGAAGGTGGCGTCAATCACCACATTATCTATAGAGAGACCCATCGCCTTGTTGGGGCTTGTGCCGCTTGCCACGCTGATGTTCCAAGCCAGGTATAGCTGTTCGCCGGCTGCGAGGCTCACCTTGAGCTGTTTGCCGCTGATGGCGGTAGTGCTGATGGGTACTGTTGCGGCGCCAGCAGTGGCGGCGTCGGGAGCGAAGTAGGTGTAGAAGTTCTCGCCCGCACTGGTCCAGTTGGTGCCGTCGGTCGAGGTGTAGAGCTGCACGGCGAAGCCGGCTGTGTTGTCACCGTCGCGGTACTTCTCGATGTCATAAGCGATGGTGAGTTTGCTCACGGCCTCGTCGCCGGCGTTCTTCACGCAGGTCATCACGTTGATGCAGCGGGTGCCGTTGCTCACTGTGGTTGAGAGTCCACCCACCGAGCAGTCGCTAGGGGTGGTGCTTGACTGGAAATTCCAGGTGCCGTTGCTGGCATTGCTTGCCAGACTTGTGCCACCGCTGTACATCACGCTGGTGGCGGCACTGTTGTAGGCTCCCACAGTGCGAGGCGCGTTGAGGTTGCGATCTACACGCCATCCCTGCGGCATGTCGAGCAAGGCTTCCCCGGCAGTGGCATCCCACATTCCGTCGAAGTCCTGAGTCACTTGCGGCGAGGCGGCAGTCACCTCCACCACATCTTGCGCCTGAGCACCGCTCCAGCCGAGCAATGTCATGGCAACAAATAATAACAATGATAGTTTCTTCATTTTGAGTTGTGTTTATGTGAATAATTATAGCTGACGAGCTTACGAGCAAACAAGCTGACGAGGCAATGGTGGTTTATGCCACACGTCCTTGATTGCGCACTGCAAAATTATCACATTAAATAAAGGGGAAAAAGACCATCATGACAAAATCAAAATTATTTTCTGAGTTAAAGCTCTAAAATATAGGTTTATATAATGTCCTATCAATTATCAAAATCAAAGCTATTGATGTGCTTAAAATGTCAGATTTTGCCGCTTTTGTTCATTTGGCACGCTTTTTGTATATTTTACACATAAATGTTTGTGTACATCTTAAACCTGATTATATATTTATTAATGTAATAGGAGTGTACTATTAATTGCCGCATCCTATCTTTTAGATTTCATTTTAAGCAAATCGGACATGAGGATTTAATTTCTCATTTATCATTTTACTTCTACTTGTCGAAAACTACCGTTTTTTGATAGGCTTATGATTAAAAAATGTTAAATGCGTAATATTTACGTGCAAAATATTTGTTTGTGTAAAAAAATACACATTTACTTTGCAGTGTAAAATTTACACAAAGCAAAAAAATAACAATTATGATTTCATCTAACTTTTTCAGGAAACAGGTTGGGTTTAATGCCCACGAAGACGCCATCGGCAACGGTGGCGAGAGCACCGAGAGAATTAATGTGAGTAACGAACCAATTAAAAATCAAGAAGAGATGAACAGCGAAAAATCAAACCAGAGTCAGCAAGAAGTGAACAATTCAGAGACAAGCGTGAAAAAAGCACGCATCTACAACCTAATCATCGTTGATGAGAGCGGTTCGATGTCCTCGCTCAGAGATGCTACCCAGAGTGGGGTGAACGAAACTATCAACTCGATTCGTGGAGCGCAAAATGAGTTTGCCAACACACAAGAGCATTTTCTAACCCTAGTCACGTTTGACTCTAATGGCTATTCTGAGCCAGTGCGCACCTTGTATAACCGCAAACCCATTGCCGAAGTCGAGGATTTCAAGAATTACAACCCAAGCGGTTGCACTCCTCTCTATGATGCTATGGGGCAGTCGATAAACGAGTTGTATAACTTCATCAAGGATGATGAGGATGCAAGTGCCGTGGTGACTGTGCTCACCGACGGCTATGAGAACGCCTCGCAAGAGTGGACCGGTGCCGCCCTCAAAGAGTTTATCGAGAAACTCACGCAAGAGGGCTGGTCGTTTTCCTACATGGGAAGCAACCACGACGTGAAGCAGGTGAGCTTCAATCTATCCATTAATAATGTGATAGAGTTCAGCCATGACGTGAAAGGCGTGGGAAGCTCATGGGACCGTGAGAGTGCGGCAAAGCACAACTATTTCCGCAAGATGGACAGGGAGTTTCGTCAGGGACGCAGACAATCAAAAGAGGAATGGCTTAAGCGCAAGCGCCAAATGGCAAGCGAGTATTACGAGAACCGCGTGACTCCCAACCACATCTACTCCTTACATGAAGGCGAAATATTCGTCTTCGGCAGCAATCCACAGGGATTTCACAGTGGCGGAGCGGCAAAAGTTGCAATGGAGCGCTTCGGGGCAGTGTGGGGACAAGGCGAGGGTCTGCAAGGCAGGAGCTACGCTCTCCCAACCACTTGTCCGCTTGAGCAGATGGCAGAGGCGGTGCAACGTTTCGCCCAGTTTGCCGAGCAGCATCCCGAGCTGCGATTCCTCGTCACTCAAGTGGGCTGCGGCATTGCCGGCCACAACATCAATGATGTGGCTCAGTTGTTCAGATGTTGCGTTCGCCTCGAGAACGTGGCATTGCCAGCCGAGTTCTGGAAAATTCTTGGCCTGACAATGTAATCTCCCAATTCTCTCCCCTCTCCACTTTTTCGTTTATCGGGGATCGGGGATCGTTGTTCGTTTATCGTTTATCGAAGACAGTGAAGTGATTAAAGGCAACACCCACTAAACACTAAACTCTAAACTCTAACCTGCGCGAAGCGCAATTCCATCTCCACTCTCCACTAAAATTATCAATCTTTAAAAAACGGTATTATGACTTATTCAATCAACAATTTATTAAATGGTGCACAAACTATCGCAAACAGTGTTTTTGGCAAGCAAAACGAATACCACCTCCAGTTCAACAACGAGGACGACGGGCTCTGGTATGTTGATTTCCCAAACTGGCCATTTGACCACCACAACCTGCTGATGGTGGCTGGTGCCGACGAGCTGTGTGACTTCTTGAGCGATGACGGCAAGACAACGCGCGTTGATGTCATACCAAGCAGCAAGCGCAAGGACTTGCCCGGCTATGCCGAACTCGTGCAGGGCGAGCACTCCCTCACTGGTGGTTCCTTCTACACCGTCAACGGTCTGCCAGGCTTTGACCGCGAGATTTGGCTCTGCCCGGTAACACTCTTCGTTCTCGGACGCTATCCCAAGTATATGTACATCAAAAAATCTCAAATTAATTGAATGATAAATAGTTTATTATGGAAAAAACAGTTTATAAATTAACAGAATTATTTAATGGAGAAGAAGTCTTCAATAAAACATATGAAGATAGAGATAAAGCATTTGAAGAATATGAAAATTTAGAATTTCATATTATGCTTGATGCATCAGACAGCGACTTCTATGAAGCAAATCAAAACGAGAATCATAAATGTTTTGATGTCACATACTACGAAGATGATGAGCAATACAATAAAATAATAACATTAGAAGAAATAACTCAGGTTTAGTTGCGCATTGCTCTCGGGTTTTTATTTTTAGACATAAAAACATAAGTTCAATTATGCTGCGCCAGTATTTTTAGAATAAGAACATAATTTTGTTTTTATGAAAGTCTTATGTTCTTTTTCTATG
>FLNZ01004425.1_pt1 | contig 37360 bp, 34 predicted proteins | sample 1140391 | NCBI WGS metagenome assembly FLNZ01 (sample SAMEA3878171, study PRJEB12797) | bioreactor metagenome | biome: Moose rumen | place: Sweden | collected 2011-10 | reverse complement strand
AAACCTCGCAGCAGCACCAGCAGCCGTTAGCTTTAAGTTCCTTAGCGTCGTCCTCGCTAAGCTCGTTCTGGAATGCGCAAGGCAGAGCGATGTCGCAAGGAATGCTCCAAGCCTTCTTGCCGGCAGTGAACTTAGCTTTCTCGGGGAACTTGTCGGCCATGTCCTGAACCTTGTTGCGGTTAGAAGCACGCATCACGAGCATGTAGTCGATCATCTCTTTGGTGATGCCTTCGGGAATCTCGCAAACACCGTCAGGACCAGAGATGGCAACAACCTTTGCGCCAAGCTCGGTAGCCTTGATAGAGGCACCCCAAGCTACGTTACCAAAGCCTGAGAGAGCAACCTTCTTGTCCTTGATGTCTTTACCAGCGGTGCGAAGCACGTGCTCAACAAAGTAAAGAGCGCCAAAACCGGTAGCCTCAGGACGGAGGATAGAGCCACCCCAAGTCTCGCCCTTGCCAGTGAGAACGCCAGTATGATAGCGGCGAGCCAACTTCTGATACATACCATTGAGGTAGCCAATCTCACGGCCACCAACGCCAACGTCACCAGCGGGAACGTCCTGGTCGGGACCAATGTTGTGGCGCAGCTCAAGCATGAAAGCCTGGCAGAAACGCATAATCTCGGCGTCGCTCTTGCCTACTGGGTCGAAGTCAGAACCACCCTTACCACCGCCCATTGGCAGAGTAGTCAGAGCGTTTTTGAAAGTCTGCTCAAAGCCGAGGAACTTCAGCATTGAGGGAGTAACAGCCTTGTGGAAGCGGAGACCACCCTTGTAGGGGCCAATAGCGCTGTTGAACTGCACGCGGTATCCGAGGTTGGTTTGTACCTCACCCTTGTCGTCAATCCAAGTTACACGGAAAGTGAAGATGCGCTCGGGCTCTACCATGCGCTCTACAATCTTAGCTTTCTCAAACTCGGGATGCTGGTTGTAAACATCCTCAATAGAGTCAAGGACTTCACGTACGGCTTGCAGATACTCAGATTCGCCTGGGTGTTTAGCCTCCAGGTCGGCCATAATTTTTTCAACGTTCATGATTGAAATGATTTAGAAAATTAACTTTATAAAAAAATTACTGTTTTAATAATTCTTGTTTCAAAAGAACAGCACAAATTTATATCAAAAAAGTGGAACAGCGAAATTTTAAAACAATGTTTTTTAGCATAATTTCCACTTTTATCCATTTTTCACAGGTGTTTATTATATTTAAACGTCTAACAAAAATTAGCATAAAATCACAATTTGATTAACATTCCACACAAATGCCTAATAAAAAGGAGTCTATTTATAGATTTAATGCCTCAAAACAATAAAAAATAGCATTTGTAAGAAAGTTTGATTATGTTTTATAACATAATTTCTTTTGCCAAAAAATAGTGCTGAAATCAATAAAAATAGGTACTTTTGCCAAAAGATTTTTTATTACCATTTTTTTTTAAACAAACTACATTTTATGAAGAAGCACAATTTCTATGCAGGCCCATCAATTTTAAGTCAGTATGCTATTGATAAGACTGTTGAGGGCATTCGTGATTTTGCCGGTACAGGCTTATCGGTTCTTGAGATTTCTCACCGCAGCAAGGAGTTCCAGGCTGTAATGGACGAGGCACAGGCACTCTTCAAGGAATTGCTTGATATCCCCGAGGGGTATGAGGTGGTGTTCCTCGGTGGTGGCGCCAGCACTCAGTTCTGCATGGTTCCTTACAACCTGCTTAAGACTAAGGCTGCCTACGTTGACTCTGGCACATGGGCCAACAAGGCCATCAAGGAGGCTAAGCTCTTTGGCGAGGTTGAAGTAGTGGCTTCATCTAAGGAAGACAACTACGTTTACTACCCCAAGAACTTCACCGTTCCTGCCGATGCCGATTATCTTCATATCACTACCAACAACACCATCTATGGCACCGAGTTGCGTGAAGACCTCGATGTTAACGTGCCTCTGGTAGCCGACATGTCGAGCGACATCTTCTCTCGCCCAGTTGACGTCTCGAAGTATGCTCTCATCTATGGTGGCGCACAGAAGAACCTTGCTCCCGCAGGTGTTACTTTCATCATCATTAAGAAGGACATCCTCGGCAAGGTTGACCGCGCTATCCCCACCATGCTTAACTATCAAACCCACATCGACAAGGGCTCGATGTTCAACACGCCTCCGGTATTGCCCATCTTTACCGCATTGCAGACCCTCAAGTGGCTCAAGGAGGAGATTGGCGGCGTGAAAGAGATGCAGCGCATCAACGAGGAGAAGGGCGCATGCCTCTACGACGCTATCGACAGCAGCCGCATGTTTGTGGGCACTACTCATGCCGACAGCCGCTCCCTGATGAACGTGTGCTTCGTGATGAAGCCCGAGTACAAAGAGCTCGAGAAGGACTTCCTCGACTTCGCTACCAGCAAGGGCATCGTGGGCATCAAGGGACACCGCAGCGTGGGAGGCTTCCGCGCTTCGCTCTACAACGCCCTGCCTCTCGAGAGCGTGAAGGTGCTTGTAGGAGCCATGAAGGAGTTTGAGAATAATCATTAAACGCTAACAAGCTAACAAGGAACAAGCTGACAAGGCAATGGTAGCAGTCGCAACATTACACTTGTATCGTTCGCTCGTCAGCTAGTCCGCTCGTTAGCTAAAAACGATAAACGAAAAAACAATGAAGATTTTAGTTGCAACCGAGAAACCTTTTGCTGCAGCTGCCGTTACTGGCATCCGCGAAGTTGTTGAACAAGGTGGTCATGAGCTCGTACTCGTTGAGAAAGGCACCAAGCAGGACATGATTAACGCCGTTGCCGATTGTGCTGGACTCATCGTGCGCAGCGACAAAGTTGACAAGGAAGTATTTGACGCAGCGCCACAACTTAAGGTGGTAGTTCGCGCTGGTGCCGGCTACGACAACATCGACCTCGACGAGGCCACCAAGCATGGCGTGTGCGTGATGAACACCCCCGGCCAGAACGCCAACGCCGTTGCCGAGCTCGTGTTTGGCATGGTCGTTAGCCTCATCCGTAACCGCTATAACGGCACTTCGGGCACCGAGCTTAAAGATAAGACTTTAGGCATTCACGCATATGGCGCTGTGGGCCGCAATGTGGCGCGCATCGCTAAGGGCTTTGGCATGAAAGTGAGCGCCCTCGACCCATTCGTTAAGGACGAGGTTATGGAAGCCGACGGCATCGTGCCCGTCCACAGCGTGGAGGAGCTCTACAAGAACAACCAGTTCGTGAGTCTCCACATCCCTGCCAACGACCAGACCCGCAAGTCGGTGGACCGCCACCTCTTGGAGCTCATGCCTAAAGGAGGCACGCTCATCAACGCCGCACGCAAGGAGGTCATCAACGAGGAAGACCTCGCAGCCGTGCTCGAGCAGCGCCCTGACCTGCGATATGTCGCCGACGTGAAGCCCGACAACGCCGCTCTCCTCGAGGAGAAATTCCCCGAGAGAGTGTTCTTCACTCCCAAGAAGATGGGTGCCCAGACTGCCGAAGCTAACATCAACGCTGGCCTCGCTGCCGCCAATCAAGTGGTAGCCCACCTCAAAGACGGCTTCAACCGCTTCCAGGTCAACAGGTAAGACAGCTCAGTCACAATAGCACAACGATATAACAAGAGCGTGTGTCAAAATTCTATTTTGACACACGCTCTTATTTTATACGCCTTGCTTTAGTCGTAGATTTGGCTGTCGTCGAGTTTGAACTTGCCGTCTTGTTTCACTACAGTCATGTCATATTGTTGTGTGAATTCTTTCCCTTCGGCGTCTTTTGCGATAATTTGCACGATGAAGCTTGAGGGATCCTCACTGCCCTTCATTATCGTGTCGATTTTTTCCACTTTCTCACTGGTCAAGACCTCGCAAATCACATCGATGGCATTGTCTTGGTTATTGCAATTCTCGATGTAGGTGCTGTAGAAACTGGCGGTGAGATGCTTGCGTGCAAGCTCTTGAGCCTCCTTGCCGCTCAGCTTGATATAATGCTCAAGGAAATCCTGCAAGAAGGTGACCTCGTCTTTATTATCAACCACTTGAATCGTCTCTTTTGACGGCTTTGATGACTGATTTTCGTCCTTCTTGCACTTGCAGGCTGTAAAGCCTGTCAACAGGGCTGCGATGATTGCTGCGATGAGTAATGTCTTTATCTTCATAGTTTTAAGTTTTTTGTTTATCGTTTATCGTTTTTAGCAGACGAGCGAACGATACAAGTGTAATGTTACGACTGCTACCATTGCCTTGTCAGCTTGTTAGCTTCATTTAAGATGGTTTTTGTGCTTAAATAGGAAATGTCATTAAGAACTAAATGGCAATAAGGATCTATTGCCTCGCTGGAGCAAGTTGTGGCGACGCCAATCACGCGCGCACCACTTGCCATGCCAGCTTTGAGACCGTTGATGGAGTCCTCAACCACCACGCAATCCTTGATGTCGATGCCCAGCAACTCAGCGCCGAGCAGGAAGCATTCGGGCGACGGCTTGGGCTCGCTCACCATCTCACCAGTGACAATAGCGGCGAAATGGCTGGCGAAGTCGGGATGCTGGGCATAGAGCGCAGCCATCTTGCTGCGGTCGCTGCTGGTGACGATGCCGCACGCCACATTGTTGCCCTTCAACTCCTCAAGCAGCTCGATGGCGCCAGGGAAGTAGTCGTAGCGCATGTCGCGCTGGAAGTCGTTTAGCATCTCGGTCACTTGTGCGCGCAGCTCTTCAGTAGGGAAATAGGTGTGCAAGATGTTGTGGAGGTTCGAGCCCTTGATTACCTGCGCAAAGCCTTCCACACCAGTGGGGAAGCGGCGGTCAACGGCTTCCCAGAACTGCGTGTAAGTGCCCTCGGTGTCGATCAACACCCCGTCGAGGTCAAACAAAACGCCTTTTATTGCTTTATCGGTCATGGCTATTGCTGATTAGACCGCAAATTTACAACCATTGCACGAAATATGCAAATTTTCAGCGATTAGACAAAATAGACAATATTGAAAAAACGTTGAAAAAATTACTGTTTCATCTTGTAGTCTTAAAAACTTTTTACTACCTTTGCAGCAATTCAGGCAAACTTGTAGCGTCAAGCTCTTACCGGAAGACATACAAAGAAAGCGTTTTTGCGTTATCCTTGCTTAGAAATTCGGCAAATTTCAACCACAAGGGATAAGCAGTAATAAAAAGCGCCTTCGCGTGCCTATACTTATCCCCCACATAGGCGGGAACAGTATATCGGCATGGCGTGGGGGATACTGTTTATTTTGTGGTGGGTATGCCGAAACCTCTAAGCAAATAAACCAGACAAGTCTCCACGCTATCTTTTTTCCTAATTATAATCCAGCCGCGATTCGGGAGACTTTAGAGGCAAGAAAAACAGAGTTTAACATGAAGAAAATTCTATCTGTAATTGCAATGTTCGCCGTGTGCGGCGCGGCAATGGCTCAGTCACCGGCCGTGAGCGGCGACGTGGATGGCGACGGAGAGTGCACAACCAGCGACGTTACCGTGCTCTACAACTATCTGCTCTATGACGACGGCAGTGCAATGGTCGCAGGCGACCAGGACGGCGACGGCTACATCACGGTGGGTGATGTCACATGGGTCTATAACGTGCTGCTCTATGTGAGCCATGACGACGGCCATGACTACATTGACCTGGGTCTGCCCAGCGGCACGCAGTGGGCGACGATGAACGTGGGCGCCAGCAGCCCTGAAGACTATGGCGACTACTTTGCTTGGGGAGAAACTTCGCCCAAGGATGTCTATGACTTGAGCACCTACAAGTGGTGCAACGGTGACTACTACCAATTGACCAAGTACTGCACCAGCGGCGACTATGGCTACAACGGCTTTACTGACGGAAAGACCGAGCTTGACCCCGAGGACGATGCCGCCACCGCCGCCTGGGGCGCGGAGTGGCGCATGCCGTCGAAGGACCAAATGGAAGAGTTGTATAACAACTGCACCAGCGAATGGACCACGAGGAACGGCGTGAACGGCCGCTTGTTCACGAGCAACATCAACGGCGCGTCGTTGTTCTTGCCTGCCGCCGGCTACCGCGGGACTAGCTCGCTCTACGAAGCCGGCACCCTCGGCGACTACTGGTCGCGCACGCTCGACAGCTCCTACCCGGGCTACGCCTACGACCTCTACTTCAGCTTGGGCAACGTGGACTGGGGCATCCTCGGCCGCGACTACGGTCAAAGCGTGCGTGCAGTGCGAGTGCCGCAGAATTAGCACCATCAGTCGGGCAAGTGCGACATGGTAATCTACAGCCTATAGCTTGAAAACTTAAAAAATAAAGAATTAGTCACGTTAAGCAAGCGCCGTGCGGTTTTTCCGCCACGGTGCTTGTTTTTTTGGTTAAAACAAGGTCAGACACAGTCAGACAAGTTCGGACAAACAGACTAATGAAACATCGGGGTCTGCCCCCATTGTTTCACTTTACACCTACGACACAACAAAGGCACACTAATTAAACGAATTAAAACTAATTGTTGTCCGATAACAGAAGGAGCCGCAGGCGACAGTGCCGAGTTTCAGCCAGTGGCTTTTTGAAATAATAGTGTCCTCATGGTTTCCACACGGTTTTTTTAGACATAAGAACATAAGATAGACATAAGAACATAATAGTCTCAAGAACAAAACTTATGTTCCTTATGTGAGCTTATGTTCTTGTGTCCAATCTCAAGTGAAACATCGGGGTCTGACCCCATTGTTTCACAAGGTTTTTTTTAGACATAAGAACATAAGATAGTCATAAGAACATAAATAGTCTCAGGAACAAGACTTATGTGCCTTATGTGAGCTTATGCTCTTGTGTCCAATCTCCAGCGTGAGCTTATGTTCTTGTGTCCAATCTCCAGCGTGTGCTTATGAAACATCGTTTTGTGAAGGGGTTAGGAGCGCTTGCGGTAGGTGAGTGCTGCGCCCAGGTTCATCACCACGGCGAGGATGGCGAGGGCCAGGAAGTTGAAGCGCATGTCGTAGAAGGTGGCTCCCTTGAGGAACACCGAGCGCATAATGGTGATGAAATAGCGCGGCGGCAGCACATAGGTGACATATTGCGCCCATTGCGGCATCGACTCGATGGGGGTGAGCAGTCCGCTCATGAGCATGAACACCATCACAAAGAAGAACATGAAGAAGACCGCCTGCTGCATGGTCGATGAGATGTTAGACGCTATGAGTCCAAACCCCGAAATCACCAGGATGAAGAGGAAGGCACCGGTGTAGATGGTGAGCAGGCTGCCCACTGCCGTGAGTCCATATACCAGCCAAGCCACAATCAGTGCTATGGTGATGACAATGAGCCCCGCCACCCAATAGACGATGAGCTTGGCGAGGGTGAAAGAGAAACGGCTCACTGGCGTGACGTTGATCTGCTCGATGGTTCCTGCCTCTTTCTCGCCAACCAGGTTGAGCGCTGGCAGGAAGCCTGTGATGATGATAATCAGTATCACCAGGATGGCCGGTATCATGAAGTTGCGGTATTCCAAGGTGGGGTTGTAGCGGTTCTGGATCACCACGAGGTCACCGGCCTGTGTGGGCGAGAGGCTTGCCCGCATCTCCTTGATGCTTGATGCCACAGTCTGTGCCAAATATTGCGACCCGAGGCTGCCCTTGGTGGCGTTCACGCTGTTGGCACTGATGCTCAGCTTCTTGACGCTGCCAGTGGCAAACCCTTTCTCAAAGTGTTGCGGAATCTCGAGGATGGCATCCACGTCGCCCTGCTCCAGGCTCTTGAACGCGAGGTCGAAGCTGGTGGTCACGCTATGCAGGGTGAGGTACTCGCTGGCATTAATGTTGGCGGTGATGCGCTGCGAGAGTTGCGAGTGGTCGTTGTCAACCACGCTCACGCTGACATGGCGCACGTCCATCGTCGTCACCCAGGGGATGATGAGCATTATCATGATGGGAAACACCACCACGAGCTTAGGCAGGAAGGAGTTGCGCTTGAATTGCAGCACCTCTTTTTTCAGTAGAACTTTCAGTGTGGACATGGGCTGTTACTCTAGTTTGTCGTTGAAATTCTTTAATGCTATAGCGAGCAGAGCGATAGTCATCCCCACGAGGATGAGGAAGTCTTTGAGGATAAGGCCGAACGAGGCACCTTGAATCAAGAGCTTGCGCATGGCGTCGATGTACCACCTGGCGGGCACTATTGCCGAGACAGGCTTGAGCACGGCGGGCATGTTCTCGATGGGGAACATCATTCCCGAGAGCATCACGATGGGCATGAGCATCACTGCTGCCGAGATGAGCAGCGCCACTATCTGCTGCTTGGCGATGGTGGAGATGAGCAGCCCTAGGGCTAGCGAGAGTATCAGATATACTATAGAGACGATGATGATGCTCCCAAGGTTGCCCGTCATGGGGATGCCCAGCACAAATCGCGCCAGCAGCAGTATGGTGGTGAGGTTGATGCACGAGAGGATGAAGTAGGGTGTCATCTTTGCAAGGATGATGGTGAGCGGTCGTACCGGAGAGACGAGCAGCACATCCATTGTGCCTGTCTCTTTCTCACGCACTATTGCAACTGAGGTCAGCATAGCGCAAATCAGGATAAAAATCATGCCCATAATGCCTGGCACAAAGTTGAATGCACTCTTCATTTGAGGGTTGAAGAGCATGTGGGTTTCTACCAAGTTGTTGCTCTGCATGAGTTCGCCAGCAAGTATGTTATTGAGGTATCCTGCACCTGCTTGGGCAGTATTGGTGTTGGAGGCATCCATGATGAATTGCATGGCGGCTTTGCCGTTTCCGTTCTGCTTCCATTGAGTGATGAGTTTGTCGAAATCGTGGGCAAATACCACGATGGCATCAACTTTTCCTGAGCGCAGATATTGGTCTATATCATTTTCGGTGATGTGACCTATATAGGTGATATAAGGATTTGCCGAGAGTCTGTTGACGCTTTGTCTTATCTGCTCGTCCCACTTGGGTGCTACCACAGCCACGTTCACATTGTTGACCTCGGTAGAGATGGCAAAGCCGAATAGCAGAATCTGCACCACTGGCATGAGCAGCGCAATGAGCATCGTGCGGCTGTCGCGCAAGATGTGAAGAGTCTCCTTCTTTACAAATTTCAAAAAACTACTCATGTCAGTTATCAGTTGTCAGTTATGAGTTATCAGTTGTCAGCTAATTATGCATTGTTTCAGTCGCCTCGTTGGGCGTCGCGGGCGAGAATGCGGAACACTTCGTCCATTGATGAGGCATTAAATGCTTTCTTTAGGTTGGCTGGTGTGTCGAGGGCTTTTATCTTGCCGTCAACCATCATTGAGATGCGGTTGCAATACTCTGCCTCATCCATATAGTGGGTGGTGACAAAGATGGTTGTCCCTTCGCTTGCCGATTGGTAAATCATCTCCCAAAACTGTCGTCGAGTGATAGGATCGACACCGCCAGTAGGCTCGTCGAGAAATACTATCTCGGGATTATGCAGAGTGGCTACCGCAAAGGCGAGCTTTTGTTTCCATCCCAGAGGTAGAGCACTTACCATTGTGTCTTTTTCTTCAATGAAGTCGAGCTTTTGGAGTAGGGAGGTGGCACGGTCTTTGAGTTCTCGACTTTTCACGCCATAGATGCCACCGAACAACTCCATGTTTTCCATCACCGTGAGGTCATCGTAGAGCGAAAAGCGCTGACTCATGTAGCCGATGTGTCGTTTGATTTTCTCGCCCTCTTTCACCACGTCAAATCCTGCAACTGTGCCACTGCCACTTGTGGGGTAGCTCAGGCCGCACAACATGCGCATAGCAGTGGTCTTGCCGGCTCCGTTGGCTCCCAAGAAACCGAAAATTTCACCTCGCTTCACCTCAAAGGAAATGTGATCGACCGCCGTGAAAGTTCCGAATTGCTTGGTGAGGTCTTTGACCTGAATTATGTAATCAGTGTTGCTCATTGCTCAGTAGTTTGATGAAAACGTCTTCAATATCGGGAATTATAGACTTGATTTCCACATCGCTATGGCCGTGCGCGACAAGATCCTGTTTCAGTCTGTCAGGGTCAAATCCCGATTTTGCCAGTAGGTGGTGATATTCACCAGCTGTGTAACAATTGGCGATGTAGTCATCGTTGCGCAGGGCTTTGAGAAGTCCATACATATCACGGGCTTTAATTCCGTATAGGTTGCCGTTGAACTTCTCGACCATGTGCTGAGGCGAGTCAATGTCAAGAATGTGTCCTGTGTTGCACAGTGCGATGCGGTCGCAACGGCTCGCTTCGTCCATATAGGGTGTTGAGACGAGAATTGATAGTCCTTGCTCGCGCAGGTTATGCAGCATGTCCCAAAACTCACTACGCGACACAGCATCAACGCCAGTAGTGGGTTCGTCGAGGAATAGCACCGATGGCTTGTGGATAAGGGCACAACTAAGTGCCAACTTCTGCTTCATTCCGCCCGAGAGTCGGCCCGCCCTACGTTTCTTGAAAGGTTCAATCTGCTTGTAGATTGGTGCCACAAGATCGTAGTTCTGTTCAATAGTTACTCCAAATAGTGTAGCAAAAAACTCCATATTCTCCTCGATAGTAAGGTCTGGATAGAGCGAGAATTTGCCAGGCATATACCCCACACGGCTGCGGATTGCACGATAATCTTTGGCAATGTCAAGCCCATCGACCAGAGCTGATCCTTCGTCAGCATTTAGCAGCGTGACGAGAATCTTAAACAAAGTGGTTTTGCCAGCGCCATCGGGACCTATCAAACCAAAAATCTCGCCGCGTTGCACATTGAGCGACACGTGATCGAGAGCTTTGACTTTGTCGTAGCTCTTGCTTATGTCCTTAACTTCTATTGCCAGTGCACTATTGTCCATAAAGATGGTATTACTTGAGTTTTACGTTTCCTGATAGGCCGAGTTTAAGATATCCGTCGTTTTTAACGGCAATCTTGACAGCATAAACGAGATTGGCACGGCTGTCCTTTGTCTGGATAGACTTGGGGGTGAACTCGCTCTCATTGGAAATCCATGATATTTTGCCTGTGTAGTCACGTGTCTTGCCACCTCCGAAGTCGGCAACAACTGTCACTTGCTGCCCAAGCTTGATATCTTGAAGCTGGTCGCTGGTGAAATAGGCTCGCAGATAAACCGTGCTCATGTCGGCAACTTTGAATAGTGGCTTGCCAGCAGTGGCATATTCTCCCATTTGAGCATATTTTGTCAAGATAGTGCCTTTGATTGGTGATGAAATGATGGCATTCTGCATCTGGTTGTCGATGATGGACTTTTGTGCTTCGATACCTCGCTTTTGTGCGTCAATGCCACGTTTTTGTGCATCAACGCCTCGTATCTGAGCATCAACTCCTTGCTTCTGTGCGCTATAGCCTTGACTTTGACTTTTCAGGCTCGCATTGCTTGCATTGATTTGGTCTTGTGTGGCAGCGAGCTGCTTTTCAAGCACAAGGATTTGATAATTGATGTCATCCACTTGTTTTTGCGAAGCAGCATTATCTTTAAGCATAGCGGTGAATCTTGCTTTCTCCTTCTTGAGATTAGTAATCTGTTGCTTGGTGCTTGCCACTTGCTTCTCAAGGTCAAGGATATGGTTGCTGGTTGCTTGCTGTGTGGCATCAATCTGCTGCTTGCTCGAACCCATCTGCTCTTTACTGGCATCGAGTTGCGATTTTGTTGCAGTGAGGTTCTCGTTGTTAGCATCAAACTGTGCCTTCTGCAGTTCGAGTTGAGTCATGTCGAGGTAACCTAGTTGCACGTCGGCTTCCACTTCTTGGCCTTCCTCGATATTGAACGACATGATTTGTCCCGTGCCTTTGGCCGATACCACAACCTCGGTGGCTTCGAAGGTGCCAGTGGCATCCCACTCGTTGTCGTTGCTGCATGCCGTGGCTATGGCAGCGATGCCGATGATGAAGAATATCTTTTTCATTGGTTTATAGTGTTTTTTAAGTCATATATTGTTTTCAGTAACTCGATGTTGTGGAGAATCTGTGCCTGAGTGGCTGTGTTCTCGTCGGTGATGCGCTCCACGAGGCGGTGAATGTCGATGATGCCGTTGCGCAGCTTCGACTCCTCGGCGAGTCGCACATCGCGACGCAGGTTCACGATTGTGGCATCGCTGGCTATGAGTTCACGCAGGCGAGAAATTTCGTCGTTCTCGTGGCTTGCCTCCAGCAGGGTGTTTAGCAGGAACACGTCGCGTTGCAGCTCGGCTTGCTGGCGGGCTGTTTTGAGTCGGCTCAGATTGTTTTTTCGGTCATAGAGGCTACTCAGGCTCCAGGTGGCACGAACACCCACCATTGCGTTTAGCGACCACTTGTGGTTAAGCATGTTCTCAAAGGTGTTATAACCAGGATAGCCGTAGAATGCCTGACCGAATGCGCTGATAACTGGCAGCACCGAGGCGTTGATGGCCTTCTCGCGGGCATTGATGGTTTCGATCTTAGCGTCTATGAGTCGCAGTTCAGGTCGGTTTATGGTAGTGCTTATGGGTTCAGCGGCTTCGGGTCGAACGAGTTGCTGGTCGCCAATCTGCTTGCCTATCAAAATTTCGAGCATATGCTTGTATGCCTGTCGGTTCCACTCCATGGTGGTCTTGCTTTGTTCAACTGTCAAGATTTCGGCACGGAGCATGCTCTCGTCGGCGCTGGTGGCAACACCGTTTCTCACGTGCGACTGCAACTTATCGAGGTTACCGTTGAGCATCTCAAGGGTCATGTCGGTTTGCTTGATGCGATCGTCCATGAGCAGCACGCCAAAGAACAGGTCATTCACGCGCTTGTTGAGGTTGTAGAGGTCAACATCGGTCTGTGCTTTTTGCTCCAAGTCTTGTGCCTCGGTGAGTGCCCGCTCACTACTGGCTTTGCCACCGTCATATATCTTTTGGTTAACGTCGAGCTGCACGCGGTACTGGTCCTTGGAGAGGCCTTTCATCTCCAGGCCGCTGGTGGCGAGCATCGCTTTCATCTGGTCGGGGAAGGATGGGGTCTCGCTCTGGTAGGTGGCTTGTGCGCTCAGGTTCACTTGCGGCAACCATGAGTGCTTCAGATTGTCGATAGTGTATTTGCTGCTCTGCTCTATCAGCCCGTACTGTCTGATAAGTGGGAAGTTTTCACGAGCTAGCTCCTGGCAACGCTCAATGGTGAGTTGGGCGTTAGCGCTTAGCAGCATGAGTGCGCCCAAGGTTAATAATATTATACGTTTCATGTTTTTTGTTTTTATCGTTTTTGGGTGGAACGTGGAAGGTGGAACGTGGAAGGTTGAACGAGAACTCACAACTGATAACTGACAACTATGAACTATGAACTATGAACTGTGAACTATCTTGTGTGGGTGTTAGTCGTCGCATAATTAGTTCTATGTTTTCTGCTTTTCGTTGTTCCCAAAATGTGCTGTCGGAATTCATGTCAAGGCCTGTGGCGGCCTCATAAACAGGTTTAACAACAAATGGGAGCACATTGAGCGATATCATGTCGAGTAGTAGGGTGGTGGCGTCGATATGGCTTATCTCGCCGTTAGATGCTGCTTGGTTAATATCCTTCTGCATGGTGGCAAGCAGGTTACCGGCAAATGTGCTGATCACGTTCTTGATAACGGCAAAACGTTTTGGCCGAGAGGCAACCTCTCTTATCATGAACAGTGGCAGGCGGGGATTCTGTCTAATCACTTCAAAGTGAATTTCCAGTGCCTCGGCCATGCGTTGCTTGAATGGTTTCTCGGTTTTGGCAAATACCTTCAAGATTCCTTCAACAAGCATTCCCATGTTCTCATGGAAGATGCGCTCAAAGAGTTGCTCCTTGGTTTTGAAGTAGTAGTGGAGCATAGCGTGTGTCACTCCGGCATTGCGGGCTATCGACGTGGTGCGAGCACCGTCATAGCCCTTGTCTAAAAACTCTTCCTTGGCTGCAGCTAGAATAGCCTGTTCTTTATTGTTTTGATGCTTTGTCATATTCTTGTGATGTCTAAATGTCTGAGATATATCTGTTTATAATTCAAGTTGAATTTGCTAACAGTATTGTTAATAAAATTTATGCCGCAAAATAAAGACATAAATTTGAATTATGCAAGAAAACTCTAACAAAATTGTTAATATTTTCCGAATTTTATATTTTGGGATAAATTAGGCTGCGCCTAGGAAATAAAAATCAAAAACTTCGTCTTTGATTTTGTATTTCACTTGGCTTGTACTAATTTTGCAGCATGAAGAAATTATTAGCTATTATATTATGTGTCGTTGCTGCTGTGAATGTGTGGGCAGGCGACAAGGATTATATCCAGGTTGATTGGTATCCCCTGTGTACCGACAGCGTAGGGTGGAACATCTACACTGGCGGTTTCGTCATAGGTTGGGATAACGCTAGTGGTATCGACGTGAACATGGGCCGAAGCATTGACATTGGTTGGCTCAATGTATTTGGTGCCAAATTCAAAACACGCTATGGTCAACGCATCACTGCTGGTGTGGGCATCGATTGGCGTAACTTCAAACTGCATAACGACGTTCGTTTTCATCAGGATGGCGATATCCTCACAATAACTCCTTATCCCGAAGGTGCTGAGTCTAAGTCGTCGCGCGTGAAAGTGTTCTCGCTCACGGTTCCTGTGCTGGTGCGCCAACGCCTTTTCAGCACAGTTGACATCTTTGCTGGCCCTGTAGTGAACTTCAATCTCCATGCTAGCGTAGAGACCACCTACAAGCTCAACGGCGAAAAGGTGAAGGAGTCAAGCAACAAGATTCATCCTGTACCAGTGACAGTTGACATACTAGGCGGCATTAAGTGGAAGTTCATTGGTGCCTATGTACGCTACAGCCCGTGCCACGTGCTGCAAGAGCGCTATGCCGTCGCTTTCACCCCCTTTACCACTGGCATAATTATGGGATTTTAGAGTTTGCCGCTTCGCTAGTTATCCGCTTCGCTAGTTATCCGCTTCGCTAGTTATCCGCTTCGCTAGTTATCCGCTTCGCTAGTTTGCCGAAAACTAGTTTTTTTTAGTTTAGAGTGGTATTTATTTGCTCATTAAATGAATTTGCAGTAATTTCGCACGATTTTTAATCAATGCATAATGCACAATTCATAATGCATAATTGGAATAGGGTTGTTTCGTCCCTACAATGAGTTTAATAAAAATACATAGATAATGAAGAAATTGATATTGTTGGATAAATTTGGCTGCACCTCTGAAAGTCCCATGCAAGCATGGACATTCTCTCGGTTTGCACAAATTTTGACTGTTGTGATGCTGACACTTATGTGCTCATGTAACGACAGCAATAAGTTTAAAGTTAGCGGCATAGTTGATGGCGCTGGCGACAGCACAGTCCTCTACCTTGAGACCAGCTACAACGGAATGTGGCATCTTGTTGACTCGGCGAAGACCGATGACGGCAAGTTCTCATTCAAAGAAGATGCTATAGATTACCCCAATATCTATCGCCTTGTGCATGATGCCGATGCAATCTATTTTCCCATCGACAGCATCGACCAGATAGAGATAAAGACCGACCTCAAGCACTTTGCCGAGAATTACACCATCGGCGGCAGCAAGAATGCCGAGACGATGATGAAATTTGACAAGGAGCTGGCGGCGTTTGTCAAGAAAGGCGACCTCAACAGCGACGCTTTCAAGAAGTGGAAACATGAGACGAGCCGACAGCTGGTCAACGACTTGAAGAGTATAGTGTCTTATTATATTGTTAATAAATACATAGGCGACCAGCCCCTTTTTAATCCTGAGGATAATAGCGACTTCAAGATAATCGGCGCGGTGACTAACGCATTCTCGACCTATCGTCCTAATGACCCAAGAACCCAGTATCTTGTTGAGACTTATAAAGATAAGCTTAGGATTAGGCGGGCTGCAAACAATAATATGCGTGACACCGTGATGGCGACCGAGACTGGTGTCCTCGATTTCTCACTTATGGATAAGGCTGGCAAGATGCGGAGCTTCAAGGAGGTGTGCTCTCACGGTAAGGTGGTGATTCTCAACTTTACTTTACAGAGTGGCTCGTTCTCTCCTTCATTAAACAAGCTGCTTAACGATGTTTACAGCAAGTATCAATCTAAAGGCTTGGAAATCTACCAAGTGTCGTTCGACGACGACGAGGCCTCGTGGCTGCAGGCAGTAGCAAGATTGCCGTGGATCGTGACCCGTGACACAAATGGTGCAACCACAGCCATGCGATATAACGTGACCGAAATCCCAATGATCTATATCATCAACCGCTCAGGAGATATTGTTGGAAGGGTTGAGAATATTGACCTGCTTGAGGATACTTTGAAGAGGTATATTTAAATTTATAATAGATAATCATTGTCATGAAAAAAATCTTGATAATAGCTCCTCATTCCGATGACGAAATATTAGGCTGTGGAGGATATATGTTGAGCCAAATTAAGCAAGGGGCACAAGTCCATGTTGTTTTTGGAACCGTTGGAGGCTGTGATGTGAGACAACCATTGGAACGTCGGCTCCATGAAGTTGATAAAGTTGCTCTTGATACTGGATATAGCTATGATATCCTCTACCACAATAAAGATGCCGAAATGGACACTCTTCCTGCAAGAGAAATAACCACAGCAATCGATAAGGTGATGAGCGAGTTTGTTCCCGATGAGGTTTTTGTTAACTATCCTTCTCACCATCAAGACCATATTGTTGTTTATCAGTGCACCAAGGCTGCGATGAGGCTTAAGGAAAATGTTATGCCTTCATTGTTTGCTCTTTATGAATATCCTTTCGTCAATAGTGGTGATAAGATTCCTGGAGGTTTGTTCTATTATGACATTAGCGAACACATTGATGAGAAAGTCAGACTTTTTTATCATTATGAGACTCAAATAAAGACTTTGCCTTCTCCTTTGAATGAAGAGGGAATCAGAGCTCTTGCAAGAATGAGAGGCTTGGAATGTGGGCGTACTTATGCCGAGATGTTTTATGTTCAGAGAATAATCAGGTAACTATGAACTTTGTCGTCTTTGAATCTGGAAGTAGGGCAGGACTCAGTGCCGAGTTGTTTTTTGAGCACTATGTGGATGCCACTGGTGCCCAGCATCAACTTTTTTTGAGTGACCTTGATGAGAGTTTCCAGCGCATCGTGTCAAGGCATCGCCAAGTGCATCTCATCCATGACAACCATGCCTTTGAGATGCTTGAGGCTGGTGAGGCGGTGATATTTCCTGCCGACGAGCTGACGCGTCAGTCCAATCCTGTTGCCACCGAGATATCATCTAAACACTCATTTTCTTCTATCTTGCCTAGTTATTACAACAAGAAGCAGATGAATGAGTTTTTAGCACTGCTTACTTCTCACTGTGCAATTAGAGTTCCCGAGACTTTCGCTTTGTCAAATGTTTGTGTCAAACCCAATTCTATGTCAGCTGGGTCACGCAACATACAGTTCCTCGACAACGCCTGCGTAATGCAAAAGATTGACATAGAGCATGAATATGTGGTTGATGTGCTGCGATATGACGACGAGAAAATGTACATCTTCCCCCGTGAGGTGACGTTAAAGAACGGCTATGACCGCTTCATTAAATTGCTGCCGCTTGATGGCGAACTGGCTGCCCATGTATCGGAGTTTGTAAAAGCCGTATGTCCCAAGAACGAGGGTGTGTTCAGTGACATTTTCCATCTGCAGTTGTGTCAAGATAAGAGTGTTCAATACTATTATATAGAGTTTTCCAAGCGCATATCGGGCACCTCGTGTGTCAATATAGTCTCGGGCATGAGTCCTTTTGCCCTTATCGATGGTGTTGACCAGCAGATTAACACCCGCCTCATTGATGGTCATTGGCGCCGCTTTGAGGACTTTATGTTGATGATGAGATGATCTTACATTATCTCGGGGTGCGACTTTATATACTTGATGCCATTTTTCATTTGCCTTATGGCTTTGAAGAATGGCACATTTCTATCTTGCCATAATCTATAGGCTTTGATTATCATGCGCAAGTATTTGGTCTTTGGCTGATATAGTTGCAGGATTGCTCCGTGTGCCATCAGTGTGCCGCGCTCGTTGTCTCGCCTTATACAAACTGTAGAGTCATTTTCTCTAACGATAGTAATTGGAAAGAATTTGCAGGTAAGTCCATGCGATAAAGCATCTTGTATGAAAATATGCTCTTCACCACAATGAAAGATTTCTGCTCCTAATCCAAAATTCTCATTAAACCATATTATATTCTGAATGCTCTTGCGGCGTAAGGCAATTTCGATAGATGCAACAAAGTATCCTTTGGGAAATTTTGTTAAGCTGAAAGATTCTTTTGGGTAATACTTGGTTGAACCTTCGCCTTCAAATTTGAATGTGGCGATGTCAACATCGGGATTTTGGGCAAAGGTGTCGATTACCTTTTGCAGCTGCTCGTGGGTGTAGCGACAGTCGTCATCGCTAATTAGACATACGTTGGCAGTGGCATGGCGCAGACAGTTGTTGCGGTTGCGGCTTAGCCCGCGTCCTTCAAGGTCATAAATTTTAATGTCATCGCGTTTCAACTCTTCGGGTAACGCAATTTCCTTGTCGTTGCTATGCTGCCACGACACAATGTAGCCGATGCCTTCCCGCGGCTCAAGTAGCATGGCAGGAATATTGTTTATCCCCTCATCAAGGGTGCATATAAGTATCTCTAAAGTCATTTGTTAGTTAATAATTTCTCATAGAAGTTAAGATGCCGCTGGGCTACCACGTGGGCGTCGTTGTGCTTCTCGACAAATTCGCGGCTGCGGCGGCTTAGGTTGGGGAGCTGGTGTTTGTTTTGAACCAGCCATGCGAGTTTGGCGTCGATGTCGCCTTCGATGAGCGGACTCACATTTATTATGGGTTGGTTGTCATGTTCGCCAATAAGGTCGTAGTATTCGGGCTCTGCGCCGCTCACTGCAACCAATCCGCGCGTCATGGCTAGCAGGGCATTGGTGGCAGGGGTGTAGGAGTAGAGCTGGTCAAGCATGACGTGTGACTGGCAAAGCATTGTTACATATTCTTCGTAAGGCACATTTTCAACAACCTTCAACTCGCACAGGTCAGGGTAGCGGTCCACGGTGCGTTGCGCCGCCTTAAGGAGCAGGTCGGTGCCTTTAAGGATGTTGCGGTCGCGTTGAATGCCGATGAAGAACTTCACTTTCTCGGGTTCGTGGTCAAGGATGCGTGGCTCAACGCCCTTTGTGTTGATAGGGATGCCGCCATAGGCAAGACGATCGCCGAGCAGTGGTTTGTAACACTCGTGATATTCCCATAGACACGAAATTGCGCCATCTATGTTGTTGAGAATGTGTTCGCTGTGCTCACGCATCAGTGGCAGTTTCCAGTTGTCCTCGTGCTTGGTTTGATATTCGCTTGACAATGCGTAGGGCGAGGGTTTGTCTCCAACCATGAAGTCGCTGTAACGGTAGGTCTTTCCGTCGTGGCATGCATGATAATACACATAGTCGGTGCCTAAGGCTCCCAACACCATGCATTGGTTGTGACGCTTGAGCCAATCAAAGACTCGACGCACTTTGCCGGGTTTGAGATCCAGGAAGATGTGTCCGCAGGTCACCACCACGTCAAAGCCGCACATTTGTGGCAGCGCGCGCAACACGTTGAGGACATACCTCATGGCTCCCAATTTGCCCGGGCCTCGCTTGAGGTTGATGTCGCGGTTGGTGTCCATCCAGTGCGAGCCGTTGCTTGCCACTACTGCTGTGTGTCCCAAGTCACGCATTGCTTGTGCAAGGCAGTTGTGCATGTTGCTTGCATCGCCTACGAAGAGTATCTTCATCGTTTGTCGTTTATAATTTATCTCGCAAAATTATTGTTTTTTTTGTTTATCTCCAAGAAAATATCTAATTTTGGACTCAATATGAGTACAGTATCAATAATTATTCCAGTTTATAACCGTGCGAACATAGTGCCACGGACGCTGAAAACCGTGGTTGAGCAGACACATCGTCCATTGCAGGTGATATTGGTTGATAATTTCTCTACCGACGACTCGCTGGTGGTGCTCAACCAGTTTAAGATTGATAATAATGCCCCCGATTTTGAGGTGATTGTCACCCAAGAGAAGCAGCAGACGGCAAGCGCCGCCCGCAACCGAGGGATGCAGTTCGCCACAGGTGATTACGTGATGTTTTTCGACAGTGACGACCTTATGGATAGACGGCTGGTGCAGAAATATATGGACGCGTTCCAGTCATCACCTCGACGCGCTGACATCATAATCGCTCGGCGCAATCAGGTTAATGATGTTGGAGAGAAAAAGGCGATGCCAATATACAAGAAAGATATTATCGCCAACCACATCCTTCACAGCGTTCTCGCCACACAGGCGTTCTGCGCGCGTCACGATTTCATCAAGAAGATAGAGTGGAACAATAGCATCTCGCATTGGAATGATTTTGAATATGGGCTCCGAATCTTGCTGGCACGACCCATCGTAGGCTATCTCGAGGGAAAGCCTCGTGTTGATGTGATTTATGGAGGGGCAAACTCTATTACCGGCACCAGTTTCAGCGCAAACCATGGCAAGTGGGAAGTGTCTCTCCGCTACATGAATCTTGACGTGAAAAACTCAAATTTAATTGATAAACAACGATACTACGACCTGCTGGCTTATCGCTTGCTTGACCTTGCAGCGCATTACGAACGCGAGGGCCATCCCGAATTTGCCAAGCCAGCGTGTCAGAAAGCTTATTCCATGCTTAATAAAAAGTGGAAATACCGCAAAGTCATGCCCTGGCTCTTTAAGCGCATAGTAAAAGGAAAACGCGGCTCGGCAAGGATAGCACGGTGGGTGATTAACTAGTTTTTTAGCAAACAAGCAAACAAGCAAACAAGCAGACGAGACAAGTGTATTGCCTAGTTCGCTTGTCAGCTTGTTTCTTGTCAGCTTATTTATTGGCTAGGCACTCATCGAGGTCGTGGGTGAGTTGCTCACGGTCGAGGTTTTGACCTATGAAGACGAGTTTTACCATGCGGTCGCCATAAACCTCATCCCAGTCGCGCAGGATGTCGGGGTTGTATTCTACCATTCGCTTGAATTCCTCCTCGGGAGCTGTGGCAAACCAATATCCACTCTCTGTGAGTTTCTTCTGCACACCAGCCGACTCAAAGAGGAACGACATGTCGGGGTTGTGGCTGAAGTAGATGAGACCTTTAGCGCGGATGACGTTCTTGGGCCACTTGGTTGCCACAAAGCGGTCAAACTTGTGGATGTCGATAGCCGGGCGGCGGTAATAGACGAAAGTCTGGATTCCATATTCCTCGGCCTCGCCTTCATCGTGGTGGTGATGATGGTGGTGGTGATGTCCGTGCTCTTCGTGCTCCTCGTGGTCGTGATGATGGTGATGCTCGTGTTCATCATCGTCATCGTCGTCATCATCGTGATGGTGGTGATGAGCCTCGGCTTCTTCCTCTTCGGTGGCTGGGCGCTCTATCTCACGAATCCAGCCTGCCGAACTTGCCACTCGCTCGTAGTCGAAGAGTCCTGTCTCAATAATCTTGTCAAGGTCAATATCGGTGTAGTCGCAATCAATGATTTGAGCAGTAGGTTGCAAGGCATGGATAATGTGGCGGATGCGGTCGCGCTCGTCATCGCTGACCTCTGATGCTTTGTTGAGCAGCACGATATTGCAGAACTCAATCTGCTGGATGAGCAGGTTCTCGATGTCTTCCTCGCCGATGTCACGTCGCTTGAGGTCCTCGCCGCAGGCAAACTCGCTCTGCATTCTCAGGGCATCGACCACAGTGACGATGCAGTCGAGGTAGGGGATGCCGTGCTCAATGAATTTGTCGTCCATGTTGGGGATGGAGCAGATGGTCTGGGCGATGGGCTCAGGCTCGCAGATGCCGCTGGCTTCGATGACGATATAGTCGAAGCGGTTAAGTCTCATAATGTCGTTGAGCTGCTCGATAAGGTCCATCTTGAGGGTGCAGCAGATGCAGCCATTCTGCAATGCCACGAGACTTTCGTCTTTCTGTCCCACGATGCCGCCTTTTTGGATGAGGCTGGCGTCGATGTTTACCTCACCCAGGTCATTAACAATGACAGCAAATTTTATGTTTTTCTCATTAGTGAGAATGTGGTTTACTAGAGTAGTCTTTCCGCTGCCCAGGTAGCCTGTGAGCAGCAATACTGGTGTGTGTCGCATTTTATTGGTTGTTAAGAAGTGGTGTCTTTTTTGTTGCGTTGACAACGCAACATACTGTTTTTTGTTAAAGTATCTCATCGAGCACGGCTTTGTGGTGGCCCTGCATGATGATGTGGTGGTTGCCGATTGGGTTGGTGAGGAAGTAGCGTGCTGCCTCTTTGTCGTTGAGCTGTATAAGTTGCTGTGTGCGGCACAGGTCGGGTTTGCCTTGGCACTCAATGAGCGTGCCTTCCTCGGCAAAGTGTCGCCCCAGACCGCCGCTCACCTTGAAGATGGTGACGGGACCAGGCTTCATGAAGCCACGAATTCCCACGCCGATTCCCGACTCAAAATGGGTGTCAAGCTCATAGCTCTCAACCATGTCGAATGGTATGGTGCAGTGGGCGAAGAGCAGTTCGCCGGTCTCGGGATTGATGCGGGCGGGGTTAGCCTGAAATGCGCTCTTGCCTGTCACCGCTTGAGCAATTTTCATTGATAGCATGGCAGGGATATCGCCCTCGCAACCTGCAATAATGCCTTGTGCGTTGAACTTGGCGAGAGCCACGCAGCCAGTGTTTTGCACCTCCGTCAAGAGGTCGAAGCAACGGATAGTAAAGCCTTGCAGGTCATATCCTTCCACGATGAGCTTCAACGCCTCGTAGATGCGCTCGGCACCGACAAGCGACTTGCCGATGGTGACGTTGGGTGCTTTGTCGGCGAGGTCACTCTCAATGTCGGCAGGGATGCGCTCGATGAGCATGAGCAGCTCATCCATGTCGATATGCTCAATTTTGATGCCTAGGCGATCCTCTATCGTGCGATACTTTGCAGCGCTTGAGATTAGCCAGTCGCTAGGTTCGCCAATCACTCCCAAGCGGCATCCGTTCAACTCCCGCATCACTTTGCCCACCTGCTGCAGAATGTTGATGCGAGCTTTGATATAGCCGTTGCTGCCGTGCAGAATCTCGCCTTTGAGGCCTTGTTGGCGCAGATAAGACAAAATCTCCATCGAGGCGGCAAGCGAATTGCTCTTACCCGAGGTGAGCAGGTAGAACGGCTGCTTCGACTGGCGCAGCATGCGAGGCAACTCGTTCTTGAAGATGCCCTCGGTGCCGCCGGTGCGCACATAAATCAATTCGAGGTCGTGACCGCCATAATCTCTGAAGTCGCCACCTTTGAGTTCATACTCGATGCCTAGCCCGCCCAAGAACTCCTGGGTGGCGGCATCCACAGCAGCCGCGTCATGCAACTGCGAAGTGAGTGTATAAATTGCTGTAGTCATAGTGGATATTTTTAGTGAACAAGAGAACAAGCTGACGAGAAACAAGATAATAGTATTTATCCAACCTGTCAGCAATTCAGTTTACAAAATTATACAATTCCATTCAAATCACAAAAATATTGTGGAAATTAATACTCCATTAATATTCCTGTGAAGGAGCGGCCGCTGTTGATGCCGAGGCGGCGGGCTGAGAAGTAGCGGTTGGGCTCGCAGCGGCTGCAGTGGTTGGGTAGAGTTATGTTGCCTGAAGGCACACTAGCGGCGATAAGCACTTGACGATTAGCTTCTTGCAGATTGATGTGGGCCTTGCCGGTAGTTGTGTCGCGTTTCATAATAAGTGACATATCGAAGCCCGCGTCTTCAAATGCATTGGCAACCTCGTCTCCCACCTCGAAACAGTCTTGGCAGATGCTTGCGCCCATAGTGGCAAGAATATTATGAGTTTTTGCACCCACAGCAACCATCACTTGGACCGTGGCTTTAGCAATTCGCCCAACTGTCCCTCTCCATCCCGCATGGGCAATGGCAATGACGCCGTTAATGGGGTCGGTCAAAGCAATTGGCACGCAGTCGGCTGTATTTACTCCGATACACACTCCAGGGACAGTGGTGACCAGCGCATCCACGTTCTCGAGCATTAACTTTCTAATTCGGTTAGGCGCAGCGACTAACTTCCCGTCAATAGTTGTTACACGACACGAGTGGGTCTGCTGTGGCATAATTAAGTGCTCGTTGTCAATATCTAATTGTTGGCATAATTCTACACGAGCATCAAAAACTCGTTGAGCATTGTCGTTAGTGTAATCGCAGAGATTCCACTGTGAATAAGGGTCTCTGGTATCTACCTTGCCACGTTGGGTTTGAAACACCCTGACCCTTTTGGCGTCGCCATTAAATTTCAGTTCGTCTAGTGTCATAGCAGGTAATTTTGACTGATTTGGGATTAGGCAAACATGAAAAAGCTCCGGCTTTTGAGTGTTGTGTTGTTGCTCTGCGCTTTGTACTTGCCGTTGAGCCAGTTGATGGCCTCTTCGAGTAGTCCTGTGACGAATGTGTCGCTGGTGCATTTTTGACACTCTTTCAGGGTTTTGACGCAGAGTTTTTTCTCGCTCTCGGTGATTATCCCATTGGCTTGTTTGCACATTTGCAGTAGCTCGTTGGCATATACCGAGCCTTTGCTAGGCGAGTCTTTCACCTTTGTCTTGAATTTGTTACAGTACATAGCAAAAGTGGTGAGCCATGTGGAGTTGTCCATGCTGCTTTCATCGTTTCTCCCGTTAGAGTAAATCTTGAAGCTGTAGCCGTTGCTTAGTTTTTCGTTTAATCCTTCGAGCTGCTGAGGCAGGTCTTGCAGTGTCTCTAGGCTCTTGAGATCGTTCAAGTCTATCAAGCTGTCCACATTAAGGGTGAAGCTGCCGTTGCCGTTGCTGCTGTAAAACATTGTGCTCTTGTGGTTGCCGCTACTGCTACTGCTGCTACTACTGCTGCTACTACTTCGAGAGCTGTTGCGGCTTACTAGATCTTGAGGCTTCTTGCCAAAGATTTTGTAAATCTTGCCAGTGTAATAGCCATCATTATCTTGCTTCCATTCAATAGCATAGCTTGTGCGGAAGTCGTTCTGTCGTTTGTCCTTGAAGCACACTACCATGAAATTCATGTCTTCGTCGGCACCAATCAGCTCAAAGTCGTTCTTGCCGGTGCCGTAGGCTATAGCGTAGGTTATGCCTTTGCTGCCCGCCTTTCCCGAGGCGCTGTGATAGGCATTCTCGCTGTCTTGCGTCATGGCATGTGTCAAGTCGGTAATTAAGTGCTTGTCGCGTTTGCTGATTTTGAACTCATTGACAAGGCACACCCCTGTGACGTCACCGCTCTCCCTGTCGCGGTAGTCGATAGATTTACACATGGTATAGATGTTCTTACCTTGCGAAATCTCTTGTGTGAAATTGTTGAAGGCTTTAGAGACATTTTCTTGCGCAACGCAGCCAAAGACGGCGAGTATAGCCATCGCTGCTGCCATAATGATTGTGATAAATAGATTTTTCATATCTTATGAGTTTTGAGTTTTTAGTTTTGAGTTCTGAGTTACTTGTTATCGGGATTGTTATTTGAATACTACATTGATGAATTGCGGGTTCTCGTTTTGCATCGCCTGTTGCGCTATTTGCGCTTGTGCTCGGGTGGCGTATTGCTCGTCAAGAATCTCTTGACGTTCTTGCTCAATGATGAACTTGTCGGCCATCAGCTCTTGCTGAGCCTGTTCCATCTCGCCTTTCTCGCGTTCTATCTCGATGCTGTCGAGTGGGGCTTGATGAGATGTAATTCTCACTTTTTCTTTTGTGGTCTTGTGTTCTTGTTTTGCCAAGAGAGGAGTTTGTGGGGACTGCTCTGGCGTGACGATAGTGTCGGGTGTTGTTTTGTTGCTGTTCTCAGTCGTAATATGTGGTGGTATAGTGGTTTGCACTTTTATGGGAGCACGTTGCAGATGTGGCGCTACCATAATGGCAATAGCCGCAGCAGCCGCAATAGCCATGAGAGTCCAAAGTGGTCGGGCGAAGCTGCGCTTGGGCTTTTTTTCCAAAAGCGGCATTCCTGCGTCGAAGTAGGCGAACATTTCTCTATAGGCCTCCCATTCCTTGGGAATCGATGATGAGTTAGCGAAAAACTCACTCAACTCCCGTTCTTGCTCAAGAGAGGTCTCGCCAAGCATAAACTGCTCAAGCAGCGATTCTATGTGTTGATTGTGATTCTTCATAGTGTGTTTCTTTTCTTAATCTCTTCTAGTAATTTAATGCGTGCTCTTGATAGCAAGCTACGTGCTGTACTGCTCTCAATGCCAAGACGATGGGCTATTTCGTCGTAGTCGCGACATTCCACTTGGCGCATGTGAAGCACTGCATATTGCGTGCTGGGTAACCGTTTGATGGCTTCGTTGAGCCATGCCACTTCTTGTGATGAGATGAGCGACTCGTCGGGGGTGATGAGCTGCGACTGCAACTGCTTGTTGTTGACCGACATGATGGGGACATTGCGCTCCTTGCGGTGCAGAGATGCGAGGTTGTTGCGTGCCATTACCACCACGAGAGCATCGAGAGAGCGATAGCGGTCAAGAGTGTCGCGCATCTGCCACAACCGCAGCAACACGTCTTGCGCCACATCTTCGGCCTGCATTGCGTCGGCGCCGCACCCTAAGCAGGTGGCGATTGCCTTCTTACGCAATGCGACAGCTATCTTTTCAAACTCTTGCTCATCCATACGTTATTAAGACGCAAAAGAAGTGCTTTTGCGTCAGTCTTTAACAAAATTTATCAGTTATTGGCTAACGAGCTGACGAGACAAGTGTATATCGTTGTTCGTTTATAAAAGACAGTGAAGTGATTAAAGGTTATGCACTCTAAACACTAAACTGCGCAAAGCGCATTGCCTTTTTTGCTTGTTCCTCGTCGGCTCGTCAGCTTTTTATCACTTTTTGGGGTAGAGTTTCTCTATAAGGTCGCGACGGTGCATCTTCTTGAGTGACTTGATGATGTCGGCTTTGTACTTTTTGTCGTACCAGAAGAAATACTTGCGCTGGGCGAGTTTTTCCTCTTTGGTATGTGCGGTGTAGATGGGTTGGAGGGTATAAGGTTGGAGGCCTGTGTAAAACGCCTCGGTTGCGACTGTCATGGGGGTTGGGGTGAAGTCTTGCACTTGTTCGAGATGGAAGTTGAGTTCCTTAGTAAGTGCTGCGAGTTCTGCCATGTCCATCTCTTGACAGGCGGGGTGAGAGGAAATGAAATAGGGTATAAGTTGCTGATTGAGATGGTATTTGGCATTCACTCGGTCGAAGATGCGCTTGAACTGCACAAACTGCGCAAAAGACGGTTTGCGCATCACATTAAGAACCTCGTCGCTGGTGTGCTCGGGAGCCACTTTTAATCGTCCTGAGACATGGAAACGAATAAGCTCCTCGTTGTATTGGGCATTGGCTTTGTCAATCTCGGGGTCGCCACATTTATGCATTGACAGGTCGTAGCGCACTCCGCTGCCAATGAACGACTTTTTGACCTGTGGCAGGGCATCCACGCTGTGGTAGATGTCGAGTAACGGGCGATGGTCGTTGTTGAGGTTGGGGCAGGGCTTGGGATGCAGGCAAGAGGGGCGTGTGCACTTCTTGCATCGCTCCAAATCTTGACCATGCATGGCGTACATGTTTGCGCTGGGACCGCCCAGGTCGCTGATGTAGCCTTTGAAGTCATCCATTTGAGTAACCTGTTTCACCTCGCGCATAATTGACTCCTTACTTCGAGAAGCTATGAATTTGCCCTGATGTGCGCTGATAGTACAGAAAGCGCACCCCCCGAAGCATCCGCGGTGCATGCACACCGAGTGACGAATCATCTCGTAGGCGGGAATACGCTTTCCTCGATAGCGGGGATGAGGCAGGCGGGTATATGGCAGGTCGAACGAGGCATCTATCTGCTCGGTTGTCATGGGCGGATTCATAGGATTGACTTTAATCGCAACGTTACCAGTGGCTTGCCACAGGGTGTGTCCGTGCCAGCGGTTGCTCTCAATCTCTATGTTGCGAAAATTCTCGGCTTGGCATCGCTTGTTGTGCTTGCATTCGTCATAAGAATGAAGCACAATATTCTCTTCATCGTTCTTGACAGGAATCTCGCTCAAAGGGCGACGAACAACAGTTTGCGGAATATAGGTCAAATCCTCGATTTTTGCACCGGCACTCAACGCATCGGCAATGGCGATTGTCGCCAGCTCACCCATGCCGTAAGTGATGATATCGACTGGCGCAGTGTCCATTATCGACGGCATCAGGCGGTCTTGCCAGTAGTCGTAGTGCGACAGGCGCCGCATCGAAGCCTCTATGCCGCCAGCCACCACAGGCACATCAGGAAACAGCTTTTTGAGAATTTCGCTATAGACAATGGTAGGGTAGTCGGGGCGAGCACCGGCACGGCCATCGGGGGTATAGGCATCGTCGCTGCGACGTCGGCGGTTTGCGGTGTAGTGATTCACCATCGAGTCCATCGCACCTGCCGACACGCCGAAGAACAGCCTCGGCTTGCCCAGTTTCTTGAAATCACGCAGGTCATCACGCCAGTTGGGTTGTGGCACTACTGCCACGTTGTAACCATGCGCCTCGAGAGTGCGGCCTATCACCGCTGTACCCATCGAAGGGTGGTCGATATAGGCATCGCCCGTGAATAATATCACGTCGATGTGATTCCACCCGAGATGCTCAATCTCTTTCTTGGTGGTGGGCAGCCATTGACCTTCGATGTGCATGGTAATCAGTTTTTTAGTTGCGTTGACAACGCAACATACAGAACGTTGTTATTGATTTTGAGATTTCAGTTTTTCTTGTAGTTTCAGGATTTCGTCGCGATATTGAGCTGCTGCGAGGAATTCCATGTTCTTGGCGGCAGCCACCATCTGCGCTTTGAGGTACTCGATGGTTTTCTCCAGATCTTGCGGTTTCATGTAGGCTATGACTGGATCGGCGGCGATGCCGGCAGTGTGGTCAAACTCCGCCTCCACCTGGTTCTTGAGCGACGACAAATCTACCACGTTGCTCTCGTAGCGGCGAGCGTGTTGACGTGACTCGTCGCTAGTGCTCATGTTGGTGTCGATACCAATGATGGCATTGCGCGCCTTGACAATCGCTTGAGGTGTGATGCCGTGTTCCTCGTTGTACTTGAGCTGCATGGTGCGTCGGCGCTCGGTCTCGTCGATAGTGCGCTGCATCGAGTCGGTGATTTTGTCGGCATACATAATTACCTCGCCGTTAAGGTTTCGTGCGGCGCGACCAGCCGTCTGAGTGAGGGCGCGGTGCGAACGTAGGAAGCCTTCCTTGTCGGCATCTAGGATGGCGACAAGCGATACTTCGGGCAGGTCAAGACCCTCGCGCAGCAGGTTCACGCCCACTAGCACGTCAATCACTCCAAGCCGCAGGTCGTCAATGATTTGTATGCGATCCATTGTCTCGACGTCGCTGTGCATATAAGCGCACTTGACATCGATTTTTGCCAAATAATTTGTGAGCTCCTCTGCCATGCGCTTGGTGAGTGTGGTAACGAGAACTCGCTCTTTGTTCTCAACTCGCAGCTCTATCTCATGGATGAGGTCGTCGATTTGTCCAAGCGAGGGGCGAACTGAGATCTTCGGGTCGAGAAGACCTGTCGGGCGAAGTATTTGCTCGGTGACAACACCTTCGCAGCGCTCCAGTTCATAGTCGGCTGGGGTGGCGCTCACGTAGATGGTTTGGTGGGTCAATGCCTCAAACTCGCTGAACGTGAGCGGCCGGTTGTCACGAGCGGCATCAAGGCGGAACCCATAATTTACAAGTGTGTCTTTGCGTGAACGGTCGCCGCCATACATCGCCCTTACCTGCGGCACTGTGGCGTGGCTCTCGTCAATGATGGTAAGGAAGTCTTTTGGCATATAGTCAAGAAGACAGTAAGGTCGTGCGCCAGGTTCGCGTCCGTCGAAATATCGGGAGTAGTTCTCTATTCCCGAGCAGTAACCCACTTCGCGAATCATCTCAAGGTCGTAGGTCACACGCTCATACAGCCGCTTTGCCTCTACTGGTCGGTTCTCGCGGTAGAACATATCAACCTGAGTGCCTAAGTCAACGTCAATCTTCCCCAGGGCGTTAGCCATGCTCTCCTTGCTGGTTACGAAGATGTTGGCGGGATAGATGTTGAAGCCTTCCACATTCTCTCGGGGGAGCATAGTCAAGGGGTCAAGCAGCTCCATACTCTCAATCTCGTCGCCCCAAAAGATGACCCGCAACACGGCATCGGTGTCGGCAATCATAACATCGACGGTGTCGCCCTTTACCCTGAAAGTGCCCATCGAGAGCTCATACTCGTTACGGGAGTAGAGGGCATCGACAAGACGGCGCAGGAATGCGTCACGCCCGATGCGGTCACCAACTTTAAGGTGCACGATATTAGTCTCGATATTCTCGGGATTTCCCATACCATAAAGGCATGACACGCTCGAGACCACTATCACGTCGCGGCGGCCCGAGAGCAGGGCGGTGACGGTGGCGAGGCGCAGGCGGTCTATCTCTTTGTTGATGGCGAGATCTTTCTCGATGTATTTATCAACCGATGGCAGATAGGCCTCGGGTTGGTAGTAGTCGTAATAGGACACGAAATACTGCACCGAGTTCTCAGGAAAAAACGACTTGAACTCGGCATAGAGCTGGGCCGCAAGTGTTTTGTTGTGTGACAGCACGAGGGTGGGGCGGTTGGTCTGCGCGATGACGTTGGCCATCGTGAAGGTCTTTCCCGAACCTGTCACGCCGAGCAAAGTTTGGCAAGGCATGCCACTGTTTACCCCATCCACAAGCTCTTTGATAGCCTGCGGCTGGTCACCTGTGGGCTCATATTGCGAATGTAACTTGAAATCCATTATCAGCAAGAAATAAAACTTGCCACAAAGGTAGTGAAAAGTTGTCAGTTATCAGTTATCAGTTGTCAGTTTTTTCAGACAAATTAAATATAATGAGACTTAAGCATGCGAGAATTCATTATGAATTGAGAATTATGCATTGCTTTAACCCTCGTTAATACTTTTTTACATCAAAAGATTAAGGAATTTTATAGTTATAACAATTTTTTTTGTACTTTTGCAAGCTGAAAGAATAGGTAATAATATTAATACTACCGCAATAAAAAGATTTTATGAAGCTACTACAACAGAAGTTGGCAAGCTACACTGAGCCTCAAAAGGCCAAAGCAGCAGGCATTTATCCTTATTTCCGAGCCATCTCAAGTGAGCAGGACACCGAGGTCATTATCAATGGCAAGAAGGTTTTGATGTTCGGCTCAAACTGCTATTCAGGTCTTGTTACCGACCCTCGTGTGCGTGAAGCGGCTATTGAGGCGACAAAGAAGTATGGCACCGGTATGGCTGGCTCGCCATTCCTTAATGGTACTCTTGACATTCACAAAGACTTAGAGAAGAAGCTCGCCGCTTATGCCGGCAAGGAAGATGCTATGATTTACAGCACAGGCTTTGAGGTGAACCTCGGTGTTGTGTCGTGTCTTACCGGTCGTGAGGACTATATCCTCTGGGACGAGCAGGATCACGCATCTATCATTGAAGGCCGTCGCTTGTCGTTCTCACAATCACTAAAATATAAGCACAACGACATGGCGTCGCTTGAGGCGCAGCTCCAGAAGTGCAACCCCGACAAGGTGAAACTCATCGTTACCGATGGCGTGTTCTCGATGGAAGGTGACGTGTGCAAACTGCCCGACATCGTTGACTTGGCACATAAATATGACGCCAGTATCATGGTTGATGAAGCTCACGGCATTGGCGTGTTTGGCAAAGGCGGACGCGGCGTGTGCGACCACTTTGGACTGACCGACGAGGTGGACCTCATTATGGGTACATTCAGCAAGTCGTTTGCTTCGTTGGGTGGCTTCATCGCTACCGATGAGGTCATCACTAACTACCTGCGTCATCACAGCCGCAGTTATATTTTCACCGCGAGTATCACACCTGCCGCCACTGCAGCTGTGAGCGCCGCTCTCGACATCATGCTTGCCGAGCCTGAGCGTCAGGATCACTTGTGGGAGAACACCCACTACGCTCTTGAGGGCTTCCGTCAGATGGGCTGCGAGATTGGTCACACCGAGACCCCAATCATCCCGCTTTTCATTCGTGACAACAACCTCACGTTCCTTATCACCCGTGAGTTGCTCGACGAGGGAATCTTTGTAAATCCTGTGGTTTCGCCCGCTGTCGCTCCTGATGACACGCTCATCCGCTTCAGCCTTATGGCTACCCACACTCGCGAACAGGTGACTTTTGCTTTGGAGAAGATTCAAAAAGTGTTCCGCAGCCACAACCTTATCCCTTGATAGAGGTCGCTGCATAGCATAAACAGAGGATGTGCCACCATTGTCACATCCTTTTTTATAAATGGAAGAACAGTTTCAAAATAGAGTAAAGAGTTTTATTGAGCGTGATTGTCTCATCGACGCCTCAATGCCGGTGCTCGTGGCGCTGAGTGGCGGTGCCGACTCGGTGTCGCTGCTGCGTGTGCTGCATGATTTGGGCTATAACTGCCGTGCAGCTCACTGTAACTTCCACTTGCGAGGCGAAGAGAGCAACCGCGACGAGATGTTTGTCACAGAATTATGCCAAAAATTTGGCGTACATCTTGATGTCAAGCATTTCGATGTGCCAGCCTATATGAGCGAGCATGGTGTATCGATGGAGATGGCATGCAGGGAACTGCGCTATGAGTGGTTTGAGGAACTGCGTCAGGAGCATGGCTGCAGCTGCATTGCCGTGGCTCACCACAATGATGACAATATAGAGACGTTCTTTCTCAACGTCATGCGTGGTACTGGCATAGCGGGGCTCGCTGGTATGAAACCTCGCAATGGTGCAGTGGTGAGGCCTTTGCTATGTGTCTCACGTGCCGAAATCCTTGATTGGCTTGCCGAGTTAGGACAGGACTATGTTACCGACAGCACCAACCTTGAGAATGACGCCAAACGTAACCGCCTGCGCAACATTGTGTTGCCAGCTCTTTATCGGGAGTTTGAGGGCGCAAAGACAGCATTGCTCACCACGATAGAGAATATGCGCCATTGTAATGAGCTGTATCGTGAGAGCGTGGGGGTGATGCGTAATATCGTTAGTGACCGAGAGGATGATTCTCTTGTCATTGACCTTGAGATTCTAAATAGCTTTGACAACCGCGAAATGCTGCTCTATGAAATCCTCAAACCGCTGGGGTTCAACCACGGTCAGTGCGATGATATGCTCTCTAGTGCTGTGGGCAGGCATTTTGTCTCGGCGACACACAAGGCTACTATCAATCGAGAGACGATAGAAGTCTTTCCACAGCAAAATCGTGATGAGAATGTCTATATAGTAAATTTAGAGAGTGATGTGGAAGGGCCGATTGCATTAAGAGTCAATCATGTAGAGAAAGAACCGTTTACTCCAGCTATGGTTGATGGCAAGCGTAGTGTTGCGTTCAGTTGTGATATTATGCAATGCTCCGAGGTGCTTCTCCGACATTGGCGCGAGGGCGATCGTTTCAAACCATTCGGGATGAACGGCAGCAAACTCGTCAGTGACCTTTTCACCGACTTAAAACTTTCAGAGAAAGAAAAGAACGAGACTTGGCTGCTTGAGGCCGACGGGGATATTGTGTGGGTGCTTGGCTATCGTGCTGCACAAGCCTATAAAGTATCCAAAAATGCGACAAGCTACTTAATAATAACTTCTTGTAATTGACTGTTTTACCAAATGGCGTCAAGTTTTCTTTCTATGTCGCTGCCTTCTATCCCTTTTAACTTGTTCATTGTTTTCAGTACGTGATTCAGGCTTGCCTCGTTCTTGAGAACGACGCGCTTGTCGCGGTCTAGAAGGTAGAACAGTGGCATTGTCATCAGGTCATAGGTTTGTTCTTCTTCTATCTTTTGTTCATAATCCCACCCGTTGATAATATACTCTGGCATTGGTTCCAGTTTCCATTCTTCCAAATTGTTGTAAGGATAGATGCCTATCACCGTGAGTGTGCTATCACACACCATGTTCTTTAGTGTGGTGCATGTGTCAAGACGCTCTTTAACTTTTGCACACGAAAAACATTCAGGGTCGTTGAAATATATTAATGTGTAAGGAGTGGTTATCTCGCTCAGTAGGTGTCGTGAGCCATCGGTGGTTTCGTAATCTATGTCATTGGTAACCTGGCCGGGAGCATTCTTGTGTACCACATCAAGCAGGAGTTGTGCTCGCATTTTTTCGTTATCACTCAAGCAAGAAGCTGTTGAAGCATGTTCTATCAGTGTTTTGAAGAGTTCTTCATTATGATAATCCCATGTGGGCTCCGAGAGCATCTCCTCAAAAATGGATAATATCTTTTTGTATTTTTTAGGGTCGGTTTTGCAATTTAAATTCAAATAACTATTCAATGCATTGAACGACTCGTTGCGGGGCATTGCTAAAATATGGGCAAGTTCTTTTTGATAACCTTCACCTTGAGCCATTACTCCAAATGTCATCACAAGTGGAGTGACAGCAACCAATATTAACTTCTTTATGTTGATATTTGATAATTTCATGCTGCAAATATAGTTATCTTTATGATTATTCCGAAAAAATCAATTAACTTTGCTAACTAAAAAATCTTAACGACATGAAGAAGATACAGAAAACTAACGCCGCGAGGCTGCTTGACAGAGCAAAAGTTCCTTACGAACTCATAGCATACGAGGTTGATGAGAACGACCTCTCGGCAGGGCATCTCGCGGCTACTATAGGAGAGGATATCAATCAGGTTTTCAAGACTTTGGTGCTCTTTGGTGAGAAGACTAAGCATTTTGTGTGCGTGATTCCAGGAGTCCATGAAGTTGACCTGAAAAAAGCCGCCAAACTTAGCGGCAACAAGAAAGTGGATCTCATCGCCATGAAGGATTTATTGGCTACAACTGGTTACATTCGTGGCGGTTGCTCGCCCATAGGCATGAAGAAGCCGTTTCCTACGTTTATTCATGAGACCTGTATGTTGTTCGACCACATCTTCGTGAGTGCGGGTATGCGTGGTTTGCAGCTGAAAATTGCTCCACAGGCGCTTGTGGATTTTGTGGGAGCAACAGTTTGTGACCTGATAAAAGAAAATGAGGAGTAACTATGGCACACAAGAATAGGATAGGCAACTTGTTCAGTCTCACCTCGTTTGGTGAGTCGCACGGACCGGCAATCGGTGGCATTGTCGATGGTATGCCGGCAGGCGTGAAAATAGATATGAACCAATTGCGACGTGAGATGGCACGACGGAGACCTGGGCAAGGAGGCATTACTTCTAGCCGCAACGAGACCGATGAGGTGGAAATCCTCTCGGGAATCATGGATGGCGTGACGCTGGGAACGCCCATAGGTTTCGTTATACGTAATCGTGACCAGCGACCTGAGGATTATGAGCATCTGAAAGATGTGTATCGTCCATCACATGCCGATTTTACCTATCAGGCGAAGTATGGCGTCCGTGATTATCGTGGCGGAGGGCGTGCTTCGGCACGTGAGACTGCTTCACGCGTGGTTGCTGGCGCTCTCGCTAAGCAGGCTCTTTTACAACTTGGAATTACGATTACTGCTCAGCCAACTGCCAAAGTTGCCGATATGCCGCAAGGCGATACCGTTGGAGGAGTGGTGTCATGCACAATAAAAGGCGTAGAAGCTGGACTTGGCGAGCCAGTCTTCGGCAAACTCTCGGCGCAACTTGCCGAGGCGATAATGAGCATACCTGCTGCAAAGGGCTTTGAGATTGGACTCGGTTTTGACTTCGTGAACCATTATGGCAGCGAGGTGCTTGATAAATGGGTGATGAAAGATGGCAAAATCTCCACTGCCACCAACTATTCCGGTGGCATTCAAGGCGGCATCAGCAATGGTAATGACATCAGTTTTAATGTGGTGTTCAAGCCCGTTGCAACCTTGATGCAACCCGTTGAAGGGATTGATAGCGATGGTAAGCCTGTGACGATTGAGCCGCGCGGTCGCCACGACACATGTGTGTTGCCTCGTGCTATTCCCGTGGTTGAGGCGATGGCAGCTATCGTGGTGCTTGACAATGTGTTGATTAACAGAGCTTCTCGTTTATAATGGCAAGATTGCAGTACAGCGATTTCCTGAAGCAACTATATGGCACTCGTGTCCAAAAGTTGAATGTCAATGCTGGCTTCACTTGCCCAAACCGCGACGGAACACTTGGGCGGGGTGGATGTACCTATTGCAACAATGCCTCATTTACGCCTGCTTTTGGACGTGCCTCATCGAGCATCACACAGCAGTTGCTTGATGCAAAGCGGTTCTATGCAGAGAAATATGCCGACATTAAATATGTGGCTTATTTCCAAAGTTTTACAAACACCCACGCACCAGTCGAGAAGTTGAGGGAGCTTTATTGTGAGGCTCTTGCTGTAGATGATATTGTGGGACTTGTGATTTCTACTCGTCCCGATTGTTTAGATGACGATGTGCTTAACCTGTTGCAAAGCATCAATGTGAAACACAAAGTGATTGTGGAGATTGGTGTGGAGACAACGCATGACCGAACGCTGGAACTTATAAACCGTTGTCATTCATGGCAATGTGCTCAAGATGCGATTAATAGAGTAGCACAATGCGGATTGACCGTTGGTGCCCATCTAATTTTGGGATTGCCTGGTGAGAGCGAGGACGATATGATGGCGACTGTGGATGCTGTTGGCAAGTTGCCGGTTAGTACTATCAAGTTTCATCAACTACAAGTGCTGCGTGGGACGAAACTAGCTCAGCAGTGGGAGAGGGGTGAGGTGCGTATAATCGACTGGACACCACAGCAGTATGCTACAATGTGTAAACAATTGCTTCAAAGACTTCCCGAGCGCATCATTATCGAACGCATGGTCTCAACATCACCAGAATTTTTGCTGCTGCACCCAAAATGGAAACTTAAACCAGCGCAATTTAAAAAGATTTTTGAAAAAATTATCTGAAAATGTTGTGGGAATGAAAAAAATGTACTAATTTTGCACTCGCAAATCACAAAACGGGGTATTAGCTCATCCGGTAGAGCGCAACACTGGCAGTGTTGAGGTGAGCAGTTCGAGTCTGCTATACTCCACTACTCGAAATGATTGGATGTCGAATGACGTTCAATCATTTCTTTTTATCCCGAATCTGTCATTAATCCTTATGTTTTCATGCAATCGTTTTTAGAAATTTTAACGGATAAAGTGGGGAAAATTAAACCAATATTAGAAAAATATATTTACCTTTGCAAGTAGTTTATACATTATTATATAAATTAGTAATTTATAGACATGAATAATTTAAGAGTTTTTTATAGCTCTTAAGTTTGTTACTTCGAGTCAAAATTCTGAGTTACAGTGTTTTATCAGACAATGTAATACCTAAAGATTTACCCCCCCCTTGCCTAAGAGAGCTATTTTTTGATATAGCCCGTTTGGATTTTGACTCGTCCGTTTTTTCACTTTTTAGATAATGAAATTAGCAGTAGCAGGAAC
>FLNZ01000010.1_pt1 | contig 37372 bp, 26 predicted proteins | sample 1140391 | NCBI WGS metagenome assembly FLNZ01 (sample SAMEA3878171, study PRJEB12797) | bioreactor metagenome | biome: Moose rumen | place: Sweden | collected 2011-10 | reverse complement strand
TATATTTTATGCGGGATGTTAAAGGAGGATGAATGAAACGTTCTGTGCTTAGATACCTGCCTAGCCTGTGTGCCCTGACTGCGGCAACGGCTTTTTTTACTGCCTGCAGTGACGATGAAGACTTTGCCCCGGTTTCGAGGAACCGCGGGTATGACTACGCGTTCACATCGACCAAGGAATTTGCGGAGTACCCCTGCAACGACGTTCGCGAGGGCCGCGAGGCCATCGTGGGGCGCGACAAGGACAGCTATTACTGCGAGTTCGACTCCCGCGACTCCGTGTACATCTGGGTCGGCGATACTGACACGCTCACCGCTGAGGGCCGCGAGTTCCATCGGGCGGAAAGTTCGAGCAGTTCTTACCGCTCGTCGAGCAGCTATTCCTATGAGGAAGTGTTCAATCCGGATATCGACTATGGCCCCATGACAGACCCGCGTGACGGCAAGACATACAGGACTGTCGTCGTGAATGGCCAGCTCTGGATGGCGGAGAACCTGAACTACTCCGGCAATAACGTGGGAAAGGCACCCTGCTACAATAACAGAGATTCGCTTTGCGCGCAGTTTGGTCGCCTGTACAGCCGCGATGCTGCGATGGACGATTCACGGTGCGAATATCTGTCGAGCTGCGACCTGGGTGAAGGCCCCATCCAGGGAATCTGCCCAGACGGATGGCATATCCCGACCGTGGAGGAAATGGAAGACCTCGTGAATTTCGTAGGCGACTATGCACCGCGTTATAAATCAATGGGATCAACCTGGAGTTATAACGACGGAACAGATACTTACGGGCTCTCCTTCCTGGGAGCGGGGAACTGGGATTCCGACGACGGTTTCGAGGACATCAACAGGTACGAAGTGACATGGGCCTACGCGCCGGACACATATCAGCATTACCTGCTACTCGGAGGCTCAAACGCTATCGTAGAGGTAATGAGTTATAAGGATTCAGAATATTATAGCTCAGTGCGTTGCGTTAAAGGGAAGGCTAACCCAGTCTCCTCGAGCAGCTACTCCAGTTCCTCGGCAAGGTCGAGCAGCAGCTACAGCTCATCGAGCAGCTACTACACCAGCGTATGGTCCAGCGAGAACCCTTCCAGCAGTTTCTCCATAAGTTCCAAGGAAGACCTGTTCAACCCAAGCCTGACCTACGGCACAATGACCGACCCGCGCGACGGCAAGACATACAAGACCATAGAATTCAATGGACAGACCTGGATGGCGGAGAACCTGAACTTCTCCGACTCGAGCATTGTCCCGCTCCTGGAAGGGCACAACACGTGCTACCACGAAAAGGAGAGCGAATGCGAACTCATGGGCCGCCTGTACAGCCGTGACGCAGCGATGAATTCCTCCAGTTGCGCTTTCGGTCGTTCATGCAGTTTGGGTGACGGTCCCATTCAGGGAATATGCCCCGACGGCTGGCACGTCTTGACATACAGTGAAGCCAAAAATTTGGTAAACTATGTAGAAAGTGATGAGGACAAAATAAAGTCACACTACGGCTGGGGGGCAAGCGCAGTGGGAACGAATGACTATGGACTCTCCTTTGTTGCGACTGGATCCTGGGAGGCCGGAAACTACGACTCCAGGGGCGGATTCTCATACACATGGACTTATTATAACGGCTATTCTAATCAATACTACTTACTTGTTAAGTATAATGACGTATCTATTTCCAGTTATTCGAGCAAGGAAGTATATTTCCCCGTCCGCTGCATAAAGGATGGCCCTGTCGCCACCTCGTCGAGCAGCGTTTCGAGTAGTTCCGTGAGCAGTTCATCGAGAACCAAGCAGGCAGGCGCCGAGCCCCTCCTGGAAGCCGCTGGCGAGCAGTTCAACCCGGACATCGAATATGGCACCATGACAGACCCGCGCGACGGCAAGACATACAAGACCGTAAAAGTCGGTAGTGCAACATGGATGGCGGAGAACCTGAACTACGCCGGCAACGAAATTGGAGTATCTACCTGTTTCAACGACGACGCCCGTTTCTGCGAACTATACGGTCACTTTTATAGCCGCAGCGCGGCGATGAATTCCTCCAGTTGTGCCTATAAATCTTCATGCGACCTGGGTACCGGCCACATCCAGGGAATCTGCCCTGACGGGTGGCATATCCCGACAAATAAGGAGGCGCAAGACCTTGTAAATCTTGCTAGCGGACACGCACTCCCGTTGATGTCGGCAAAGGGATGGAAAACAGGAATTACACCCGGGACTGATACATACGGGCTCTCCTTTGTGGGCTCTGGATGCTATTGCAGCGATGATGGATTCCATTCTTTGGGTGAATATGGACGTCTATGGGTATATTATGCATCCTCGACCCAATACTACATTGTAATAAGGGGATCAGAAAATGAAGCGGAAGTATGGGACTATAACGACGAAGAGTGCTATAACCCAGTCCGCTGCGTGAAGGATTAAAATTTGTCCGGCTCACTCGCCGGACTTTTTAGTTCTTCTCAAATTCCAGGATGTCGGCCTGCACGGTGATATCGTCGGGGAAGTACTTCTGCGCAATTTTCAGCAGGCGGAGCGCCTCGCCATCGCGCTTTTCGGCGTGGGCATCGTAGGCCATGTTCTTGAACCCGAAAACGGATTCCGCGTTGCCCTGTTTTGCCGCAAGTTCGTATGCGGACTCGGCGCGGTCAAGGAACTTCGCGTCGTAGGCGAGGTTCCCGAGGAATATGGCCGCATCGCTGAAATCCGGCTTGATTTGCACCAGGTTGTTGAGCACATCCATCGCGATAAACGGCTTGTTGTCTTCGGCGAGAACGTCTGCTAGTTTGTACATAGTTGCAGTATCGTCAGGGCGGACGCCCAGCGCTTCGCGGTAAGCGGCGGCACTTTCCTCGAACTGCTTGTTCAGGCGGTACACGTCGCCGAGATACACGAGAAAATCGACTTCGTCGGGGTGCGCGGCGTAGCCCTCGCGGATAACGGCTACGGCGCGCTCGAAATCGTTCAGTGCGATGTTCGCCTCTGAAAGCTGGTAGACGATGCTTATGTCTTCCTTGTCGAGCTGGTACGCCTTCTCGATGGCACGCAGCGCGCCGACCGCGTCGCCGGTTTTACCGTAGGCTTCGCCGAGGTAAAGCCAGCCCGAAACGTTTTCGGGCTCCAGTTTCAACGCCCTGTGGTACGCCGCCACGCATTCGGGGTACTGCTTGAGCCTAAAGTACACGCTCGCCATGTTGAAAAGCGCCGGGGAAAAAGCTCCGTTCGAGAAGTCAATAGCCTTGCGGTACGTGGCGGCGGCGTTCGGCAGGTCGTTTTGCTGGTAGTAGCTGTTCGCGATGTTGAAACTGGTGGCGACGGGGTCCGCGCCGCGGGATTCCGCCTTGCGGTAGAGCATGATGGCCTGCTTGAATTTGCCATCGCGGTAGAGGGCGTTCGCGCGCTCCATCAGGTCGTATGCGGATTGCGCCGCGAAGGAGAAGGTAGCGAGAAACAGTAAAATAGACGATAGACGAAAGACGATAGACGATAGATGCGCAGAACGTGAACTGCCCATCAATCCGTTACACTTGTTTTTCATTCCATTCATCATTTTCAAGCTCTTTGCGCGAAGCGCCATTATAAATCTTTCGTCTTTCGTCTGTAGGCGCAACGCGCCGTTCTTTCGTCTAAATCAGTCTCTGAACTTTACCTCGAAAGGCTGTTCCATGCCGCAGAAGGGCACCGCCTTGCCCGCCTTTTCGGCCGGCGCGAACGTCATGCGCGATAGCGCCTCCCGGCCGGCGGCGGCGAGCCCGGAACCTGAGGGAGATTCCTCCAGCACCTTGATATCGTAAGCCTTGCCGTTCACGTCCACACAGAAACTGAGCCGCAGCATCGCATCGATTTCGCGGTCACGTATCTGCGGGGGCACCTGAAAGTTCGGGTACGCCCTGCTTTCGGGCTTCTTGTCCACGTCGCCCTTTTCGGTCGAAAGCGTCCCGCCGCGGAAATCGGCCACCATGTCCTCGCTCACGGCGGCGCCGGCGTTACCCGATGCCGTCCCGAGATTCATCGCGAAACGCGGCCCCGCCTTCGGGGAACGCGAATTGGACTTCTGGCGGTCGGGCTTGCGCGCGGGCTTTTTCTTCTCGACCTTCTTCTCGACTTCCTCCACCTTCTTCACGGCAATTTCTGTCTTGTTGTACTTCTTCTCGTGAAAGACCTTGCCCGTCAAGAAGAGGTTCGCCATCGTCACGGAGAACACGAGCAAACAGCTCGCGAGGATAGCCGCGATGAGGATAGCAAAACGCTTCAACACCTTTTTAAAAAACTTCAATACCATTATTCTATCTATTCTGATATTTTATCTACTAAACTCTAATTACTACTACTTGTCTGGATTGCCACGTCCCCTTACAGGGGCCTCGCAATGACGCCGTTCTGCCTACCAGGTTCTAATGACCGCTTCACATCATCAACCATCAATCATCCATCATCAATCATCAATTATCAATTACTCCGCCTGCGCCGCGATGGAGACCTTCTTCACTCCGGCCAGGTTGCACATGTCGATTACCTGCACGAGCACGCCCGTTTCGGCACCCTTATCCGCAATCACAACAGCCTCGCGGTCGGGCGCCTTCGCAAGCGACTGCTTCAAGATATCCTGCAGGCTCGCGAGGTCCACCTGTCGCTCGTTCATGTGGATTGTCCCTTCGCGCGTAATCGCAATCAGGAGGTTCTCCTTCTCGAGCTGGCTTGCAGACTGTGCCTGCGGTTTTGTCACGTCCACGCCCGTCTCGCGGGTAAACGAGGAAGTGACCACGAAAAAGATGAGGAGGATGAACACGATGTCCATCAGCGGGCCCATCTCGATGCCCATATCCTTCTGCTTTCTTCTCGGCAAGTTGAATTCCATAATAAATCCTTCATTCCTAGATTGCCACGGCTTCTTTCGAAGCCTCGCAATGACGAATCACGGGCACTTCCTCTCTACAAAATAATTCTCAATAACGGTCGCGCCGAGTTCCATCTTCTGGCGCAGCATTTCTACGCGCTCATCCAGGCGCTGCTTCAGGAGCGTGAGCGGGAACGCCACCAGGAGCCCGCTCTGCGTAGATATCAGAGCCTCCGAGATACCGTCGGCCATGAGCACCGGGTTCTGGTTCCCGTACAACGTAATTACCTCGAAGGTAGAGACCATTCCCGTCACCGTGCCAAGCAGGCCCAGCAAGGGTGCCGCAGAGGCCATCACGGATACGATATGGTTTCCCTGCTCCATGTAGCGCACCGTCTTCATCATGCGCACCTGCATGTAGTCGCGGAAGCCCTCGGGATTGGTGCTCGCGACGTCAATCGCATAGCAGAGTTCCCGCGAGAGGAGCCCGCCTCGCTTACGCAGCCTGTGGAGGGCCTTCTTCACGCTGGGCGGTTCCGCATTCTTCTCGTCTTCCTCGATTCCGCCGTTCAGGTCCACGCGCATGCGCTTGATGACCTTGTGGATGTCGGTGCGGAAAAAGTCGCTCCCGATGCGGAACCAGCTCGAAAACAGGTAGTAGAAACCCACGACACCCGCCAAAAGAATCGGGAGCATTACCACGCCGCCGGCATGGTACGTATTCTCGAGCGATTCGATGAGTATGTAATGGGTGTTTGTCATTCTAGATTGTCATGCCCGGCTTGACCGGGCATCTCCCTTATTCTTTCTTCCCGAAAATGCGGTTCAGGAGTGCGGTGCTCTGCACGTACATCTCGCTCGTGACCTTCTCGATTTTTTCGCTCAGGAGGCCATGCAATATCATCACGGGGATTGCAATCACGAGGCCCGTTTCCGTAGTCACGAGAGCCTCCGAAATGCCACCCGCAAGCACGCGCGCGTCGTTCGTGCCCACCTCGGTAATCACCGTGAACAGCGTGATGATACCCGTAACCGTACCGAGCAGGCCGAGCAGCGGGGCAATCGAGCCCATCGCGGCGAGGAGCCCCATGCGGCGTTCCAGTTTCGGCTGCTCGCGGAGCAATGCCTCCTGCAGGGCGCGTTCCGCATCCTCGCGCTTGTCGCGGGCGCGGTTCAGCACCGCAAATAGCACCATCGAGAGGCTTGTTTCCTTCTTGAGGCAGAGGCCAGCCGCATCCTCGTAGCGGTTCTCCTTCACGAGGGCGTCGAGCTTGCGGTTAAACCTGCGGCTCAGATGCCCGCGGTAGCTGAGCACCAGGAAGCGTTCCAAGCAAAGCAGCAGCGCGAAAATCGCCACCAGCATGAGCGGGTACATCACGATACCGCCCTTCCTGAAGAACGCCTGGAATTCCTCGCGCCAGGTAAGTTCCTTCGTGTCGGTAATCGCGTTCTTGACCGCCTTGTTCTGCAATACGTCCAGCGGGATCGTGACAACTTCGGAAGCCCCCGAGGCCTGCGATACGGCCTGCTTTATATTCGCGGCCATCTCCGGCGGGAGCGTCGCGTTCCATTCGAATATCTTGCCCTGCAATGCACCCGAGCGGAGCAGCGCCTGCACCTCGCCGTTATCCTGCGCGACCTCGCCCAAAAAGACCGTACCCAGGCGCAAGCGGTTCACGTTCACGTCGGGGCGGTTGCCCACCTGCGAAGTCTCGCGCCCGTAGAACTGCGTGTAGGTCAGTTCGTGACGCAGCAGCAAGTCATTCATAAAATTCTGCACCGCGCCGACCGTATTCGGCACCTTCTTCTCGGCATCCTCGGAGGCCTGCTTCAGGCGAATCAGGCGCCCGTTCATGCCCACCGGGTAATCGCCCATCACGTCACCGAGAGTCTTGTCAATCGAGAGCTTCACCTGCGTGTTGAGCGCATCGTATGCCGATTCGTCGGCCTGCGCCTTCTCCTCGGCATCGCCCGTCATGCTCCTGCTCGCCATGACTTCCTCGTTCACGCGGCCAAGATCCGTCGAGAGTTTGGAATAGCGGCCATCAAGTTCACGCGATGCGGCCTGGTGTTCCTCGGTCAGTTGCGACTCGGCATAGCGCTTGCGCCAGTGTTCCGCCTCGAGTTTCTCGAGCGAGTCCGCCTTCTGCAGGCGAATGCGGGTAAGCGCCTCTACCTCGCGCTGCAAGCTGCGCACCTCTTCCATCTGCAGGGAATCCTTGATGCGCGCCTGGTCCTCGGCGGACTGTTTCTTTTCGCCCGAAGACCACGGCCATGCAAATGCGGATGAGGCAAGAAACAATGTAATTAGAGCGGTGCTAACAACGCGTCCACAGTTAAGTTGGTTCGGCAGGCTCACCAACCTTACAGTTCTTTCGTCTTTCGTCATTCGTCTTTCGTCTAATCTCATCTTTCACCTCCCACGATAGAGAGGCTCACGGGCAACTTCACGATCTGGGGCGGTTTCTTCGCCTGCTTCACGTCGAGCGCAAGCTTTACCGCCGCGCGTTCTTCCAGGTTCAATTCCTCGTTCCATTCGTAAACGACCTTCCCGTCTTCGACCTTGCGCACCAGCGCACCGAAAACCGTGCCGTTGTCATCGCTGTAGACCATCCACTGGTTCCCGATTCTCAGAATCGAGGCGTTGATGAGTTCGCCGTTCTTGCGGGTGAGCGGGCTGTTTATTATGGCCACCTCGTCACCGAACTTGGTCTCTTCGGCAATGAGCGACTTGAGGCGCGAAAAGCCTTCCTCCTCGCTTGCGTTCCCGCTCTCGATGTCGCGGGTCAGGGATTTTACGCGATCGAGCCTGCTTTCAAGTTCCCAGGGTACCGTCTGCGCCACCTGCGATTCGAGTTTCTTGCTGATGCCCGCAAGTTCGGTACGCAGCGCCTTGCGCTTTGCTGCAACGTTGTCTGTACGATTCTTCGCGCGGGCCTGCTTATTGCGTTCCGCCTGGAGTTCACCCGCAACCGCCTTTATCTTCGCGTTCAGGCTATCGATTTCGGCTCGGCGGCGTTCCGTGTCGGCCTTGTAGCGCTGCTGCAGAGTCCTGTAGCGGGAATCGTCCGCCTTGAGCATCGAATCCGTCGCCGAAATCTGGCGGTTCAGTTTCTGGATTTCGGAATTCAGTTTTTCCTTCTCGAGCTTCAGGTCCTGAATTTCGGAAGCGCGGTCGGCAAGGGCCGGGCCCGAAACAAGCAGCACCAACAGCACGAAAGGCAATAATCTTAAACGTTTCATAACTTTCCGCAATGGTTAGGTATCAAAATTACATAATTAAAACACCCGAACCCGTCAAATGTGTCACCACGAATATTAATTTGAAAGCATTTACTCGCATATAACGCGATAGGGCCTGTTTCCGTCGCGGTATTTGCACCAGTTCGCACAAATCGGGGTGCTAAATTCTGCGTCCATGTTTTCGTCTTCGTCAATGTGCGGGAATGCGTAGTTGCAAATCTCTTCCACCTCGCGCTTCAATATGCTCGACTTCTGCTCTTCCAGGTAGTAGCGGCTCACGAATGCACTGCGGCACTGCTCGTATTCCAGCATATCCCAGTCGCGGTCGGCGCACCATTCCCAAAGGTATTCCTTGCAGTAGTTCTTCTCAGTGTTTTGCAGGCACAGTTCCTCGAGCTCGCTGCAGTCCGCAATGTGGTTGCTCTCGAAGTTGCTCGCCACGCAGTAGCGCTTGAGCCCGTCGGCATACGCTTCCGACTTGTCCGCATCGCTGATGGTATCGGGCAGGAATATCGACCACTTGGTGGTATCGAGCATCATGGCGGCCTTCACGTTCGAGGGGTAGCACGTCTTGGGCCATCCGGTAATAATCCCTTCACGGTAGTATTCGTATGCGTGCGCATTGCCACTGACCAGGTCGTACTGGAAATCATCCGTCGGCATCCCGGAACAGGCGATATCCTGGTACAGCCTGCAGGCGCGCGTTTCCCAGCTTTCCTCGTCACCGTTCCCGATGTAGTCACAGTTATGGAAACCGATATATTCCATGGTCACGCCCTCGCCACGCACATTGAGTTCGAGCGACGTTCTCGACATCCCGAAAAATACTCCCATGCCGTTCTCGATATTCGATTCCGGCACCACGCGCGAATCGCTTACCGATTCCTTGACCTTGCGCTCGTAATCCACATATGCGCGGTCTGTCGTATACATATCCACGGAAATCCTGCCGATGGGTAGCATCATGTTCATCAGGTAGAGCGTATCCAGGTTGTTGAACCCGCCAATCCAGCGGTTTTCCGTATAGCCCAGGTTCTGTCGTTTTTCGAACGGGTCGTGCATCGCGATGCCCCGGTAACCCGTCGAGTCGTCCGCTTCGGTCAGGCCCTCGAGCATCTGGTTGATGGTGGTGTTCACCGATTCCTCGGTTTCCATGTCGTAGTTCAGCACCGAAAGCACGCCGCCGATTGACTTGTCAAAATCCAGTGCGCACTTCACGAACTCCATGTCCATCGGGAATTCAAGGAAGTCCACGCTGATTACCTTGCCATCAGTATATTCCCGGAATTCGTAACTGCCGTCCTGCTTAGGGATGTTCAAGCCAGTGACCTTGACCGGCTTGGGGATAGACGCCACCGCAGTGTACCTAGACTTTACCGTACTGCCGGCACTGTCCCATACAAAGTAAGCATCCATAGTGTAACTTTCGCCGAGGATTCCGCGCTCGTTCGCCTTGAAACAGTTCGGCTTGCCCCACGACCGCATGACAATCGTGGTGTCGTACCCGTTCTCGCCTATCTTGAACTTGCCCTGCAGCGTCACGTAGGCACTGTCGTAGAACGCGAAATTCTCTGCCGCGGCCTCGTCAAGCTCGTAGACCTTCGAGAAACAAATTTCCGGATTAGTGAAGTCAGAGATGTGGCCGTACGTGTATATGCCCGTATAGACCTCGCGCTCCTCGGGGTAGTATTCCCACGGCCCGTGAAAGTCGCAGGCAGTAATGGCCACGAGCAAGACCGACAAGACAGCCGGCGACACGAAACTCTTTTTAAGGAAACTCTTCATCGGGTCCTACAAATTTACATTATTGAAACACCCGACCCGGGCAAAAGTGTCACCCCCTCGCGAAAATTTTTATACGGGAAAGGCCGAATCCCGTTTATGGAACCCGGCCTTGGTAATTTTCGGGACTTGCCTTTGGGTCAGTTTTCCCCGCGGCTCATCTCCATCTGTTCACGGTCCAGCGTCTGAGTCAGGTACTCCTTGAAGTCCCGGTCAATCTTCACCCCGTCGAAATCTTCTACGTTGTCCGAGAAGACGTCGATCAGCGAAAGATTATCAATCCAGCCTTCGATGTTGTACTCGTTGAAGCTGAGGTTCTTGTCGCCCGCGGGCTTTGCCACCAGTTCGACCTTAGCCTTGTCAACCCAACCCTGACCGCAACTCCCGCGCACGAGGACATCCGTATCTGCCTCCTTGACGACGGTGAGTTCATCGTAGAACCCTGCTGTGCATACTATGGTGCTCCCGCCCCGCTCGAAGGCAAGATCTATGTCGCCCTGTTTGGACTTGACCGTCCTTGCGGCAAAAGATGTCGTCACGAGAAGAACGAAGGCAATGAACAGAACAACGTTTACGCGTTTCATGTTGGCCTCCTTGTTGTGGGGGCAGACATCCACCCCGTTAAACAAGGTACAAAACCGCACGAATGTAAACCACTGTTTACGTAGTCTAATGTGGAATAGGGGGGGATTATTTTATTTGGTCATTAATTTCCTTCGATGCCTTCAGTAAATGCGCCAACAAGCACTCAGGCAAAGGAAATGGAGGCGAGGCCAAATCCATCTTTTCTTCGTTTTTTAAAAATTCGCAAAATTTCAATAGTTCCCGATATGGTTTGCTAGTGCACGAAGATTTCTGCGCAAGACGAGCCCTATATTTTTTGAACTTTTCTACGTATCTATCCGCCTCAGCAACAGAATCATCGTCACATTCGCCATTGTTACACAGGAAAGAATGAAATTCGCGAACCTTGCTCGCAAAATCTCCTTCATTTATCATTTTCCCAATTTCACACAACAGCTGTTCAGGGGCCAACATAAAACATTCCCTTAATCATCATAGAAATCTACGACATTACACAAGTTTCTTATTTCAAATGTTTCAGAAATATTTTTTATATCGTTGTCTGTAGGATATTTTTTTTGGATGTCACGTATTTTTTTTACGCAACATTTCGCCTGCCGCTCATATTCATACTTGGTCATATTATTTCCATGACCAAAAATACACGTCGTCAACATGGCGAACTCTGTCTCCATAACATAACGATTCTTATGTTTATTCAACATTGTTTCAATACTATCAATTTGCTCATCACGAATTTTTACTTCCTTTTCCTCTTCTCGCAACGACCTGCGAGTTGAATCAAGGGCTACACGGAAAAGTCCATTCTGCTCCTTACACTCAGTTATCGCCTGTTCCTTTTGTTCAATACTTTCTTCATTATATTCGTTTGTTCGCTGACATTTGTATAGTGAATCTTGGGCCACTTGCAGCTGAGACTCTAACGAGGAATTATTTTCATTGCATTCTGCATAATCATTCTCTTTTTGTTCAAACACAGGCCGATTCTGTTCCATCCATCGTTTAAACCTATCAAGCGAGTCTTTCGTGTGACTAAAAAGAATCTCTAGCGAATCAAGATGGAACTTATAGAAAAAAGCCTTATTTGTTAAGGAATCTCGCGTCGGTTCAAAATTCCACCTGGCATCGCGAAGTTGGCGTTCTAATAACCTAAAATGTTTGTTTGACTCTACATTTTCGGCATTATACGTAATAAAGCCACCACCCATGGCCCCAAACACTGTGCAGAAAGCACCCGTCTTTATCAGATCCCATAAAGAATTATCTGTTTTATCATTCTTTGCCATGTAGATAAATATATATTTTCGTCAACCCATCAACAAAAAATATTATTGGCAAACAGGTTATTTATGGCTTTTCAACCGCCCTTCCCCACCATAGCCAAAATACTCCAGCTTATTTCCCAAGTATTGGGAACCCGCCCTGATGCCGGCATGGCCAAAAAACTGGACCACTATGCGGTAGAAGTGCAATTCGATGCACAGGTATTGAATGAACTAAAAGATGAAATCCTTAGATTACCGTTTCGTTATCCTGATGATGGGAAGATTCATATACTTGAGGAATATCTCCGGCAAGATCGATACTTACTCGATAACCCAGTAATACTGTTGCACAGTATTCCTGCAGACATTTACCCCAGCAAGGAATTATTAAACCTGTCTTTAATACAAAGGGTAGCGGGCGGACTATTCCCAATTGTCGAAGACATTTTCACAAATGAACCCGACACCTGCATAGAAATTCTCCTTACCGATACTCCATTGATGTACGGATTCTCATTGGTACAAAAGGAGCACCCAGACTTCATAGACCACTTTAAAGGCGCTCAACGAGATAAAGTTCAACGATGGCTAGTGGGGAAACAACAGCCATCAATGAAAGACATGTTTGCCGTCCTAAACGAAGGAGGTTTTTCTTCTGACACCAGAGTCTGCGAGATACTTTGCACCGCAATGATTCTTGAGAAAACCGAGGCGCTCGTAAGTCCGCACTACAGGTTGCAGGATTTCTTCAAAAGACTGATTGATAATCCAAAGCCAGATTATCACAATACGACTGAAGAATATGCGTCTAAAATAGACTTTATTCATCAGGCATTCCTAGCTGGACAAATTCTTATTCGAAAAGAGGCCGAGAAACAACATCCAGACTATGACACGGTTATTTCCCAATTTAGGGGGTTCTGTACAAAACTTGGCATAGATTCTATAGCTTCTAAATGGCGCATAGACCTGCTAATCTCCTTGCAAAAAATATTTGAGGGGGACTTTGAAGGTGCTTTGCAGATCTACGAATACACTATCCCTTATGTATTCTATACAGTAGACTTGCCGAAATTCTGCATTTACTACAAAGACGATAGCGGAAGGCAAACACCTAGTTTCTACCACATCGCCTTGGCAATCGGAGCAATCAATCAGGATCGCCCCTTCCTGAAAATAATGAAAAATTACGGGATTCTTTTTGGCCTTTTTGGAAAAACCGTAGCTCCCGTAAAATCCTCCTATGAGAAGATTCCTCCCACCAATAGGGATTCCGGAACAACGGATACTATAGTTGAAGATTGGGAGGTCAAGCAATGGGCGAATAATTTCTTTAATATATTTCCATTAGAGCTCATAAGGAATATTGATTCCACGAAGTTCCAGGAAAAATATCATACAAATGTAGATATGCCCTTGTTCATCGAGGACGGAAAGGAACCGCCCAAGGAACCCGTTAAACCATATAAAAAAAATTTTCAGATAGGCAATAAAATTTATCCCCAGATAGTATGGTTCAGCTATACCGGGAATATCGATGCGGTAAAAACGCTATTACAATCAAATGTCAGCGTTGACAGTCTCTCGTCTTCTAGCGAATCTGCTCTACTTTTTGCCATCGAGGCTATGGTTCCTATAAATACCCCCTACAATCCAGAAATCGGGAAGGAACTGTTTAATCTGATTAGCCAATACCCTCATAATAAAAAAACAATAAACACCCCCACCAATAAACAAAAACTCACCTGCCTTGGGCAAGCCGTTTGGACGGGAGATTCCGAGGTTGTGGAAAAAATCATCAAGATGGGGGCCGAGATAGACGCCTTACAGTCAACGGACAGAAAAACCGCCCTGTATCGAGTAGTTCAATACTATGATGGGCTCCCTAAAAAAGTTGGGGAAAACATGGTATTTACCCCCGAGACAATTGACGGTATTCGAAGGGGAAATGAGATTTTCAGAGGAATGACAAACGATCAAGTTGTCCGAGCCTGGACCAACTTGCAACAAAATCCTTTAATCCAAATGGTTCAGGAAAGGTATCGAGAACATGTAAACGACCGGTTCATGAAAGTATGTACTAAAGAAAGAATGTTCAAGATTGCCGACATGCTGCTTCGGTGGGGAGCCGACCCCAATTTTTCTCACGATATAAACGGGCTTAAAGGGAACACGCCCCTTATGCTCGCCGCCGAAAAGAACAACCTGGAACTATTCAAGTTGATGATAGAAAACCCGAGAAAACCGGGTAACCCGAATCTAAAGGCTCAGTTCATGCCAGACGACAACCTATACCCGGAAGCATCGTGTTGGGAGATTGCATTGGATTGGGGCTCCCAAGATATTATAAAATACTTGAACGAAAATAAGGATCGCTTTAAGTAACCTTCCCCTACATTTTTTATAAGCATTTCACGTCCTAGCAGGCCCTGCTAGGACCTTTTTTTGCATGAAAAAATTTTTGGGAGTGGAACGACGGAGGCGAAAACCCCGTTTTTTCGCCAAAAAGGGTAATTTGCGTATTGTCCCGATTTGTCCCGTACGACAAATCTAAATCTGTAAAAGAAGGGCGGAAACGCCGCCCCGTAACACACGAAACCTCAAAAAAGGACCAAAAATGACCATTACCAAGACACTCACCTCCATCCCTACCGCCACCCTGATAAAGCGCCTGCGCAGGGTTAGCCTAGTTCCCGTTGCTGAGCGCCGCTGTGATTGCCGCGACAAGCGAGGGCGCCTCAAGAAGCTCTACACAACCTTTAGCGAGGCGGCCGAAATCGCCTCAACCCGTTCGGAAGTCTGCCGAAAGGGCCTAAACATCTATCAGTGCCCCGAAAAACTCGGCTGGCACATCACCAGCAACATTCTGCAATGGTAGGAGGACCCACGCCCCCGTTCCCCGGGCCAGGCTTCGCCAGACTGGAATCGGCAAGTTCTAGAGCGCAGCGAGACCTGAGCCTTGGGGGAACATTTATTATTTTCTTACTTCAACCTTAAAAAAGGACAAAATCATGAAAACTGAAAAACAAACAACCTCCTCCATAGGTCAAAAAAAACAAAAAAATTTCTACAAAGCATTAAAGGCAATGCTAAAAAGTTATGATGCGCTAGAAGAAGATCGCGCACCCATAGAGGAACACCCGCATACAGCATTTAGAAGGTACTTTATCAATAGAACTAGATACCTGTATGGTAAAAAAGAATTAAAGCCAATCCACTTCTTGAGGATTCCGTTTGAAATAGCCAAAGGGCATGGGAAAGGTGTTGACGAAGAAACACTAAACAGGTATAACGAGTACCTTGATGAAATATTGAAACAGTATACATTTGGCAAAAAAAAGAACATTGGTGCACATATTGAATCCTTACGCCAACTAAAGAAATCGTCTAGGGTTTTCAATTTTGAAAACGAGCGCAAAAAAAAGGGCTGGCAGGGATGGGATCTTGATGAATGGGATTACCCTGATCGTTGGAAGTCAAATGTAGACGACTATCAAAACATCGCGAGGGAATTTATGTTTGCCCACTCGCTTGCCGTATTTGCCAGTTCGTGCGGAATACAGAAAGATTCTGTAAAGGGCAAATATCTGCTATATTTTTTAGGCATAATAGAGGCGAAGGATATCTATTGTAAAGAGCCAGACAACAATATGGAATTGGCCGCTTTACGGAAAACACTTCAGGCTCCGTATTCCGAACAAATACCGTTTGGAACCTTTGAAAAGAATCTAGAGTTCTTTTCGCCCTATTATCTTACGCCCCAGGAGATGGATACATTTTTTAAATGGGCTATCTGTCATTGCATCATAGACAACAAAAACCCGCACCTTCCCTTCTTGAAGGAACTGTGGACCTTAGGGAAACTGTTTAAAGTACACTGTTTTCGCTTTGACTTCCTGGATACCGCAGGAAGCAAGATAAATGATCATTTATACGTGAAAGTAAAAGAATTGAAAGAGTACCTTATCAATGGGAAGATCGTGTTCCCGCCAGATGATTATGGTATAGAGGATGATTTCGCTAAGGTGATACGCTTTCTAGGAAGGGAATTCCCAATTGACTTTATTATTTCACTCACGCAAAACCTGTTCCGTTTTGACAAGGAGTGCAGCGATGCACAAAAGGTGGGAGACCCCGAGCTATTAGAAAAGAACAAGGCTTTAATTGACAAGAGAAAGACGTCTCTAACCATATTGGACTGGTTGGATTATCCGTTGACAAAAGCCACGGATGAGCCGCACCGATTGGTTGAATTTCTTTTAAGGTCTATTTGCATCTATAATCGCAATCCTCAGTTATATAATGCGAAAATGCTTGGGATGGGGACGGCATTGCTGGAGAACATGTATTCCATAAAGGAGTCTATTGCAAAAGGTGAACAAGTGGGGTTCCCCATCTTTAATAGCGAAGGTGTTGACGAATCAATAGTCATGGAATTATTTGTAATACTGGGATTGATTGAGCGGTTCCTATACCCCTGCAAAATTGTTTCAGAATATGATGACGCAAAGAAGGAACGGATACTCTCCATTCTGAGATACATCACGGATCAAGACAATATGCAAGTGGTGGCATCTAGATTCCCGTCCATCTTTGGCAACATCGTAATGCATTCCAAAATCATGCGACTTGTCACATGCCAGGACATCATAAATAGCACAAGGTGGCTAAGGTCTATCGGGGAATTTAGCGAGACGTTCACTCCCGTTGTACTAGATGATACAATGCGTCTTATAAGGGAAACTAAACGTGATTTGGAACTTAAGGGTTCTATGGACCTTGATGCCATCCAATCCGCAGTTTACGAAGAGTGCAAGAAGAAGATTGAGCAAAGCGAAAAAGACTTAATATTCTCTCAGGAAATTCGCAACATACAGGGGTACCTCATCCAGCAAATAGGGAAAATACCCCCCGAAAGCAATAATTCCTAAAAAAATACCTCGACTTTTTTTTCTCCAAAAAAAGGTCCTCCACAACCAAAGCCTTGGGGCTACCCAAAGGCTCCTGGGGAGATTACATTTAAAAAGCATCCCGAACGGTATGCATTCACCATAAACATAAGGAAAACATCATGGCAAACAAGAACATGACCCAGGCAGATCTGAACCACCATGCGGATCAGATGAACCCGAATAATTACCAGTACCAGCTGCGGATGAATAACCACGCAGATCAGCTGAATCCCAACAACAAGCTTTACCAGGGGAGGAAGAAGTAACCTGCTGATTCATCTAGGCTACAGGGCGTCTCACACTTCTGTGGCCTAGTGAATTTTTCGTTCAACCGAAGTACACCAAGTCCATTCAAATGTAGCATTTTCATGCTGCAATAGATTCCTTTCCTATTGATATCTAAAACAATAGGCATAAGAGCCCATTTGACTGAATGGGCAGTGTACTTCTATTACCCAAAAGGAACAACTATGAAGTCAAAAACATGCTTTTCCCGAGCTACGGGAACCCCTCTTTCCGTTTACAATACAGAAGCGGAAGCCCAACAATCTGCAGACTACCAGCTCCGAAACGGCAGGAGCCTTTACGCCTACCGTTGCGAACGCTGTGGCCTATGGCACCTCGCCCCTACCGCATCGCGCATCAACGTCTTGCACAACGCCTGCAGTTGCGCCGATAGCTGCGGGCGTCACAAGGACTTATACCTATCGTATGAGGACGCCCTAAAAGCCAAGACAAAGCGGGAATCGGAAGGCGCCGGCCCACTATATATCTATCCGTGCGAGACCCGCTCCGGTTACCATTTAACACACAAGTCGCGCTAGGGGGTAAACGATGTTTTCGATATTCAATTTCGGAAAGCGAAAAAAAGAGCAGGCCCTGCGGGAACGTGAGCAGGCCAAGCGGATTAAGCGCACGGAGCGAAACCTGACCAAGTCTGCGGCCATAAACACTCAGGCGATCGATGTGCTGAACCAATCCATCCTCAATAGCAACGGAATTAGGCAAGGCATTGACGTATTCAACAACCAGGTCGCCGACTTCCAGAAGACCGTTGACGAAAACCGCTCGCTACAAGTGGAACTGCAACAGCAGCAGAACCGCCTGGCGGGATGGGAAGATGACCTGAAGGACCGCAAGGAGGCCATCCGCAAGGAAGAAATATCAATACACATCAGGAGCGAAAACGTCCGCAAGGATGAACAGCGCGTTGCCATCAAGGATGCCGACCTTGACGCCGAGCGCCAAAACATCAAAGACGAGCGCTCCGCCATGAAGGACAGGGTCGCAAAGGCCGAGAAAGCAGAAAAGGAGTACAATCAGGAAAAGGAAGCCTACGAAGAAAAACAGAAAACAGCCGACGCGCTCAAAGATGAATACAAGGCTAAAATAGCGAATCTCGAAACCCGCGAAAAGGAATGTTCCGAAAAGGAATCTTCCATCGCGTCGCGATTAGCCGAAGTGGAGGAAAAGGAAAGAACGTTTGAATCTCGAGAACGCGAAACGCGAGAAGCGTTCGAAGCCGAGAAGGAGCGCTGGGAAAAGGACCGCTCCGAGATAGAGAACAACCTTAACGAGAAAATCAAGGAATACGACCGTAAACTCGCCGATATGGAAGCCGTATCCGAAACCTTCGACAACATCAAGTATGATGACAGCGAAGACGGGAAAAAGGCGAAGATTGTAGTCAAGGAAACCATCCGCGTCAGCATCAAGGCTCTTGAGGAATCGATACAGAAATTCAAAGAACTTGACGAGAAATATGCAAGCGGAACATTCAAAGGGTTCTCTGTGCCTATTGACGAAATCAATCTTGCCTACGAAGAACTCAAAAGCCAATACGCCGCCATCAAGGAGCATGCCGAATCTTCAGGCCTCGATTTTTCCGTGTGGCTCGGGAAAATAGAGAACTGCGTTCTCGAAGCCGACAAGTACCTGAAATCATTCTTTTTTGCAGAAAGCTACAGGAACATAGTCGAAGGCTTGAGTTATTGCAAGGGTTACGAAGACATCATCACCATCTTGAATAATTACGCAAGCGCATCGGAAGCCCCAGGTGAAGAAGCCTCGGATACATCGGACGGATGGATCGACCTGTACAAGGTCCTTTACGACGACGAGTATGATGAAGCCACAGACTACACGGAGTTTGACATCAAGCAACTCAAGAGGCAGTACAGGAAGATGGCCAAGATGTTCCATCCGGACAAGGCGACCGAAGATAATCGCGAGGAATACACCGAACGGTTCAAGCAACTGAACGAGGCGTGGGATATACTATCCGACGCGGAAAAGAGAGCGACTTACGACAGTACCTACGTCGCATCAAGAGATTCACACAAAACACGGGAGAAATAACCATGGAAAAAGTAGAAACAAAACTCCACCTGCCGGCCCTAAAGAAGCCTAGCGGAAGCCTTGTCGTTAAGAAAGACGACAAGCCTATCAAGACATTCAACATTGCCTCCGTGCAAAAGCAGGGGGCTTTGGGAAACGTCCTCAAGGGAGACTCCATAAAGCAGAAAATGCAGAAGGAACAGCAGGCGCACAAGGGGCTTGACCTGGTGCTGATGGGTGATTTAACGGGATCTATGTCCGCCTACCACGCAATATTGAAACGTAAGTTTACCGAAATATGCACGACGCTTTTCCAACTCATCCCCAACCTGCGCATAGGCATCATCTTTTACCTGGATCACGGGAGCGGAGACCCCTACATCACGAAAGTTCAGCCGTTAACGGTCAATGTCGAGCGGTTGCAGTCGTTTATCTTGGGTACGCCCGATGGATACGGCGGTGATGAAGACGAAGCAGTGGAAGACGCACTTCACGACGCACTCGAAATGAACTGGAGTGAAATCAACACGCATTCCGCTGTCCTTTTCGGCGATGCCCGGCCGCACGAAGTTAGCGCATGCCCTTACCAGCACGACTATTTCAAAATCACCGAGTCGCTTTTCAAGAAGCAGGTCACCATAAACACGGTATACTGCTCGGCAGGGAGCGATTACCGCCGCCAATCTACGCTCTACGAAGTGGAAATCGGTAATTTCAGTCGCCGCGTTTCTCGACTTGGCAATCCCGAATTTTTCTCCTGGATAGCGAATGTTACGGGAGGTATAGCCATCGGTGTTGAGCAAATCGACGACATTGTCGACATCATCAAGGGCATGGCGGCGAAGGATGCGGGCAAGATTGAAGAACTGGAAAAGGAAGAACTGAAGATTACCTTGCGTCCAATCCCGGCGTTGGTCCATATCAGGGAGCAGGCGAAACTTATTGAGCACAAGAAGAAATTGCTTGGCTACAAGTAATGTTTTGCTCCCCGGGCCAGGCTCCGCCAGACTGGAATCGGCAAGGACTACTAGCGCAGCGGTCCTGTTGCCCAGGGAGTCCATTGACACCCACCCTTCCTTCAACTATCTTTCCAAAAAAAATTTCTAGGGGACTTTTATGCAGTTAATTAGAACTTCTTTTAACCTGCGTAGTGACATGCCGTGGGACGAGCTGTACCGCGAATGCATATACGCTTGGCTCGGCAGCAGCAAAGACGAGCGTGGCAAGCGTTATTACGAGCACCTATTCCGCAAGCTACCCAGGCAAATCGACTTCGACGAGAATCCTTCCGACAAGTTTGAGTTTGCGGGCGACAAACTGGAATACAACTCCTTCTCGTGGAAACTCTGCGATTACATCGGGTTCACGTTCACCACCAAGGATGCCGTGTCCGGCCGCATCTGGAAAACGCAGATTGCCATCAAGAGGACGGAGGAGCACGCGTTCTGCTTCGTCTCGCTGGACTGCGATCTCGGGCGTGACAAGCGGCCGCCGCAAATTGCACGCCCGCGCGTCATAGAACTGCTGCTCACGAACTTCCAGGATGGCGACGGCGCCATCGACGAGATAAAGCGGCAGGCGCATATCCTGGAGCCGAGCGAGATCGACCGTGCTAAAAACGCGCTGACCGGCGGGCTACGCAACGTGCTGCCCATCGTGTACCTGAGCTGTTCGGCAAAGACTCACGCGCTCATGCCGAGCAAGGTGGCCGAAAGCCTGTTCGGCGTCGCGCACGTATTCGCAGAGCAGAACCCCATGCTGAGGGACCGTCTCGCACAGGAATTTACAGACAAACGAATCCCGCAAGGTGGCGAGATCGGCATCTGCTACACGGGCCAGCCCATTACCATATTCAACCGTTTCGACGTGGTGGACTGGGCCGAGAATCCCGAGACGCTGGTGCAGGACATATTCCTCAAGATTCTCAAGGCGAATCTATCGCTCAAGTTCAACTTCACGTGGGACGACCTGCTCGCAGCGCGCGAAAGTTACGAGAACGAACTTGTCGAGCGCGAACGTGTCGAGAAGCTGAACACCATAAACGAGATGCGCGAGGAATGGCTGCAGGCGCGGCAGGCCCGCATGGACATGTCGTGCCTTGTCGAGAAGCTGATGAACGACCTTGAGCGCGTCACGGCGGAACGCGACCAGTACAAGGACGAGCACGCGAAATACGATTCGCTCAAGCGAAAGTACGACAACTGCCTGGACGAGCGCAACACCTGGGAAAGTCTCGCCGTGGAAGCGGACGAAAAGCGCGAGAAGGCGGAAGAGGAACTGCGCGATGCAAGGGAACAGCTGCACCAGGCGTCTACAAAATCGGATGCGCTCAGGCAGAACCTGAATTCAAAGAACGTCAAGGGAGTCCGTTACCTGCCGCTCGTACTCCCGCCCGAAAGCGAGATGTACCCGAACGAATACATGTGCCAGCTGGTGCGCATACTGACGCTAGCCCTACCGAACGTGCCCACTACGGACAAGTCGCCAAGGGTACGAACAAAGTCATTTATCGAGGATATCCTCACGGCCAACGCGGATGCGGTCCGTACCTTCAACGAGTACGACGCGAAAAAACGCGAGCTCGAAATGGCGGCGCGGCAGGAAGGCGTCCAGAGCAAGGACGGCATGAGGGTGGCGAAGTTCTTCAATATGGAAATCATCAAGAAGGGCAACAACCACGGGAAAATCCGGTTCATCAACGATGCACAGGAAAGGTTCCTCGGGACGGAGGCGTCTTCGGGCAGCGACAGCGCCCACGGCGGCAAGAACGAGGCGAGCGACGTGACGAAAGCGATGCTGTGGTAGCGAATCTTGCCGCAGGCGAACCGCGCGCAGTTTACTGTGTGCAGTTACTGTGTGCGGTTTGTCGTTTATCGTTTATCGCCCGCCGGCCACAAAGTGCAAGACCCACATGTCGGCGTCGGTGCCTACGCGCACGGGCGGCCCCCAGCAGTCCACGCCGGCACTCACGAGCCAGCGTACGCCATCAAGCACGCCCTCGCCGAATGCGAGCCTCCACACGAAATTGATGACGATGTTCCCGGGGAAGAACTGCCCGTTGTGCGTGTGTCCCGAGAGCGCGTAGTCGGGCAGGCGTCCGGAATATTCCGGCTCGATTCCCTTCGGCTGGTGATCCAGCAGGATCCACGGGCGCGTGGTATCGCGCGGGGCGATAGTCGCAAGCGGCAGGCGGTCGATGTCGCGGTGGCGCGCCACCTGGAAATCGGTACGGCCCGTAAAGCACGCGGGCCCGATGCAGGCACTAGAATCATCGAGCATCACGAATCCGACCTTGCGCATCCACGAATCGGGATCGGAACCGGGGCGTTCCTGCATTCCCTCGTGATTCCCGTTGATGGCGACGGCGGCGATTTTCGCCTTCGAGGTCAGCGTTTTGAACAAACTATCATAACCCCACTCGTCCAGCTTCGGCATCGGCACATCGGCAAGGTCGCCGCCGAAAAGCAGGTAGTCGGGCGCAATGGAATCCACGTGGGCTATCATGCGTTCAAGCTTTGCGCGGTCAAACAGCGGGTCCACGTGAATGTCGCTGAAAAATACGGCAGTGAAGACCCGATTTCCCACAACCACGACAGCTTCTGGTTTCGCGAGGGTGTCAGATGCATCGCCTGCCTGGGGCTCCGCAAAGTAGCGTGCGGGCAGCTCCACGCGGGTTTCTATTAGTTTGTATTCACTATTGTGCGGAACGCCGTAAAGGAACAGGCCCGCGGTAAGCGCGACGGTAAATGCGAGCAGCCCGCGGCTCACGCGCATAAGCATGCCCGCCTCCATCGGGGCGCGGCTCACGATTCTCCGCACCACCCTGAAGATGCCCCACGGGATATAAACGAGCAACGCCTGGCACAGCCATACCGAAGTAAACGCCACCACGGCACTACCCGCAAGCGTATCGCGGAACGACATGCCTGCAAAAATCGCGACAAGCACCCCGAGCGCAACCAGCTTGCCCTTCTTGCCCGGGGCGACAGCACTCACGTTTATGTATATAAGGGCGAGGCCCGCGAGAAGGATAAACAGGAATATGAACATGGCTAAAATATAAAAAACAAGTCAAACGTAGACTTTTTATTACATAAATATTGTTAATATCTTGTTTAGTAATCCAATTCTGCGCAAATATGTAGACTTTTAAAGCAAAAATATGTTGACTACGGTTCTCAATTAATATATATTACTGCGTGTAAACCTCGGAAAGGGCGCAGTTTATGTTTGGTATGGGATCACGCTTCCGCGTGCGTGCTATGTTCGGGCGTATTGGCCTTGGGCTTGCGTTTGGAGTGTCGGTTTCCTCCGCTGCCGACTGGTATGCGAAGGATAATTTGCAACCCGGTCACGACCCGAGCATGGTACGGTTCGAGGACGGCTACGCCCTCATGAGCACCAACAACAATCTGCAACTGTGGACATCCGAGGACGCCTACACCTGGCGCGACCACAAGTCGACCGTGAGCGCCATTCCGCAGTGGGCCTACACCTACGCTCCGGGCACCGAAGGCATCTGGGCTCCCGACGTTTTCTACATGAACGGCGAGTACCGCGTGTACTACTGCGTGTCCGTCTTTGGCAAGCGTTCTTCGGCAATCGGCTACCAGTCCACAAAGTCCATTATGCCAGGCACATCGGGCTACGGCTGGACCGACCACGGCCACGTTTTCCACACGACGACTAGCGACAAGTACAATGCCATCGATGCCGACGTTGTGCGTGACACCGAGGGCAATTACTGGATGGCTTTCGGTTCGTTCGGGCTTGGCATTCAGCTGATTAAGTTAGATGCAACGACAGGCTACCAGGCGAGTGACGACAAGACGGTCTACAACATTGCGCGCCGTACCAGCAGCGCGAGCGGCGGCGCCGAAGAAGGCCCGAGCCTGATTGAGCATGGCGGGCAGTATTTCCTGTTCACCGCATGGGACAAGTGCTGCATGCAGGGCCCGGATATCGAGCAGACCACCTACAAGACGGCTTACGGTCGTGCAGATAAAGTAACTGGTCCGTATGTGGACCGCGCCGGTTACACCATGGCGAACGGCGGCGGCACGATTCTCTTGGAACGCTACGGGCGCTACGTGGGGCCGGGCGGCGGCGAGGCCTTCCAGGACTTGAACCGCGTGCGCTTTGTGCATCACTACTACGATTTGAATGGCGACAAGTACAACCACATTCATATACGTGATGTTGTCTTCACCGAGGATAACTGGGCTGAGATGGGACAGCCCTTCCTCGGGCGTTATTTGAGTGCCGAAGTTGAGCATGGCGTGCTGACCCGCGCTGTGTCGGGCGACCTCGCGATTACGCGGAGCAATACGGCCTCGAACGGAGAATACCTCGCTTACGTGAATACCGAGGGCTCTAAGATTCGCCTACCGATGAACATCATGCAGGCGGGCGATTACTTGCTGCGCTACCGCTACGCGAACGGTGGCGATGCTGCCGCGGAGCACAAGGTGACGGTGAATGGCAAGTCACAGACGGTGACGCTTCCGCCCACGGGTTCCTGGGGCACGTTCCCCGAAAACTCCGTCGTGATGGTGCCCGCGAAACTCAAGCGCGGCGGCAATTTTATTGAACTTGAACCTTCGCCGAACGGCAATTTTGCGGAACTTGACCGCATCGATTTTCTGCGCGTAATCCGCGATACGATTCCCGCTAACGGATTTGACAACGGCATCCGCGTGCGTCTGACTGAAGACGACGAGTTCGCCATCAAGGATGGCGGCTACGCGATTTTCGAGAACGTGGTGACGGATTCTATCAGGTCCGTGGAAGTGGCTATCGAGGTGAAGAGCCTTACGGGCGGCAAGCTCAGCATTCGCGATGGCAAGAAGGACGGGACCGTTCTTTCGGAATGCGAACTGGTGGCCGCCAACGAGAAATTTACATCTAAGGGCTGGACGACGCTGAACTGCTCGAACCTCAAGAGCATCGGCGGCGTGAAGGACTTTTACCTGACGGCATCCGGCGTTTCGGGCGAGGCGATTGTCAGGAACATCGTGTTCGCAAGTTCATCGGGGGAGATTGTCTGCAACCAGGAACCGTGCGGCGACCCGATTTCCAGCTCCAGCGACCCTTCGACCAGCTCAGGAACCGCTGAACCGCAGTCTAGTTCCAGCAGCGGAACGACCGCGATTGGCCCGCGTGCTGTACGCCACGATTCTCCGGCACCCGCCCGCAAGGCCTACCGCGACCTCAAGGGCCGTAGCTTTGACAAGCAGATTCGCTATAGGGTGATGTTCTAGGGTCGATTTGGCACGTGTGCCTTTTTCCGATTTTAGCACGAATAGAGAATTTCGGAACCTTTACACCCTATTGTAAAATTCCTTTAACATTCAATACGCGAAAAACGCCCCTTTTTCGCGTATGTTCTTGTGTTGTAAATAATTATATAGTTGCTTTTTTGCTTACAATAAGGCATATTTATATAGAAGAGTTATCGCATTTTTTCAGGGATGTTAAAGGAGCGAGATTGTGTGTAAGTCAATTACTCATGTATTGCTGTTGACACTAGTCATGGCAGTGTGCGCTATATCACAGCCTGCACCCGGGGGTGAACCCGACCAGCCGGCCGCCACCTCAAGTTCAACTAAAATCATCCGGTTCATGCCGCACTGGACGAACACCAATGCCGTGCTCATCTACAACGGCACTGAAACCATCATGACCGCGGTGAAGAACTACTGCGGCTGGTTCGAGACGAAGGTCAAGAACGTACCCGCGACAAACTTCACCGTAAGGTTCAAGCAGACCATCGGCAACACCTACGTGGGCGCCGAGGGCAACGAGGAAGTCGCCGCAGGCGGCATCCCCATAGGCAGCGAAATCGTGCTCGACAGCATCGCCGCCCTGAGCGACACGCTCTGGATACAGAGTTTCAAGAACGACGTACCCGAAATGTTCGCACAGTACCCGGGCGTACTCGGGCAATGCCCCGTCCGCACCATCCAGGTGATGATGTTCGACTGGCTACACGGAGAAGGCTGTGACGGCATCGAATGTTCCAATTCCTCGAGCAAGCCCTATGCGAACGGCGCCAAGGATACCTACTTCGGCAACCCAATCTTCGCCACCAGCAACGACTTCGGTAGCGGCGGCTGCAGCGGCGCATACAACGATTACAAGAACAACGCCAAGGACAGCAAGGGTACCAGCTACATGGCGGGCATGGTGAGCGAAACGCTCGGCCCGAACGGAGTCCCCGTACGCTCGCCGACCTTCCCGGAAGACTGCAAGCTTTCCGACCACCTCGACTACTGGTTCCTGCCCGTCGTAATCGGCCAGGATGCAAGCGGCAAGCAATACACGAACTCCGCCTGCCGCGACGTCGATCTTGAACTTGACAAGGAAGGCTACTGGTACGGCCAGAAGAACGGCAGCAGCCCGGAAGGCGGGTTCTTCCTGCTCGACGACCTCGAATACCTCGATGACGCCAAGACGGTCAAGAACATCTTCTTCGACCAACTGAACGACAAGAAGAACAAGAAACACAACTTCGGCTTCACCATGAAGTTCCAGGCAAAGTTTGAATACGTCCACGGCCAGAAGTTCGAATTCAAGGGCGATGACGACGTGTGGGTGTTCATCAACAACCGCCTGGTGGTGGACCTCGGCGGGCAGCATAGCGAAGTCGTCGGTTCCGTGGACCTCGACACACTCGGCCTTGTCGAAGGCAAGGAATACCCGTTCCACATCTTCTACGTGGAACGCCATACCAGTTCCTCTAACTTCATGATGCGCACGTCCATGGACCTGCACACCGACGCAAGCATATTCCTTACCAGCGACTCGCTCAACGCGGTCGCGATGGGCAAGCCCTGGAGCCCCAAGAACTACGACATCTGGCAGATTACCAAGGGCGACGCGCTCAGCTGTGACTTCGACGCGAACGAAGGCGGCGCAATCGATACGACCGAAGGTCCATCGAACTTCCGCCTCACCGGCAACAATCTCGGCGATGCCGGCGTGATGCTCGACAAGACCGGCGAATGGCTGTATGAAGGCATATTGATTGACCAGAGCAGCGCAAAGTTCACCATCGACACCGCAAGGATCGTCGAGAACAACGGACTTGCTCCGGGCCACTACTACCTGGAAATCACCCTGAAGGCCGACCCCACGCAGAAGACCGGCGTATGGTTCACCATTCCGCCCTACAAGGTCCCGACTCTCGTGTACGCGACAGAAGAATGGAAACCGCTCGGTGCACAGGTCTCGGGCGACACGCTCCAGATTGGCAAGTGGGCGTACGAGATGTACAAGGTACAGGTGATGTTCCTCGAGGACTGGGCGACGGTCACGCTCTACAACCAGAACGTGAACCTCAACTCGTCTGACCTGAACTTGAAGACCGTCGACGAGACCGGCAAGCCCATAAACAAGGTGGTGCTCGACTCCACGGGCAAGGCGACCTTCTACGTTATCGCGAACGCTCCCGTATCGGGCGCGACGCTACAGGCGAAGGGAGCCGCGGCCTCTGCCGCAGTATGGACGAACCTCGTGTTCCAGGAACCGCCTATTCCGAGAATCTCCAGCGCAGAATTCTATGACCGTAACGGTGACGGACGCGGCGACAGCCTGCACATAACGTTCAACAAGGAACTCGGCGGCAAGAACCACCTTGACTCCCTGAAGTTTGCGTTCGGCGAAGGCTTCCCGATACAGAAGGAAGAGAACTTCCACATCCACGGGAACAAGACTGAACTCACGATTGTAACCGAGGGCGCCTGCGAGCCCTACAAGCCGTGCGGTTTCAGCAGCCTGATATTCACCGGCGGCAAGGAAGACGTGTACACAGGTAGCATCGACACCTGGTTCACCTACACCGAGAACAACAAGGGCTACCACTTCCACATTGCGGCCGACCCGCTTACGGACAAGGTAAACCCGATCGTGACGCAGGCGGTAAAGAGCATTACCAAGAGCGGGCACGAACTGGAACTCACCTTCAGCGAGGCGATTACCAGCGAATCGATGGAGCACTTCAAGGACATGTTCCGGTACCACTGCGTACGCGCAGGCGAAGTCGTAGACCCGGAAAAGCCCGTAGGCGCAAGCAATTCCAGCTCGCAGAGCAAGATGGTTCTGCTGTTCAACGTAAGCACCTACGACGCTGTGATACCCTCCGTGGGCGACTCCATAGGCTTTGTACCGCAGGGAGGCTCCACGGTGAACCTCGGCGAAGACATGAGCAACAACAAGCCGCACAAGTACACGCCGATGGTACGCATCACGGGCCAGCAGGATATGCAGATTACCGGCGCCGACGTGCTGCCGCTTGACCCCAGCAACCCGATTGTGCAGAACCCGACAACGACGCAGCCCATCCTCATCACCAACAAGGATGCCGACGCGAAGCAGGTTTCCGACGAGAAGGGAGTGCAGGGCCACCTGATTGGCTTCGACGTGGCTGAACTCATCCAGACACAGACCGCCGAAGACATCGCGAGCCTCGACGCGCTTATATCCACGCTGCTCAACAGCGGCGAAGACGACACCACGTACACCGTGCTCGAGATTACCGAAGAGGAATCCGTGGCCCAGCTTATCGCAGGCATCACGGCAAGTGCGGTAGGCGGATTCAGCGAAGAGGCCGTCAACGGGTTTACCGAAGGCACGATTACCGCCGACAACTACAAGAGCAAACTGAGTGACGAAGACCTCGACCTGTTCGAGGAATACGTGCAGCGCGGTATCGAAGCGAGCCGTGATTCCATCATGAACATCAAGACCGCAGCCGACATGGATGTCGGGGCACTGTTCCAAGATATCATCGACGGCAACATCTCCGAGAAGGAACTCAAGAAGAACGGCGTGAGCGAAGAAGTGATTGACGCCATCAAGAACGGCACGATTACCGCAAGCAACATTGAGCAGTTCCGCGACGGCACGCTCTCTCTCGCGAAACCCGACGACGTGAAGCTCAAGTACGAGACGCACTACTACACGCACCTGGGCAACTACGTGGGCGGAAGTTCGGGCACCATCCTGTGCTCCGACAAGGAAGTCTACGGTGACGCCGGCTGCCTCGCCAACCCCGGCAACCTGTTCCTCGCATGGAACATGCGCGCCGATGACGGACGCCTCGTGGGTACGGGCGCCTACATCGCCCGCCTGCACGTGAAGGTGATGGTTGGCCGCAGGACCGCCTCGAACATCACGCGCGACCTGCTGTGGGGCGTGCGTCGAGGCGCAAACAACGGCATCAACCTCGGTGACGTCCTCAGCAACAGCAGAAGCCGTAGGAAGTAAAAGGTTTCTCTCTCTGTTAGACAAAAAGGCCCGCGGAATAATCCGCGGGTCTTTTTATACTGTTCGCCCGACAAGCGGACAAATTTCTTGAACGCTCTTGAAGCTATACCGTTCCGTAGAGTTCGGTAATGTCCTCGTTGCTGCGGTCAAGCATCCAGAACTGGTTCACGTGGGCGCAGGTATCCTCGACAAGGTTTATCTTGAGCCCGTGCTTCGCTTCCAGGTAACGGTAGAGGCGCAGGGAATCTGCACACAGCGCGTCGACCATCATGGTGCTTACCACCAGGTTGATTTCGCGGAGCTTGCCCTTGTTGCGGGCACGTGCCATCCAGCGATCAATCTCGCCCATCGTGGATTCGAGCGTCGCGATGCGGCCACCGCCACGGCATACCGGGCAGATTTCCGTCTTCTCGGTCATGAGGTTCACGCGCACGCGCTTGCGGGTAACTTCCATGATGCCGAACTGGCTAATCTGCGCAGGGCTAATCGGCGCCTTGTCGCGGCGGATAGCCTTGCGGAATTCCTGGTACACGGCATCGCGGTCGGAATCCGCGCCCATCTCGATGAACTTGATGATGATGAGGCCGCCCACGTCACGCATGCGCAACTGCTTCGCGATTTCGCGGCAGGCGTCCAGGTTCGTCTCGAGGGCGAGCTTGTTCCTGTCCTTGCCGCGGGCACGCCCGAGATTCACGTCGATGGAGACAAGCGCTTCCGTCTGCTCGATTACGAGGTTCGCCCCGTTGTAGAGCGGAATGCGGCGCTGCAGGGAACGCGCGTAGTCGTTCTCTATCTTGAAATGTTCGAACAGGCTCTCGTTCTTGTCCCAGAGCTTCACCTTGTCGAGCTTGTCCGGAGAAAGCACCTTGAGGTAGTCACGCAGCGCGAGGTATTCCTCGCGGTTGTCGATATACACGTAGTCGGTGTTCTCGCCGAAGTATTCGCGCACGGTCTGCTCGATGGAATCGGATTCCTCGTAGATGCAGGTTTCGGCGGGCTGGTTCGCGAAGTTGAACTTGGTCTGTTCCCACTTGCTCTCGAGTTCGCGCATCTGCTTCTGGATTTCGAATTCGGATTCGTTGAGGCCGTTGGTACGCACGATGTAGCCCACGTCGCGAGCCTTGAGGCGACGCACCACCTTCTTGAACTCGCGGCGCTTGGCCGGGTCGCGTTCACGCTTCGACACGCCGATGAAATTGGTCCCCGGCATGCACACGAGGAATCGCCCCGCAAAGCTCAGGTGCGTCGTGAGGCGTGCACCCTTCGTGCTGATGGGTTCCTTCACCACCTGCACCATGATTTCCTGGCCTTCCTTCAGAATCTCGTCGATAGAGATTTCCTTGGACGGGCCATCTTCGTCATCGTCGTCACCGTATTCGCGGCGCAGGAGTTCACTGCGGTCCATTGCATCGTCCTGATGCAGGAACCCGGCCTTCTCCATGCCGATATCGATAAACGCGGCCTTGAGCGCGGGCAATACCTTCTGCACCACGCCCTTGTATATATTCCCGAGCACGCGGGTCGAGGAAACGCTTTCCACCACGAGTTCGGCAAGCTCGCCGTCTTCCATGATGGCAATACGCTTCTCGTAAGGAGTCTTGCTGATGAGGATTTCGCGCTTCACCTTGTTGCGGCCGCGCTTGGGGCGCGTAGGCTTCGCGGGCGCATCGGACTCCACGAAGTCGTAGAGCTCGGTGATGTCTTCCTTCTGGTCGTTGAACATCCAGAACTGGTTCACGTGGGCGCGGTCGTCCTCGACGAGTTCGACCTTCATGTCGTGCTTGTATTCCAGGTAGTGCAGCATGCGGGCGCGGTCACGCACCAGCACCTCCACCATCGGGGAACTGAGCACGAGCGTCACCTGCTTGAGGCCGCCCTTCGAGTGGGCACGCGCCATCCAGCGGTCGATTGTCCCGAGGGCCGACTCGAGCGTGGCAATGCGGCCACCGCCACGGCACACCGGGCAGAACTTGCTCTTGTAAGAATCTTCGCGCACGCGTTCGCGGCGAATTTCCATGAGCCCGAACTGAGTAATCGGGGAAGGCTTCACGATTGCCTTGTCGCGGCGGGCGGCCTTCACGAATTCCTGGTAGATAATCTCGCGGTCGTTGTCGGTCTCCATGTCGATGAAGTCCACAATCACAAAACCATCCACATCCCTGAGTCTAAGCTGCTTCGCAATCTCGCGGCAGGCGTCGATGTTTGTTTCGAGGATAATCTTGCCCTGGTCCTTGCCGTGCACCTTGGGGCCCGTGTTCACGTCGATGGACATGAGCGCCTCGGTCTGCTCGATTACGAGGTTTCCGCCACGCGGGAGCGGTACCTGGCGCTGCAGGGAACGCGCGTAGTCGTTCTCTATCTTGAAATATTCAAAGAGGCTCTCGCTACTGCTCCAGAGCTTCACCTTGTCGAGCATCTCGGGAGCGGCGCTGCGCAGGTAGTCACGCAGCGAGAAGTACTCGTCGCGGTTGTCCACGTACACGTAGTCGGTGTTGCCGTTGAAGTATTCGCCGATAGCGCGGCCCGCAGAATTGGACTGCTCGTACACGCAAGTACCGACGGTGGCACCCGCATAGTTTTCCTTGGTGCGGTTCCAGAGGGCCTCGAGTTCCTGCATCTGCTGCTGGAGGGCTTCCTCCGTCGCTTCCATGCCCGAGGTACGCACGATGTAACCCACGTCGCCGGCCTTGAGGCGGTTGATCATCCCCTTCACCTCGCGGCGACGGGCAATGTCACGTTCACGCTTCGACACACCGATGAAGTTCGTGCCCGGCATGCAGACCAGCAGGCTACCCGCGAACGTCACGCGCATGGTGAGCCCCACGCCCTTGCCGCCCGCGGCCTCCTTCGAGACCTGCACCATAATCTCGTCGCCCTCGTGGAGCACGTCGGTTATGGCGGACTGCCCGTAGGCATCCGAATCGTCGTCATCGAACCTGCGTTCGAGCGCGGCCTTCGCGTCAAAGACATCCTCTTGCCGCAAGACACCGTCCTGGCCGAGCCCTACATCTACATAGGCAAGCCCGGCCGCAGGAACGACCTTCTGCACGACACCCTTATAAATATTACCCTGGACCTGATTCGAAGAACTCCCCTCGACCACGAGTTCCGCCAGTTCGCCATCTTCCATAATGGCATAGCGCGTCTCGTAAGGGGTCTTACTAATCAAAATTCCACGTTTGCACTTATACGTCATTAACAATCCTAAAAGTATGGTAAAACTTTATAGAAAAATGCCCAAAACAGCAATCCGGGTCCGGAGAGCCGTAAAAGGTAACATAAATATAATAAAAGATATTTAAACCAGATGAGCAGTCACGTGAGACGAAGCGACCGATATCAATCGGTCGTGTAGGCGAAAGTGAGCGCTAACCGGAGGGGCCTTATATGAATCAAGCGCGAACGGTCATGTAATATGAGCCGGCGGGGCGCCGGCGCTGTTGCGGATGGCGGCCTGCTTCCTTGCCACAATCTGGTCGGCGATGGCGCGGGCCTTCTCGGTCAGCCACAGCCACGACTGGCTACCCGTCACGTAGTCCGCCTCGCCGAACATCTGCACGCGCTGGGCATGCCGGAGAGCCTCCACCTGGCGGAAGGCCTTCACGTCGCCCTTCGGGTACACCGCAAAGGTAGAACCGCCGTTGTAGTTCAATATGCTGAACGCGGGCACGTCACTCGGGCCGTCCGCAATGTAGACCATGTTCTCGAAGGGCACGCGCCTGCTCTCGCGGGCAATCGCGGAATTCACGTCAATGGAATCGGGATACTTGTTGCTCCCCTTGTTTATCTCGAACAGGTAGCGTGTCTTGCTCGTGTTGTCGAGCGCGCTGGCAACCTGTGAAATCTCGCGGTCCGGAACCAGGCCGAGTTCTGCGGCAGACGCACCCGATTTCAGGTCCCCCGCTGCATCCAAAAAACCGGGCTGCAGCGGGTTCTCGATAAACTCGCAACCAAAAATGCCCTCCACGTAGGGCGCGATGGAACTCCCGCGAATCGTCTCCGCAAACCCGGTACTGACAACGTAATGTTCCAGCCGGATATCAAACGCCTTGTACTTCGGGTCGTCTTCCACAAGCTTCTTGATTTCGCCAAAGAACTGCGGGAGCCCCGGGTAAAACACGAGTTCCTTGCCGAACTCGCGCAACAGCTTGTTCGAAAGCCCCTTGAATAGCCCCGCCTTCACGTAGGTAAGGATATGGTTCAGGTAGCTTGTATCGGAATTCACCGAAATGCCCTGCGCGCCGTAACGTTCCTTGAGCGCATTCACCTCGGCCCAGAATGTTTTACCATCCACGCCATAGTGGCGGAAGAGAGGTTCCTGCATGTACGAACTGATGAGGGTCTTGTCGCAGTCCCACACCATCGCGATGATATTCTGTTCAAACGGCGCCTGTTTCATAATAAACCTCTACACCTCCCGCAATAAACTTCTCGTAACCCGCAATAAACATCCCGTAACCCGAATCCTAATCATCCATCATCAATTATCAATCATCATTTACTTTGTAATAAAGTAGTCTTCCGGGTTCACGGGCACGCCGTCCAAGCGAATCTCGTAATGCAGGCCCACGCCGGATTCTCGCCCGCTCTCGTTGACGGTCGCAATCGGGTCTCCACGGCGCACCACGTCGCCCTCGCGTACCAGCGCATGCCCCAGGTGCGCGTAGAACGTGCGGACCTTCGGCAGGTGGCTAATCTTCATCGAGAGCCCGAAACCGCGGTGCGAACGTACCTCCATCACGATGCCCGCGCCTGTCGCGTACACCGTGTCGCCCACGTCGGCCACGTAGTCAATCCCGCGGTGCGGCAGTTCAATCTCGGTAAACGGGTCGCGAATCATCTCGAACCGGTTCCTTATCGCATGCCCGTTCTTGAGCGGGTGAATCACAGGGAAGCGCGCCGCCAGCGCCGAATCGGCCTCGATACCCTTCAAGAGCCTCTTGAAACTGCTCTCAATTTCGCGCAGGCTCTTCCTGGAAGAGAACGGCACCGATTCCTCGCCAAGGGCATCGTCCAGCGTAAACCCGAGCCCGCTCAGCTTCATGGTGCTGTCGCGCAGGAGTTTCGTTTCCTCCGCCTTGAGGATAGATTCGTCCACCGTCTCGCGGATACCCTTGATTTCTTCCTTGATGGCCTTGTTCTGGCGGTAAACCGAAACGATATCGTCTGTTGTTAAGTTGTCTATAATCTGCGTCGGGGAGAACAGGATAAACCCGACTGCCGCGAGCAGTATGGCCACCGGCACAAGGAGTATGCGCCAGAACGACAGCCGGAAGTTCTTGCTGCCGGACGTCCGTTCCGTAAACACATGGACTTCGAGCTTGCGCACGGGCTAGCGGCCCCCTCCGGCAATCTTTGCCTCGAGGTCTTCGATACGGCGCTTGGTCTCCTCGATGTCGCCGATGAGTTCCACTACCGACGGGTCGTCCTTGATGGTGGAAAGAAGGTCGCCCTGGACCGCCTTGTAGAGCTTTTGGCCGAGGGACTGGAACTTGGTTTTGAGCCTACCTTCTTCCGTAGCCAGTTCAACCCTGCTCAATGCGGTGCCGGCAACCCCCAGCGCCTTGCTTTTTATCTTGTTTAGAGCCGTTCCGTTCATAAATCTTACCTCGCTCGGCCTTAAAAAATAGTAGTTTTTCATTGTAAAAAACAATGGAGACATAACATGAGCCGAAGCGAACGCAGACGCGCTAAGCAAAACGTCAAAAATTTTACGCCAAAGAAAAAGAACACCCTGAATAAAGGGGTTATCGTAATTATCGGAATTATTGCTGTCGTATTCTTCGTGGGTACGATGCTTATTCAGAGAGGTGCCTAAACAATGAAGTTCGTGATCGAAAAGAACGCTTTCCTGGATGTACTGCAGGCAGCCATCAACGCAGTCCCCAACAAGTCCACCATCCAGATTCTCAACAACTTCGCTCTGCGCCTGGAAGGCAACTTCCTCGAAGTGAGCGCGACCGACCTGAACCTCGGTATCAGGGTCAAGGTCGAAGTCCAGGGCGAACGCGACGGTTCCGTGGTCATCAACGCGCGCAAGCTGCTCGACCTCGTGAAGAGCCTCGTCGACCCGAGCATCACGAATGTCACCTTCGACGTGCAGGATTACCTCGCCACCATCCAGTGGAGCGCGAAGGGCAAGGCCTCCATCAGCGGTATCGACGCGAGCGACTTCCCGCCGTTCCCCGAAGTCTCCGAAGGCGAATCCCTCAACTTTGCCGCAAGCGAACTCGCTTTCCTCGCCGAAAAGACGACCTTCGCCTGCTCGACCGACACTATCCGCCTCAACCTGAACGGCGTCTATCTTGAAGCCAAGGACGGCGTGATTTCCATGATTGCGACCGACGGTCACCGTCTGGGCCGTGCCTCCATCGAACAGGAAGGCGCGAACCTCACGAACGGCGCCATCATCCCGAAGAAGGCCCTCCAGCTTATCCTCCACATGGTGAAGCCCGATGCTACAGTCGAGGTCCGTACGTCTGCAACGCACATCCTCTTCAACACCGGTTCCACCCAGGTTATCTCGAAGCTCTTCGAAGGACCGTACCCCAACTACCGTGCGGTGATTCCGCAGAACTTCGAACGCACCGTGCAGATGAACACGGTCGAATTCCAGAACAAGATGCGCAGCGTGATTGCCATGGCGAACGTGCGTACCCACAAGGTGCGCCTGCAGATTGACGGCAACAACATGGAACTCAGCGCAAGCGACCCGGATGTCGGTGGCGATTCCCGCGAAGCACTCGCAGTGACGCACAACGGCGAAGGCAACTTCAGCATCGGGTTCGACGGCCGCTACCTCTCCGAAATCTTCAGCATGTGCAAGAGCGAGGAGACCATCATGAAGATGAACAACCCCATCGGTGCCTGCATCATTGAACCGGTAGGCGACAATCTCGGGTTCAGCTTCCTCCTGATGCCGACGCACCTGAACGACGACTAATAATCGCGCTTCAAGCCACGCGTTACAAACAAATTAAAAGACTCCGCCCGGCGGGGTCTTTTTTTCACCGGCGGCTACACTGCCGGCATAATTTTACGGAGAATTATCATAAATGTCAACCCTTTTTCCAAGAAAAAGATTATTTTAAAAATATGACATTGATGATAATCCAACTCCTGGTTGTGCTTCTCGCACTCTACGTGGGTTCCCGTTACGGGAGCCTTGCCCTCGGTGCCATTTCGGGAATCGGCCTTGCCATCCTCGTTCTGGGCTTCGGCCTGCAGCCCGGCAAGCCGCCTACCGATGTCATTTACATCATTATCGCGGCGGTGACCTGCGCGGGCATATTGCAGGCATCGGGCGGCATGGATTGGCTAATCCAGATTGCGGAAAGGCTCCTGCGCAAGCATCCGAACCACATCACGATTCTCGCCCCGCTCTGCACGTTCTTCCTCACGGTTCTCGTGGGCACCGGCCACGTCGTGTACACCCTCATGCCGATTATCTGCGATATCTCGCTCAAGAAGGGAATCCGCCCGGAACGCCCCTGCGGCGTGGCCTCCGTCGCATCGCAGGTCGGCATCACCTGCTCGCCCATTGCAGCAGCCGTCGCCTCGTTCGTGATTATCTCGAACGCGAACGGGTTCAACATCAACAACCTGCAGGTCATCGCGATTACGATTCCCGCGTGCCTTTGCGGCCTCATGGCCGCGGCAGCCGTCTCATACAAGCGCGGGCTCGACCTCGACAAGGACCCGGCATTCCAGGCGCGCCTCAAGGACCCGCAGATGAAGGAATACATGTACGGGAATACCGCTTCCGTGCTCGACAAGGAAGTCTCCAAGGAAGCGAAGCGCGCCGTGTTCATTTTCCTCGGTGCTCTCGCCGTCATCGTATTCTTCTCCATTATGCAGATTGCGGGCCACGACATTCGCCCCAAGTTCCCTACAGGTAAAGTAATTGACGGCGTGGCGCAAATGAAGCCGCTCGCCATGAACATCATCATCCAAATTGTGATGATAACGGCCGCGGCGTTCATGATTATCTGCTGCAAGGCGAGTCCCAAGAAGGCCGTGGCGGGCGCCGTGTGGCAGAGCGGCATGGTCGCCGTCGTCGCGATTTACGGGATTGCCTGGCTTGCCGATACCTACTTCGCG
>FLNZ01000009.1_pt1 | contig 37760 bp, 30 predicted proteins | sample 1140391 | NCBI WGS metagenome assembly FLNZ01 (sample SAMEA3878171, study PRJEB12797) | bioreactor metagenome | biome: Moose rumen | place: Sweden | collected 2011-10 | reverse complement strand
AGGCGGCGTCCCGCCGCTAGCCGAGCCGCCTCGAGCTTAGAGCACCCGGTATTCGCCGCAATCTGGTTTGCAAATTCCACAATCAATATGCCGTTCTTCGTCACGAGCGCGATAAGCAATATAAGCGCAATCTCGCTAAAGATATTGAGCGTCTGGCCGGTAATGAACAGGCAGGCGAGCGCGCCCGCAAGTGCGAGAGGCACCGTAAAGAAAATCACGAAGGGAGCGCGGAAACTTTCGAATTGCCCCGCAAGTACGAGGAACACAAGCGCAAGCGCAAGCAGGAACACGATGTAGAGCCCGCTGGAACTTTCCTCGAACTCCTTCGAGGACCCGCTCAATGCGGTACTCACGCTCGGGTAATCCTTCAGGAGGTGCTTCGCAATCCGGCGCATCTCCTCCACGCCGTCGCCAATCGTCTTCCCGGGAACAAGGCCCGCCTGGATGGTGGCCGCAGAGAATCGGTTGAATCGCGGGAGCGACGGCGATGCGGACTGCTCGCTGAACGTGATGAAGTTATCGAGACTCACGAGTTCGCCCTTCGCGTTCTTGACCGTGAGCATCGCGATGTTCTCGGGCATGCTCCTGTACTGGTAACCCACCGCACCGATGATATCGTACTGGCGTCCGTCCTTGTAGAACTCGCCATAGCTCTGGTCGCTTATCGCAAGTTGCACCGCCTGCGCGATGTCGTTCACCGAAACGCCTTCCTCGTTCGCCTTGTCGCGCAGAATCTCGATATGCAATTCGGGCTTCGTGAACCTCAGGTTCGTGTTCACCACGCTGAACACCGGGCTCTTGCTCGCCTCTTCTTCGAACTTGGGCACAAGCGTGCGGAGAATCTCGATATTCGGGGCCTGCAACACGAACTGCACCGGAAGTCCACCGCGCTGCGTGCTGATGCTCTGCGGTTCAAAAACCATCACGCGCAAATCGGGGTACTCATTACCGAGCACCTGGATGCTGCGGGCGATTTCGCTCTGCGGGCGGCGCGCCTTCTTGTCAGCGTTCAGGAATATGCGCATTCTGGAGTTGCCCGCGTTCCAAGCGCCCGCCTGAATTTCGGTATACTCGTTGGTATCCATGAGCGCGATGACTTCTTCGGCAAAGGCATCGGCCATGCGCTTGGTGCGCGTGAGCGTCACGCCTTCGGGCATGTTCAGGTTCACCATGACCGCGTTGGAGTCTTCCGTCGGGGCCATCTCGCTACTCATGTTGTTGAAGCAGAGGTACGCAATAGCCAGGAGGCCCGCCACTACTGGGAAAAGCAAGAATCGCAACTTGAGGAACCCACCGAGAAGCACAGCGTAAATGCGGTTGAGCCAGTCAAAGAACGGTTCCGTAACGCGGAAGAACCAACCCTGTTTCTGGCGGCTCAGGAACTTGGAGCAGAGCATCGGCGAGAGCGTAAGCGCACAGAGCGTCGAGAGGAACACCGTACCGATCATCACCGCGACAAACTCGCGGAAAAGGAGACCCGTAGTACCGCCCAGCGCAAGCACCGGCACGAACACCGCCATCAAAACGACCGAGGTCGCAATTACCGCGAAGAAGATTTCGTTTGTACCCGCGACCGCCGCCTGCTTGGGCGTCATGCCGCGTTCAATCTTGTGGTAAATGTTCTCCACAATCACGATGGCATCGTCCACCACAAGGCCAATCGCCAAGACCATCGCAAGCAGGGTCAGCACGTTGATACTGAACCCGCACAAGTACAGCACGAAGAAGCTTCCGATAACGGCCACCGGCACCACCACCATCGGGATGAGCGTCGTGCGGGCCTGCCGCAAGAAGGCAAAGATAATCGCAATCACCAGCAGGAACGCGATGAAGATGGTCTCCACCACCTCCTTGATGGAAGCGCGGATGTTGATGGAGGTATCACGCCCGTAAAGGATCTGCACGCCCTCGGGAATCTCGCGGCGGATATCCTCCACGCGCCTGTAGAACTCGTTCGCGATTTCCACGTGGTTACTACCCGGCTGCGCCATCAGGGCGAGCGTGATGGAGTTCTTGCCGTTACGGCGGAACCCGGTACGCGTGTCCTTCGGTTCGTAATGGATATCCGCCACATCGGAAATGCGGATGACGGTCCCGTCGGCAGCCGTCTTTACCGCGATATTCTCGAACGCTTTCGGGTCCAGAATGCGGCCCAGCGTGCGGATAGAAAGCGTCGTCTCGCTACCCTCGATAGAACCGGAGGGCAGTTCCAGGTTGCCGCGCTTGAGCGCCGCCGACATCTCGGCTCCCGAAACGCCAAGTGCCTGCAGGCGCACCGGGTCAATCCACAGGCGCACCGTCGGGCGCTTCTCGCCCCAGATGGCGACTTCCGACACACCGTTGATGGTCTGCAGGCGTTCCTTCACAAAGTTGTTCGCGATTTCCGAAACTTCCATCGGGTCGAGCTTGTCGCTCACGAGGCTCACCATCAAAATCGGGTCGTTATCGCTATCAGACTTGTAGACCGTCGGCTCATCGACATCGTCCGGGAGCCTGCGGCGCACGCGGCTCACGCGGTCGCGGATTTCGTTCGCGGCCGCCTCCAAATCCATTCCCGTTTCAAACTCGATGTTGATGAAAGAGGAGCCGTCTCGGCTCGTGGAGGTAAGCGCCTTGATGCCCGACGCACTGTTGATGGATGCTTCCAGAATCTCGGTGACTTCGGCCTCCACCACCGCGGCGTTCGCGCCCGGGTACGAGGTACGCACCTGAATCAAGGGATAGTCGACGTTCGGGTATTCACGCACGCCCAGGTTGCTTGCACCAAACGCACCGAGCAGGATGATGACAAGCGCCATCACCGTCATGAGCACCGGGCGACGTACGGAAAGGTTCGCGACACTCATCCGCGTTTACTCCACTTCGTAATCGGCGTTATGGCGGATTTCACGGATGCGCACAGAAATGCCTTCGCGCAGGCTAATGAGGCCCGAAGTAATCACGGTATCGCCCTCGTCGAGCCCTCCGGTCACATCGACCGTAATCGGCGTGCGGAGCCCGGTCTGTACGTGCTTGATTTTCGCCTTCCCGCCCGTAGCCACGAACACGTAGGCGCCATCCTTGTCCAGCGTGAACGCCTCGGCCGGAATCGGGATGCTCTTTGCGACTCCCGCCTGCATGGTCACGTTCACCTTCGCGTAAGAACCTGCAAGGAGTTCGCCCCCTGCGTTATTGACTTCCACCAGCACCTGGCGGGTACGGCTACTTTCCGAAAGTCCCGCTTCCAGGGCCTTCACCTTGCCGCTTGCAGAAATATTGCGTTCCTCGTCCTTGAGTTCCACGGCATCGCCCGGCTTGAGGGCCGACGCATAGCGCTGCGGGAGGGCGAATTTCGCCTTCAACTTCTTCACTTCGCTGAGAGTCGCGACGGAGGTTCCCGTCGTGAGCCACGCGCCCACCGAAACGTTCACGAAACCGAGCTTGCCCGCGAACGGGGCGCGCACTTCGGTCTTTGCAATCTGCGCCCTGATGAGTTCCACCGACGCTTCCGAAGACTTGAGCGAGGCTTCCGCTGCTTCCATTTCAGCCTTCGTGGTGCCGTCCTTCTCGTAAAGGCCCTTTGCACGGTCGTACTTCTGCTGGGCAAGTTGCTTGTTCGATTCCGCCTGCTTGAGCTGCGCCCTGAGTTCGGAATCGTCAATCTTTGCAAGGAGCGTGCCCTTCTGCACCTGGGCGCCGTCCTTCGCATAAAGGTTCATGAGCCTGCCGGATGTTGCCGCGGTCAGTTCCACACTGTTGAGGGGTTCGAGCGTCGCCATCGCAGAGAACGTCTTGCCGCCCTCGTGGGCTTCGGCAATATAGCCTTCCACAGCAATCTCGCGTGCAGGCCTGCCTCCCGGTCCGCCTTTCCCGCTCGGGCCACCCTTGCCCGGAGCACCGGCGCCCTTCGCACCGCTCGCAGCGGAATCTTCGCCACCGCAGGCGGCAAGGAAAAGGGCTACAAAAACGAATACAATAAACTTTTTCACGCTATTTAGATGCATAGAGAGTATCAATTGGTTGCAAAATCTAGAAAAATTACAGTCCGTTCCCCTAGTCCCAACCGAATTCCGAGCGTATCCACGCACTTAAACTTTCTGCATCCTCGAGTGCCTCTCCCTTAACCGGATGGTAGTAAACATTGCTCAGGGATTCTCCCTTCGGTTCAAACGAGAACCTATACAGGTCCTTTATCCCTTCGCCTTCAAGAATCGCCTTCACCAGATCAAGGTACTGACGACACTTGACCATATACTCGCCGGTCAGCATCGGCCCATCCAACAATACGATTTTCGCATCCGGGTGATAAGACCGAACATTGCGAACAAAATCAAGCGCAGTCTCCACAAATTTCGTAGAATCATTCTTTCGGCTGGCAAAGTCATTCGTCCCCATGTTCACCACGATAATATCAGGGTGCCACAAGCTGTGATCCCAGCGAACTGCAGTGAGCAATTGCGACGAAGTCTTGTTATACAAAAAAGGTAGTGTCAGCCCTCTTGAACCATCGTAATTGAAATAGATACCTCGACCACCACTACAAATATTATGCTCCTCCGCATGGAGAATTTTTGCAGTCTGTCCCGCATAGCTATAAAACGAACTTTCATAGAGCAAATCAAATTCATCGCCAAGTTCGGGAATCAACACATCGCAACCACACGTGATGGAATTCCCCACGAATTCAATTTTGTGTTCCGGGGCCTTGGGCAAGAGTTCTTTATCCGCATGTCCAAGCACGCGCATTCCATACACATACCAATCCCCAAAATTACTTCCACTTCTTTTGTACAAAGTAACAACATGAGTGCCAAAGTGCAAGTCAGAGACAACCATTTCCATGGATGGCTCGTCTTCTGTGTATGTCAACTTGATTAAAGAAGAAGGATCTTCTTCACCATCAACAAAAACATCCAAATACACAATGTCGTTTGTCCGGCTTTTTATTTCCAGGGCCGTTCCAACAAAAGCAACAGTAATCGAAGATGCCGACCACGACAAGATCAACGCATCCTTCACATAATTCGTTCGACCAGAAATTCGCAGCACATCCGAATCGTAAGGAATCCAGTTCCATTCCAATGCAGGGACTTCGTCCTCGACATTTTCCGCGTAGCGTTCGCTGTTACTACAAGAAACAAAGCACAAGAAGCAAAGCAGCACCCAGGAAATCCAAATTTTCACTGCAACCCCCTGCGTTCCTTGCCTAGAACTTCACATTCATCAGGATTCCGCCGCCGTCTTCCAGGAACTCGGGCGCAAATTCCATCCGCTGCGAAAAGGACCTGGACGATGTCGCCCGGTAGACGCGCATCACGTCAAGAATCGAGACCACGCGGTTGAGCACCAGCGCGCCGACAGACACCTGGAATACAATGCGGCTCACGCGGAAATGGCGCAGGCGGCTCTTGTACTCCGCGATACGCTCGGTCGATTCGGGATTGTCGCTCGAGCCCCAGTCCCACTGGATGCTCTCGCTGTATTCGTCGTCAATCGCCTTGCCCGCACGAATCATCGCCTGGTTGTAGTCCTCGTCCATATCGGGAGAGGAATTCTGGCCGGCGACTCCCCCGCGGCTGCGGTAGTCGCCCACCGTATTGAGGAGAGAAACATCCTTGCTATCCGTAGTGAGCCCCGCATGGCGCACCGCGTAGCCGTGCGCCGAGGTGATGTAGCGTTCACCAATGAAATACGACCCGATTGCAGTAAGCCAGAGGGCGGCATCCGTCCACACGAACGGCTTGACCAGCGAGCGCTCGTCCAAGTAAAGTTCGCCCATACCGGGTAGCAAGGCCGACGCCCCGAGCGCAAGCCAGAGGCTCTTGTCCTGGTTCTTGCTCACGTTCTCGTCGACGGTAATAACTACCTGCGAAAAGGCTGAGACCGCAACCAGAAGAATGACCATCAAAAGGCGCATCTAGAATCCCCAACTAGCCTGCACGCCCACGTCGAGCCCGTTAAAGATGCTCACGTAGCTATCGAAGTGAAGGCGGTCATACCACGAAAGCTCCTCGGAGTAGAGCGTCTTGTTGTGAGCGTTCGCCGTAAACGCGGCATCGATGGCCGAAACAATGTGGTTGAGGATAAGCCCGCCGAAGAACCACACCTGCAAATCGGCGTAGTCATTCGCCTTGCTGCGCATGGAGCGGTACTCGTCCATGTTCGAGGATTTCGCGAGCGGCACAATTCCGTCGGAAGGCTCGTCGTCCTCGAGTTCGAGGTTCATGGCAACCGCCGGTTCTTCCACATCGTCCCAACCGAGCACATAAGCCCTGTCCGCAATCTGCTGGTAAACCGCAGAACCATCATAGAACGAACCGACCGACTCGATTTCGTTCTCGAGCGACGTGGGGTTGCCCACAGAGAAGCGGTCGTAATGGCTCTTGTCGTTGTAGAAAAGCCTGTTCGCCGTATAACAACCCGCCGAAGACGCGTTGCCGTAGATGGCCTCGCAGAAACTTTCACGACTATTCATGTAGCGGGTCTCGAAGCGGGATTCTTCCGTCTCGTCAGAAAGCTGGCCCACAAGTTCACGCATGCCCGCCTCGTAACGGCCAATGGAATAGTGTTCCCTGGCAAACTTCTTGTACTTCTTGACCTGGTCATTGTACTTGTACACCGAGAAATAGGCCCAACTGCCCCACAGGGCCGCTTCGAGCGCAAGGTAAGCACCACCGCGCACATACGTGAACGTAGAACCGCCCACATAGAGCTGGCCGGAACCCGGCACCACGAGCGACATGAACAGCGCCTTGCGCGGGCTCTTGTAACGGCCCTTCATATCGTCAATGCCATAGACCTTCGAAACCTTCACCGGGCCAAGCAGGTCTCGGCGACTCATAGAACTAGAAGAAATATCCGGTGCAGGCTGTTCGGAACTGCTGGAACTGAGCGCGGCCAGCGAGTCGCGAATGCGGTTTTCTTCGGAAAGCCTCCTCATCTCTGCTGCATAGGCCTCTTCGGGGGTCATTGGCTTCGCAGAATCGCCGGCAGCGGAATCTGCAACAGTGGTGTCGGCCGGAGCAGTCGTATCCGCGACGGCAGGGGCGGCAGTGTCTGCAACAACAGGGGCGGCAGTATCAGCCGGAGCCACAGAACTTGAAGAAGCCTCTACAGAAGAACTGCTCGCCACGCTCGAACTGGAGGGCGCCACAGAACTCGAATACAGCGCTGCACTAGAAACAGGTGCGACGCTACTGCTGGAAACAGCCGCCGAACTGGACGAAACAACCGTCTCGCTCGACTGGGCAGCCTCGGCTTCCGCCTCGAACTCCGCAAAAAGGTCACGCGGCTGCGCAAAGGACTGCACCGCCAGAAGACCGGCAAAACATGCCACTAAATGAAACTTATGCATACGGTTATTAAAATAGCAAAAATCGCCCCCGCAGAGGGGGCGACTTTCTAAAGTTCAGTTGTAGCCGGAATTACTTCGCGGCGACCACCCAAACCTTGACCTGTGCTTCGACATCGCCGAACACCTTGATGGTGACGGTGAACACGCCGACCTGCTTGATAGGTTCAGCAAGTTCGACCTGAGCACGGGTAACCTTGACACCGGCCTTAGTGATGGCGTCGGCAATGTCACCAGCGGTCACAGAACCGTAGAGACGATCGCCTTCGACAACGCGGCGTTCGAGGTTGACAGAAATCTGAGAAAGCTTGGCAGCGACGTCACCAGCGGCGGCGAGTTCCTTCTGGAACTGAGCTTCGAGAGCAGCGCGGTTGGTTTCAATCTGGAGCTTGGCTTCCTTGGTTGCACGGACAGCGAGCTTGCGCGGGAAGAGGAAGTTACGAGCGTAACCGTCCTTAACCTTCACGACGTCGAGCATCTTGCCCAAGTGGGGAACGTTGGCCTTAAGAATAATTTCCATAGTCTAGTTCCTCCTTAGCGCAGACTGTCCGAAACGAACGGGAGAATGGCCATCTGACGGGCACGCTTGATAGCCTCGTTCAGCATACGCTGGTACTTGGCAGAGGTGCCGGAGATGCGGCGCGGGATGATCTTGCCACGTTCAGAGATGAAGCGACGGAGAGTCTTCTCGTCCTTGTAGTCAATGAACTTGACGTTGTTTTCCGTGAACCAGCAAGTCTTCTTGCGGCGGACACGGGTAGCCTGCTTCTTATCTTCAAAAGCCATTATTCAGCCTCCCCTTCTTCTGCGTCAACCGGGATGATTTCCTCGGTAGACTGAGCCATGTCCTTGTTGTAGACGATTTCGCTCATCGGATAATCAGCGAGAGTCATCCAGCGGAGGACGTTTTCGTTAAGCTTGAGAGCGGCTTCCATAGCGGCGACCACAGCGGCTTCTGCCTTGTAGTAGAAGATCACGTAGTAACCGTGCTGGCGCTTGTTGATGGTGTAAGCGAGCTTGCGCTTGCCCCAGTCGTCACGGCGGAGAATTTCGCCGTTGCCGTCGGTGATGCTCTTGCCAATCGTCTCGACTTCGGCATTGATAGCGTCGTCAGAGATCATAGCGTCGATGATCACCATCGTTTCGTATTGTCTCATAATGAGTCCCTTTGGTCTATCGCCCGGGTACCGACATTGGCTCCGGGAGGGTTCCGATTAAAAAATCGGTGTGCCAAATATAGAAAAAGGGGCTTTTTTGTCAATTCCTGCGGAAAAGATACATGCCGGGAGCGGCATTTTGGGGCACGGACCGCCCATTGAGGTCGAACTTTGCCGGTTTCGAGGGGAAAACGCCCCTGTACGTGTAGGGGGAACGGCGGATGCCGGTCGTACCGCCCGCAAAGAATCCATACGGGTCAATTTCGCGGATACTTACATATTTATATTCGCCCTGGACCACGTTGTTCGCGCTACCGTCGGTGCGCATCAGGGCGATTCCCCCGCCCTTGAGGATAGGCGCGAAGGCATCCTCGAGCCCGTTGTAGTCCTTGCAGCCATCGATGGTCGCTGCCCCGCCAGAAGCCCCCGACCAGTCCTTCCCCTCGTCGAGCGCCTCGCCTACCTTCTCCCACTTGGCGTTTGCAGGCTCGCCGTTCGAGGTCGAGTCGATGTAGAGCTCCAGACGGACAGATGTCCTAGATTCGTCGGGGCCACCATTATCCGGGTATGCACTATTGTACACTATAAACTTCATGCCAATCCAGCGGTCAGTCGGGAGTTTCGCGCCACCCCAAAGAGGCGTCTGCTTGCCCACAACGCCCTCGCTCTGGTAGTAGCTGCCGGGGTGTTTCCATTCCTTCTCGAAATCCCACTTGCCATCGTGCCTAAAGCGCGCATAGTATGTATTTGCATCGCAGTTGTTGCCCCCGCCCGACGCATGCCCGAGCGCACCGCTCCGCACGCCCATCACCATGCCGCCGTAGTCGGGGCCGTTTGCCGAAGCCTCGCCCCTGCGGTAGTAGGCGGTGAATTCCACGTCGCGATAGAACTGCTTCTTCGCAGCCCATTCCGTCTGGCTATTGATATGGAAGCGCGGGCCGGAACTCATCATCTGCATCACGCCATTGCCGTCAATCTTGAAAAAGGGCGACGCATCGCCAGCGCTACGGTTGTCCGTCCACTCCAGCGCATCATCAGGGTCGCCGTCCCATTCGATACCGCGCGCATGGCCGTTCGCCCAGTGCGCCGAATTCCATTCGACCGAGCCCTCCTTCGTGGGATAGAACTTCTCGATGCCGAAGGTATCCTGCGGAACCTCGTCGTAGAGGGTTACCGCGAAAGCGAGTTGGCCTAGAAGGCCTACCGCAAACAGAAAAGATTTCTTTCCAGCAAACACCATACCTTAAACACTCCTTTACGAGGAATATATGTTTTTTCTAGCTAAATGGAAACAATAATGTTTTTTTATAAAAAATTTGATTTGACAAGCCTGCTGAAAGCGGTCAAGGCATTCGTCATTATGAAATTTTAATCATCGTTTAAAATAATCAATCAAGATCATGCAACTTTCCAACTAATTTAAAACTAATCTATTTTATAAGAAGGAGACCTCTTTATTTAAAAATTCAAGCATTTTTTCCTTTTTTCAGCAAAAAAATTTCACCAACAACTGCATCTTTTTCATAATTACAAGAGCCAATCGCAAGAGTTACAACCAGTTTTCTACAAATTCCTTGAACTGCAGGATTTTTTCGCTAGAGTGGACATTGAACAGCAGATGTTCGAAATCCCGCTTTTTCATGTTTAGGTCAACGGTATCGGCGACTTTCAGGAGTTCTTTTTTTAGACTACGCAAATCCTTGATGCCGTTTCTCTTTTGCAAGAAATCCATATTCGGGCTAACTTGAGGCAAAAGGAACATACAATCGTAAAAATCCCGCCCCTTGCCACGGGACAAAAGCGCTGAAATTTTCATTGCGCAAAGAATGTCATCAGGAGGGACCTGCAACGGGAAAAAGAACCCGCATCCGCTCACGTTTACCATCTGAGGCTTGTATCCAACACCCTGATCTTCGGCTTCAATCTTTACCAGCAAACGTTCTTCCCTATGGCCGCTCAACTTCAGTGTAAAGAGCAGTTCCGGGAAATAGATGCTTCGCCGGAATGCGGTTATCCGTTCACTTTCCTTTTGCTTGACGACTGCATTCAACCCATTCCCCTGCAGGTAACGAATTATGTTGTCTGTAAGTAAAATAAAGTCTTCCTTGGAAAGATCCTTGCAGTCAAAATCCAGGTCTTCGGAGAACCTGTCAATCTTCTTGATTAGCCGGAGATTTGTTCCACCAATAAAGGAGAGACGACTCACATATTCCGAACTAGAAATGTAGTCAAGAATCATCAGCAACAGATACTCCTTGAGCATCTGCTTTGCAAACAGAGGATTGTTCGCAATTTGTGGCGGAAAGAAATTCTTGATGTAGTTCAAATCAATCATACAACCTCAACAAACTTGCGACGCGCTTGTCCAACGCCTTATTAGCAAATTTCCTCAAATAGGCATCCATTCTCTCGCGGTCCAGCGTATCCGTCATAAAATCTTCGTCCAGTCGGAGCGCCTCGAAATCATCTTGCGTCTTGTAAAACGAGTTCAAGTACAAGAAATCCAGCAGCGCCTTTTCGGGTGTCGCCATCAAGAAATACTGGCCATTTGCCGACGGATGCTCTATAGGGTACGGCGCATAGCCAAAAAACAACGACGGCTTTAGGTTCTGGTAAACGAACTGCCCCCAGCCATTTTCGAACGAGGCAGTCTTTAGCGACGCCACGCAGGTCAGTTGCACCACCGTTTCGGGAATCATCCCGTAGAACGCAAGCGCATACTGGAGCGAAATGTAAGAAGGCTTGTAAATCTTGTTAGCGGCAAGCCTCACAAAGTCAGGATTTTTGCCGAACTCCGGAAAAGAAAACCACCCCCGGCGCAGGCGCACGATATATCCCTGCTTTAGCCAGTGCGTCAAGTTCATCTGACTGAAATCAGTATACTTCGCAAGCACCTGGTTCGTCGTAAAGCAAACCAACGGGAAAAAAGCTTCTTTAAACTGCAAAAAATTCATTTTATTTCCGTTGTTATACAAATATATATAATTTCAGAAACAAAATCAGATTTTCTTAATTTTTTTTCGTTTTCTACGTTATTTTGCCGTTCAACAAAGAAATCCATGCGAAAAAAACTATTTTTCCGCACATGAACAAGTCCGACAGGGTTATTGGCTACATTTCGCTCCTCGCGCTTATCGCCCTTTTTGCAGGCATCGCCTACGGCATGTTCGAGGCGCACGAGCACGTGACCTACAAGGCATACGTCGATTTTGACGAACTGGGCTCGCTACAGCCCGAAGACCCGGTGGTCATCCGCGGCTACAACGTGGGAACAATCGGCAAGGTAACATGGCTGGGCGACCGCGCCCGCGTGGAAATCAAGTTCGACGAGCCCCGCACCATCCGCGAGGGCACGCAGTTCAACAACGTGAACTACGCCATCATGGGCCAGCGCAGGCTCGAGATTGTGCCGAACAAGCACGGCAAGGTGCTCCCGCAGGACTTTATCCACCAGGGAACGTTCGAGCCGGGTATCGCCGAGGCGCTCCGCTACATGGAAGACGTGAACGCGCAGATTACCCGCGTCCGCGAGGTGATAATGCTTATCGCGAACGGGGATTCCACCCACCAGTCCGCGCAGGAACTCTACGAGAACGTGATGGGTACCATCGAGGGAATCCTCGAGAACGCCGACAAGACCATCGACAAGCTGAACCCCGCCATAAACGGTCTCGTGAAGCAGATAAACGAGGCGGGCAACACGGTAGCAACCATGGCAGACCAGGTCGATACCACGGTGAAGACCACTACTGACGCACTGAACGCCAAGATTGGCGAAGCGGAGAACGTCATCAAGTCCATCGCCGAGGGTACGGAAAAGGCCGAGAAGATGATTGCCGACATCGAGAACTCCCCCGCCATGAACAAGCTCATGAATTCCACCGAAATCGTGGACAAGGTCGCCGACCTCACCAAGAAGATGAACGAACTCATCGCGGCCATCGACACGAAGGGAATCAAGATGTACGACGACCAGGGCAAGGAAGTGAAACTCTTTACCTGGAAGAACACGAACCTTATCGGCAAGACGGCCCGCGAGAAGGCGAAACTCCGCGCCGAGAAGGGCGAAGCACTTCCGGGTTCGGAAGAGGTCGAGGGCGAATAGCCCGAAAGCGCAAACCAACGGAAGCGCACCCAGATGGAAATTTCGCAACTACCGGGGCTCGGGCCCAAACGCGCAGAAGCGCTCCGCAAGGCGGGGCTCGGCTCTGTTGCCGACCTGCTGTACAACATTCCGCGCACCTACCTCGACCACACGAAGGTCACCCCCATCGGGCAGTGCCGCGCCGGCGACAAGGTGGTGCTTATCGGCACCATCAAGCGTGCGGGCGTGGTGCGCGGGAGACGTTCCCGATTCATGGCGACGCTCACCGACGGCACGGGCGAAATCCAGCTGCTGTTTTTCCAGGGCACGAGCTACTGGGCCAGGCGCATAAAGAACGATACGCGCTGGTGCGTCTCGGGTGCGGTCGGTGAATACCGCGGCCTCCAGATGACACACCCCGACATGCAGCCGTTCGAAGACGACGAGGAATTCACCGGAGCGATTCTCCCGGTTTACCCCATCAGCGAGGCTTGCCGCGAGGCGCGCATGGAGCAGAAGTTCTTCCGCAAGCTGTACAAGACCATTTTCGGGTTCCCGGGACTCACGCTGCCCGGGCTATGCCCGAAGGCGCTCACGGACTACCTCCGTTTTGCGCCGGTCATGCAGAACCTGCGCACGCTCCACCTGCCCAAGGAATTCCCCGCGATATACAAGGCGAAGCGCGAACTGAAGGTTCTTGAACTGCTGCCGTTCTGCCTGCGCATGGTGAAGCGGCGCGAGAACCAGAAGTTGCGCGGGCACGAGCGACAGATTGACCTCGGGACGGTGATGGCCACGAAGGCGCAGTTGCCGTTCGCGCTGACCCACGGGCAAGAAGAAGCTCTCGACACGATTGTAGCAGGCCTTAACGGCAAGAAACAGTTCCACGCGCTTTTGCAGGGCGATGTCGGTTGCGGAAAGACCGTGGTCGCGATGCTTGCGATGATGGCGGTATGCGGCGGCGGAAGGCTTGTCGCCGGTTCTGATATGCCCGCCGGTAACGGGATGCGCGAACAGTGCGCGCTGATGGTGCCGACAGACATCCTCGCGCGGCAACACTACAAAAGCCTCAAGCCGTTCTTCGATGCCGCGGGCCTGAACGTGCGCCTGCTGGTCGGCGCCACACCCGCCGCCGAGAAGAAGGTAATACTCGGGGAAATCCAGATGGGGCTCGCCGATATCGTGATAGGCACGCACGCGCTATTCAGCAAGGACGTGATTTTCTCGCGGCTCGGGTTCGTTGTCATCGACGAACAGCACCGCTTTGGCGTGGGCCAGCGCGAGGCCCTGCTCGCGAAGGGAGACTACCCCGACATGCTCGTGATGAGCGCGACGCCGATTCCGCGTAGCCTCGCGATGACGCTCTATGGCGACCTGAAGGTCATCAGCATCAAGGAAAAGCCTGCTGGCCGCAAACCCATCAAGACGCGCCTCGTGAACGCAAGCAAGCGCGAAGACATGAAGAAATTTATATGCAAGGAAGCCGCCACCGGGAACCTGTGCTACTGGATAGCAAGCCGCGTCGGGAGTGACGACGCTTCGGCAAGCTCAGCAACCGGCGATAACAGCGCAAGAACCGTCGACGAGATTGTCGAGGAACTGCGGGCGTATGTCGCAGGGCCGGGCCGCGCCGTTTTAGGGCCGGCTTTAAACGGCGACACGCTGAAGGTCGCGGGCGTGCACGGCCAGATGGACGAAAACGAGCGGGATGCGATTATCGCGCAGTTCGCCGCCGGAAAGATACACATCCTTGTGGCAACGACCGTCATCGAGGTGGGCGTGAACGTGCCCGCGGCAAACCTGATGGTCATCGATCAGCCCGACAGGTTCGGGCTCGCGCAACTGCACCAGTTGCGCGGCCGCGTTGGCCGCGGCGATCGAGAAGCGTGGTGCTTCTTGATGATGCCCGAAGGCGACACCGCCGATACCAGCATGGAGCGGCTCTCCCAATTCTCGCAGACCGAGGACGGCTTCGAAATTGCGGAACTCGACCTGCAAACGCGCGGCGCAGGCAACCTCGAAGGCAACGAACAGAGCGGCGCGTGGGTGTTCCGCTGGTTCGACTGGATAGCCGACCAGGAACTCATCAGCCAGACGCTCGAGACCGCCGAGCACATACTGCACGACAAAGAATCCTTCGACGACACTGCCCGCGAGCAGATACAGGCGTGGTACGGCGAAAGGGATTTCGCGAACGAAGACGGCGTGCACTAGGCCGCTTATATCAGGTTAGTAAACGTGCCGAGCACGAGCGCCAAAAGCGCAATATTCAAGAAGAACATCGCCCTGCGCACAATCATGAAGAACACCGCCTGCCAATGGAGCAGGTGGTCGGTCGGGGCAACCAGTTCCTTGAACGCTAGGTAAATGTTGAGCGCGCCGGTAAGCACCATCATGAGCGCCCCCGCAAAGTAGCCCTCGCTCCAGACCATCACGGTAACGATGACGCCCGCCACCATCGCAAAGAACCCGATGATGAGTTCGACGCGCAGAATCATGTTCTTTATCTGGCGCAACTTGGCACGGGTCGTATTTTGCTGTTCTTCCATATTCTCAAATATATAAAAGGTGCTAATCCTGTTTTAACAATCCCTATAGCGAGTACGCAGTCGTGATGGAGAAATGCGGGTCTCCCTTGCGCGAACCATTCAGCGGAATGCTCACATCGAGTTTGTTTATCAACTTGCTTATTGACTTTGTCTGTACAAAACGCGCGCCAAAGCCAAGCACGTAAATCAGGTCCTTGCGGCGGATATCGCCAATTTTCCACGCGGTCTCGCCCACGCTCGCATAGCCCACGAACACGGGAACGAGTGTTGCGATTTCGAAATCCGGGAACCAGCGCTGTTCCAGGCTTCCGTAGACGCGGGCCTGCCCCGTGTAGAACCCGGTCGGGAACCCGACAAAGCCATCCGTACCGCCAAGAGAAAGCTGGTAACCGTAACGCGCCTCGTCATAAAAGTCGACAAGCCCGGTAAGCGCCGTAGAGAACCTGTTGTTCGGGTGGAAAATGTATTCGCCCTTCACGCGGGTGTACATGTCGCGCATTTCGCCGTGGTCCAGGTAGAAGTTGCTGTACGAAAGCAGCGTCAGGTAGTGCATTCCCGCGCCCAGGTAAAGGTTCAGCCAGAAGTCGAGCCGTATATCGTTGTCGTGCGCGCCTATCTGTTCGTAGTTTTTCGAAAGTTGCACCTTCGCGGTCCAGCCCTTGTCCACATCCTCGTTCCACTTCACGTTATGGAAGTTGCGGAGTTTCTCGTAGCGCAAATCCGAATACATGATATAGGCGCCCAGGCGGGAATCCTTGCGTTCCGGGAGCCACTCGTTCCAGGCAGACGCGGAATCAATCGCGTACGAATTTTCGCCGTCGGTAAACCTGTAGCGCAACAGTTCGCCCTTGCTTGCAGTGAGCCTACGGTAGTCGTATGTCGCCCCGAGGTAGAACTTGCGCTGCGTGCCCCCGAAGGAGCGGCTCACGCGAAAACTGAGCGAGTCGCTGATAAAGCCCTTCACCTTCATGAGTTCCACAGTCTCGTCGCCGTTATACTGCTGGAGCGAATCGAGCGGCAAATCGGTCGGCGAAAGAACCGTACCTGCGGGCAAGTCGCCACTGCCATAAACGTAATAGTAACTCTCGTTCTTGAGACCAGCGAGCGTGTAGGCCCACTGGTTCACGCTCCTGCTGAGGAACGGCACGTACATTGTCCAGCTGGCGAGGTAGCCGTCGGTATTGTAACTGTAGAGGAAATCCAAGTGGTTGTAGCGGAATATAAAGTGCGGCGCGCCGTATTCCACCTGCCACATGTCGCGGAACTCGTTGTGCCCGAAATAGAACCCGAGCAGTTGTCCGAGCCCGAGGAAGTTGCTTTCTTGCACGCCGACACCCCACACCAGGTTCTTGTACTTCCATTCGCGGCCACCGAACCCGAAACTTATCGGCAAGGTCAACGTCCAGTTGTCGCTCGTGTGTACGTTCACCACATTCTTCCCGCTATCCTGTTCCACCGTGATGGTGGCATCGCTCAAGAAGCGCTGTTTGCGCAGGAACCGCTCCGATTCGAGCATCAGGTCGAGATTCACCATGTCGCCCGTATTGAAGAGGAGCAACTTGCGGACGGTGTGCTCGCGGGTCTCGATATGCACAATGTTCAGGATGTCGTAAACCAGTTTATCGTACTTGGTATGCACCTTCGAATCGTCAAAGGCATCGCCGATATCGTAGACAATGCTATCGACGCGAAAAAATGCGGATGAATCGCGAGACGGACTTGTTACCGACGGGTCAAGAGAAGCCGCGACAGAAGAATCGACCGTAGCGGGATCTACAGCAGAGGAATCCGCAACAGAGGAAACGGGCTCGGCAAAGGCGACCGCCGCAAAAAAAGCAAGAAACAGAGAACAAACAAGTTTATGCACAGTGAAATCCCCAAAGGCAGGTCTAATATAGAAAGAAAGCAAAAAAGGCAGGCCGAAAAAAGCGCGAATAAGCGCAAAAACGCGCAAAACCGTATTCCATACAGACCTCTTCGCACTTGCCGGCCGGAGCGATTGTTTTTAAATTTGCCTACGGGTAGCGGATGGCCGCCGGCAGCAATGCTGGAGGAAAGTCCGGGCACCACAGGGCAGGATGCTGGATAACGTCCAGGCGCGGAAACGCGACAGACAGTGCAACAGAAAGCAAACCGCCAGGTTCGGGCGCAAGCCCGGGCAAGGTAAGGGTGAAACGGCGAGGTAAGAGCTCACCGCATTCCTGGTGACAGGGATGGCACGGTAAACCTCATCCGGTGCAAGACCAAGCAGGAATCCGTCCGCAAGGACCGGCTGCGGCTCGCGGCTGTTGGATATCCGGGTAGGTCGCTTGAGGCGGTCGGTAACGACTGGCCCAGAGAGATGGTCATCGCCCCGCAAGGGGTACAGAACCCGGCTTATAACTACTCAATATGGAAACCCCCGCTAATCGCGGGGGTTTTCACGTTATGAGACCGCTCATTCGACGGCTTGTTAAATAAACCTAAGCCGAGTGCAGCAGCAACAAGCTTGCTTGTTGCTATTGTTGAGGCGCCGGTTTATGCGATGAAATCGCAATACAAGCCGCCTCCGGCTCACGGGAGTTCGCGCATCCACGTTTAGTGTACGCTACTGTTCGTCGTTGTAGAACGGGACGAGTTCCACGCGGCGGTTCTTCGCACGGCCGGCCTTTTTCTTGTTGTCGGCAATGGGCTTCGTGGGGCCGAATCCCTTCGCGCGCAGGCGTTCCACAGGAATTCCCTTACGGATAAGGTAATCTACCGCCGACTGGGCGCGGCCCTGCGAGAGGTTCATGTTGTATTCTTCCTCGCCCACGTTGTCCGTGTGGCCCTGAATTTCGAGGTTCACCTCGGGGAACTTGTTCAACAGCGAAACAATGTCGTCCAGGGTCTTGAAACTCGGCTTGGTGAGCACGGTCGACCCGCTCTTGAAGTTGATTCCCTTCTTGAGGCGTTCCAGGTCTTCCCTCTTGTTCACGGGGCAGCCCTTCTTGTCTATCTTCACGCCGCGGAGCGTGTTGGGGCACTTGTCCTGGTAATCGGGCACGCCGTCCTTGTCGGTATCCATCGGGCAGCCGGTCGTATCCACGGGTATTCCCTTCCCTGTCGCCGGGCACTTGTCGTTATCGTCGGCAACGCCATCGCGGTCCTCGTCCTTCGCGCATCCGGTCGAATCCACGCCGATGTTCGGGAGCGTGTTGGGGCACATATCCTGGTAGTCGGGCACGCCATCCACGTCAAAGTCACGCGGGCAACCCGTAGTATCCACGGTAATACCCTTCGGGGAATCCGGGCACTTGTCCAGGTCGTCCGAGACGCCATCTTCATCCGTATCGGACATCGGCAGAACCTTCACGAACGATTCCGTCTTCTCGACCGTATCGACCTTCACGAGAGTATCCACATGCACAAGCGTATCGACCTTGAACAGGGTATCCGTCTTCGCGACCGTATCCTGCGGCGGCAGCCCCTGCGGGCACTCGCGTTCCGGAGCCTTCTCCGCCCCGCCAAAGTACCACGTGAGCAACCCGGTGAACGCATAGGTCGCGGCAGGCACGTAGCCGTAAGTCTTCACGTAACCCTTCTCGTCCTTGTAAGTAATCGTGTAGTCCTCGGTCCCGCGCATTTCCGTCGACTTGCTGCGGCCAAAGTTACGCATGGAGCGCACCGACAAGTCGAAACCGCCAGCAATATCCACACCGAACGGAGTGTGCAGGCGAATACCCGGAGTAAGCGTCATCGGGTCTTCGAAGACATCGATCGGGTACTTATCGCCTTCTACGCGGAACTCGCCGGAAAATTCGACAAACGGGATAATCCAGTCGGTCATGAACCAGTTAAGGCCCGTCGAGTAGACAACAGTGTTCGAGCCCAGGTTCGCGTACATGAACCCGCCCTCCAAGTTAAACCGCAAGGGAACGTCGCGCTTAGTAAAGTCAAGAGTCATGATGGCGTGAGCCCCCACCACGACTTCATCTGCGGTATAGGGATTGGTATATCCTTTATCCTTAAGCATCCAGGCATGGCGCGGACGCAGGCCAATTTCCTTCGAGCCCGTCGGCAGCATCATGTGCAACTGCATCGCAAGCCCGAGAATGTTGTCTTCGGCCAGGAACGGAGCAGACACCTTCATGAACAAGTCAATGTCACCCGGACGTATGTTGCCGGTCGCTTCCAGGTAGTCTTCCGCATAGGAGCGGTCGTAGTTGATAGGGAGCGCAACCGCCACATCGATATTATCGGCCAAGCCAAACCCGATGTAGAAGTTACCCGTCGCAGAGATCTTGAAATCCTGCAAGTGCTGCTCGACACCATCATCGTAAAAAACGCCACCGCGGGTAAGCGCCCACGGGTCGATAGTCACGTTACCGCCGGTTCCGAGCGAGAACCTGTACTTGCCCAGCGTTTTCGAATTGATCTGGTGGATACCGTCGGTTCCGCCCATAAGGCCACTTTGAGCAAAGGCTAAGCCCGCGGCCATTAAAAGAATAAAAGTAAAAAAACGTATTTTCATAATATTTCGATTAAAAATTCATCGCCAAATTTAGAAAGTTATTCCTATATTCCAATATTGATAAAAGGCCCAAGAAGCGTATTTTTACGCAATAGCAGGAATTATTTACAAACCGACGGACGCAGTTATCATATTTTTGTAACGTACATCACGCAATAATGCACGCGTGCAAAACACGACTTTATCGAGCGCACCAGGCAAGGAGAAAAGAGGCTTTAAATGATCTGCAAAAAATGCGGCAGGGAATACGCCGACGACATGTTCAATTGCCTCTGGTGCGACGCGCCCAACGAGCACCATGTTCCGCCCGAAGTCCCCGAAACGGTCGACATCTCCGAAGTTCTTGATGTGCAGCAGCACGTAGACGACATCATCCTCAGCAGGATACCCGAGGAACACAGGGAACTAGACGAAGAAGGCGAAGCAAAAGTCGCCAAACACCCCGCCGGAAACTTCATGTGGTGCGCAGCCATTCTCGGAGCGGGCGCCTACGCCATATTCCTCGATGGCAGCATTCATCATGAAAAGGCTCGCACCGGACTACAGTGCAGAAGATTACGCGAAATGCTCAAAGGCGGCAACGCTCTTTGCCGTACCGGCAATGATTCTCTCGTACATTCTAGAGCAATATATAAAGTAACGTTGTTCGGGCTACTTTGTAAAGTCGCCTTGTTCGGGCTACTTTTCTTCGGGCGGAGGTGGGACCGGATCAAAGCGGTTCAGTATGCGGACAACAACCGCATAGACAATTCCGCCAATCAAGCCACCGGTAAGGTCGGCCACGAGGTCGAACACGCTGCTTTCGCGACCATCCACGAAACTCTGGTGGAATTCATCCGTGCAACCGTATGCAAGCGCGAGTACGCCCACAACAAGTACGCGCAGCCACTGCCGCTTGGACCACTCGGCGCGGGACCAGAGCATGGCGTAGCAACCGGCAAGAGTCGCGTATTCGCAGAAATGCGCCAGTTTGTCCCAGACCTGCGGGAAATCTTCCAGTTGCTCGTTCGTGAGCGAAGATATCTTGAAGATTATCGCCATGCAGAGAACAGCGGGAACGGCACGGAAAAACGGGTACTTGTCAAAAAGGCTTTCAAACATCTTGACGCCAAATATAAAAAAAACGCCCCGCCCAAACTGCCATTTTTCTACATTTGTATGCATGAAAGCGATTACCCTGAAGGCCGGACGCGAGAAGTCCGCATTGCGTTACCACCCGTGGATTTTTAGCGGGGCCGTCGACGAAGTTGTCGGCGACCCGGAACTCGGCGATACCGTCGAGGTGTACAGCTACCGGAGCGATTTTCTGGGTCTTGCGGCGTACTCGCCCAAGTCCCAGATACGCGGGCGCTTCTGGACGTTCGGCGAGAAGGCCAACATCGATCGCGAATTTTTCAGCGACCTGCTGGACCGAGCGATTGCCGCCCGCAAGAGCCGCGGTTTTGACATTGAAGACAAGGAAAGTGCATTCCGCCTGATTAACGCCGAGAACGATGGCATTCCGGGCTGCATCATCGACAAGTACGCCGACATCTATTCTGTCGAAATCCTTGCAGCCGGTGCGGAAGTCCACCGCGAAACGATTTACGAATTGCTTGCCGAAAAGACGCACTGCAAGGGCATCTACGAGCGCTGCGATTCCGAGGTACGCCGCAAGGAAGGCCTGCAACTGCGCACGGGTGTCGTTTATGGCGAAGTGAGCGACGAGCCTGTAATCATCAACGAGAACGGCATCCTCTTCCCCATCGACGTAAAGAACGGCCACAAGACGGGTTACTATCTCGACCAGCGCGACGCCCGCCGCCGCATCGGTGAACTTTCAAAGGGCAAAAAGGTCTTGAACTGCTTCTGCTATACCGGCGGGTTCGGGCTATACGCCCTCCGTGGCGGTTGCGAGAAGGTTTACCAGGTGGACGTCTCGAAGGACGCCCTCAAGCTCGCGAAGGAAGGCATCATGCGGAACAAGCTCAGTACCGCACATGCCACGCACGTAGAAGCGGATGTATTCCAGTACTTGCGCAAGTGCCGCGACAAAGCAGAAACCTTCGACCTCATCGTGCTGGACCCGCCCAAGTTCGTGGAAAGCAAGGATAACCTGCAGAAGGGCGCCCGCGGGTACAAGGACATCAATCTACTTGCAATGAAGCTGTTGGCCGAGGGCGGCATGCTCGCGACCTTCAGTTGCTCCGGGCTCATGGAAATGGACCTGTTCCAGAAGATTATCGCGGATGCCGCCGCCGATGCACATCGGCGCGTTCAAATCATTGAACGCTTCGGCCAACCCGCCGACCATCCCGTAAATACGGCCTTCCCCGAAGGGCAGTACCTCAAGGGATTGCTCGTACAAGTCGTTTAACCATTCTCTTAAAACAAAAGATGCCCGACTTGATCGGGCATGACAACGTTTGAGCGAGCACGACAGCGGGCTCGCGAAAGTTGCTTCTTATTTCTTGAACCGCCGGATTTCCGTGCGGTTCTTGTTCTGCACGGCAACGTGGTAAACGCCCGCGGGCAAGGCCTGCACGTCGAATGCAGCAAAACGCGCCGCCTGCTTGCGCATGACTTCGCGCCCCTGCAGGTCAAGAATGCGTACCGTCGCACCATCAATAAACGTGCTTCCGAGTTCTACAAACAGATGGTTGCCTGCGTAATGGACCGAAGTTCCGTACACGCTTGCGAAATTACCCAGCGCCGTCGTACCCGTGTCGGTTACGGACGTGTCCGCCTTCGCCGGAATCTTGTCGTCCTTGCCCACCAGGCGCCACATCTGGTTCCATTCCCAGTCGTCGGCCCAGCTCTGCACCACGCGTTCGCCATCGGTAGTTGCACGCAGGTACATGTTGCTGTGTTGCATCTTCATGCGCACCACGGAGCCCTCGTAACCGGACTGCTTTTCCATTACCACCTTCTGGTGAGCGCCCCCATTCCACTTGTAAAGACCCATCGTGATGCCCGCATCCGTAGATTCGTTCGGGGTATCGAGCGAAATGTCGCCGAAGTTGATGCGGAACGTCGTTGAAGAGAGCGGTGTAACCGTCGCAATCGCATTATCGCCATTGCAATCGCCGAGAGCAAGCTTGTCTTCGGATGTACGGACCATGCAGGTACCGAAATTCATCGACATGATGCGCACCGTATCGGGTTTCGCGGGCTTGGCCTGCCACACGCGCACCCAGTCCGCCTCGAAATACGCCGGCTTGTCGGAGGTAATCTCGATATCGTCGCCCGCCCAGCCACCGATGGCGAGGTTCACGATGATGTACTGAGCCGCAAGCTGCTTGATTTCTGTCGGGCGCGTGTAGCTTGCAAACCGCTTGTCGTCAAAGTAAAAACTGAGGGTCGACTCGTCCCATTCCACGCCGTAGTTGTGGAAACCCGCGGAGCGGTCCACGTCATCGTCCTTGTGCCCGCCGAAGGACGCCTCGTGATCCCATGCAGAGCCGTGACTGCTATACCAGCTCGGGTCGGTGTAGTGCAGGTAGTAGTGGTGCTGCTTGCGCGACGCAGGGATTTCGAGAATGTCGATTTCCGGAGGCCAGCCGTCCTGCAGGGTCCAGAACGCGGGCCAGGTTCCCTTCTGCCACGGGGCCTTGAAGCGGCCCTCGATGTAGCCGTACTTCACCTCGAAATGGCCCTTCGTGTCAATCGCGCCGCTCGTATAGTCGACCGGGATTTCCTTGTTGTTGAACTTTGCCTTGCGCCCGTTGGCATCGGGGTGCACCTTCTTTTCGCCCTTCAGCTTGAGCGTACCGTCAGATACAATCACGTTCTCCTCGGCACAGTAAGCACGGTGGTTGTGCGTCGGGCCCCAGTTGTACGTGGGGTTCCATTTCTTCTTGTCAAGAGAAGTACCGTCGAAGTTGTCCTCGAACACCTTCTCCCAGCCACTGAAATTCGCCGGCGGGTCTGCAAAAGCTAGCGTTGCTGCAACCGCACCCGCGAGAACCAAGAATTTTCTTTTCATATCCTAATCCAACCTCATCCAAACTTTTTTTCCGACATCCCACCTTTTATCACCTCGCTTAATCTATACTCTTTTGTACAAAAACGCAATAGAGAGCCCCCGCACAAACGCAAAAACGCCCCGATTTCGGGGCATTTTCTAGAAAAATTTTATAAACGTTTATCGCGTGCGGCGCGGGAGCTCGGACGCATGCTTCTCGAGCCACACGGCATCTTCGAGGGCGCGTTCCGCCTCGGTCGCCCAATCCGATTCCGGGTACTGCTGCACCACGGTGCGGTAGCGGGTCACAGCGCTATGGAAGTCACGCAGTTCGCGGTAGATGTTGCCCATCTGGAGCGTGGCAAAGTAACGTTCGTCAGGCGAAATTTCCGTTTCGAGGAGAGCCTTGTACATCTGGAGCGCGGCCTCGTAACTCCCCGCCTTGAAAAGCAGGTTCGCGTTCGCAATCGTCGGCGTATCGGACGGTCCCTTCGCTTCGCTCGCCACAGGCGCGGCAGGGGCCGTTTCCACCGGAGCAGCCTTCTCGGCGACAGGAGCAGATTCCTTATCAGGCGCAGCAGCTTCTGTTGCAGGGGCTGCACTAGCCACCTTCGCAGAATCGGCGGCAGCCTTCATCTCGGCAAGACGGTCTTCCGCGGGCTTGCGGAACTTGGCATCCGGAGCGGCCTTCTTCAGGTAGGCGGCCAGGGCCTTCTTTTCAAGGTCGTTCTTCTTGCCTTTCTGATAAATTAACGCAAGGTAGTAGTTGGCATCGTTGCCCTCTTCCTTGTATTCAAGGCCCTTCTTCAGGTTGAATTCCGCCTTGTCGTACTCGCCCATGTAGTAGCGCGTAACTCCGGCGTAAAAATAGGCACCCTTGTCGCCGGGCTTCTTGGCGAGCACTTCGCGCCAGAGCGGGGCGGCATCCTTGTACTTGCCCTCGGCAAGCAGCATCTTGCCCTTTTCAAACGGGTCTGTCGGCACCACAGTTTCTGCCTTCGCAGGTTCTGCAGTCTTTGCCGGTTCTGCGGCGGGCTTTGCGGGTTCGGCAACCTTCGCGGGTTCCGGAGCCTTTTCCGCGGCCTTCGTTTCGACCGCTGCCGGCGCACTTTCCGGCTTTGCAGGTTCGGCAATCTTTGTTTCGGCAGGCTTCGCAGGTTCAGCGGCCTTGGATTCCGCAGACGGAGCTTCCGAAAGTTCCACCGCCGGGGCAGTAACCTCTTCCGTAGGCCTGTTCTTCGGGTCCTTCGCGCGTTCCTCTTCGGCCTTCGCCTTCTTGCCCATCAGTTCGTAGACCCTCGCGGCACCCTCGTACGCCTTGCTCATTGTCGGGGTAAACTTGTACGCCAGGCGGTAGTTGGCAAGGGCGCGAGCCAAGTCCTGCTTGGGCATTTTGAGGTAGACTTCCGCAGCAAGGAAATACGCCTCGGAATTCTGCGGCTGTTCCGCAAGGATAGCCCTGTATTCACCGAGGGCCATTTCGTATTCGCCCTTGGCCTCGAAAATCGCCCCCTGTTCTATGCGGGGGTCGGCAGCGAAGGAAGTACCAAACGAAAATGCAAGCGCAAGAGCCGTAGCGGCCACGGAAAGTCTTATGTTCATGCGAGGTAATATAGCAATTTTTGTCATGGCCATTACCGCCCTTGCCCGGATATACCGAAAAAGGCCGCCGAGGCGACCTTTGCATGCGCACCTTCGGTGAGGAAATCTATGGCGCGGACTTCAGGATTTTTAACTGGAGCGCAGAGCCAGCCGACAGCAGGCGTACCACGTACACACCCGCACGCAGGCCCGAGAGGTCGACAACGCGGGCAGAACTCGCAAGAACCCTGGTTCCGTCCATTCGCACGACATCTACACGGAACGAGCCTGCAACGCCAATTTCAAGACGGCGGTCAGCGGCGATGTAGCGCATTGCGGGGGCGCGCAAGGATTCTGCAATGGACACACTTGTCTCGCTATCGCTCGACTGCGGTGTGACGCTAGAAGAACTGCTGCTAGACAGATCCTCGACCGGTGCCGAGGATGACGAGGCAAGAGAACTACTGCTGGACAGATCCTCGACCGGTGCCGAGGATGACGAAGAAGCGAGAGTCGAGGATGACGAAGAAACCGGCACAACGCTCCCGTTCCAGCCCTTGTACGCCACGAGCGCATCCTTGAGCGGTTGGTTCACATCAGAAGAAGCATCATCAACAGAATTGTCGAAAGTCCACTTGAAATCGCCGCCCTGCACGCGCCCCGCATACCGGACAACGTTGTCCCTAGCCGTTGCGGCATCGTCCGCCTTGTAGCTGTACATCACGGAGTTGTCGGTATCGAAGTTGTTGTAGGTGTTTGCGCCGTCATACGACTTGACCGTAGAGGGAACCTTCGTGTCGCGGCTATCCACAACGTACGCATCGAAATCCTCGGATGTATTGATTCCCTGGCTTGCCGCCGTCGTTTCCACACCCTTTACCTTGTACGAGGTCGCGCCATACGGAATGAACGTGTAGGAACCTTCAAAATGGTTGCCGTAAGCCTTGATGGTACCGCCCGCTTCCTTGCTGAACGTGCCGTTGTTCGTCGGGTCGCGCTTGGTGCCGCTCGCATACACGTCAGTCCCCTGCATCGACGTGAGCATCGGGTACTTGCAGTTGCGGAAGTAGTTGTTTTCCATGAACACCGAGGAACCCAGCGTGGAGCCCGCGCCGTATTTGGCGTTGCCGTCGTAGTAGTTGTTGTACACGTGGGCGCTGTAGTAGCGCACGCGCGGGTGGCGGCTGTCGGAATGGTCGTACCAGTTGTGGTGATACGTGATGTAGTAGCCATCGTTCGTACCTTCCTTAAGTCCGAGCAGGTTCGACTTGCCGTTGTCCCAGAAATGGTTATAGCTGAACGTAATGTACGTGGAAAGTTTGCAGTCAAGCGCGCCATCGCCCTTCACCTGGTCCTTGTCGCTGCCCGCATCGCCGTAGAAGAAGTCGCAGTTGTGCACCCACACGTACTGGTTATTCTGCTGCAGGCCAACGTTGTCGCCTTCATCGCTGTTCACGTTCATGATTCCGAGATTACGGATTTCCACGTTCTGCGCGTTCTTGACGCGAATTCCCCAGCCGTTCACGGTAGCGTCGGGCCCGACACCTTCCACTGTCACGTAGGAGGTTTCAGACTTGCCGAGGTCAATCACCATGTCACCCTGCACGAGCGAGTCGGAATCCGTCACGTTGCCGACAAGGCGCAGGTCAAGCGGAGTCGTCTCGTAGCCCTTCTTGTAGCAGTTCAATATGCCCTGGAAACTCTTGCAAGTTGTCTTTGTACCCTTTGAACTTGTAGCCACGTCCATCGTCACGGTATTCTTGGTGCTTTCGGTAATGTAGAGCACCACGGCGCCATCCTTGAGCGTGCCGTCGGCCTTGTACGCACCGGGAACGCGCCCGTTGGCAAAAGCAAAACCGCTGCGGTCGTGCGCCTTTACCGAAAGCGTCTTTGTAGTGGCAGAAGCGCCTTCCTTGCCGCCCTTCACGCCCACAATCTTGAGCGTGTAGTCGCCCGCCTTGAGCCCCGGAACGTCTACGCGCCAGGTAGAGCCGTACTTGCGGACAAGTTCCGCATCGACCTTAACATTGCTCTCGCCATTACCCGAGTAATACACGTTGTAACTGTCGGAGCCGTCCGACGCCCACTGGGCATAGGCAGATTCGAGCCAGCCACCGGCATCGCCGAGGGTCACCTGAGCACCCGCCACGGCCACCAAACCGAGGCAAGCGAGAACTGTCGTACGAGATTTCATAATCACATCCCTTTTTATTGTTCTCACTAAATATAATCACAATTCAAACAAAAAGCAACAATTTTCATTAAATTTTTACAAAAACAAGGTTTTTAAGAACAATTTGTTCTCAAAATTTACAAAATTGTTGTAAAACATAACATTTTTAATTTCATTATAATCCCCGCAAACCCCCTTCGTTAAGTTATCTTTGATGCTGGAGAAAACATTTCGGACAAATTATGAGATTAAAACTGCACCTTTTCGCGTTAGCAACGATTGTCGCAGCCGCAATTGCGGAAACTCCGTCAGATACCGCAAATTTCAACGTTCTTCACGGAAACGCATACTACACCACAGCGAGAACGCCGGGCGAAGCGCCCTCCGTATTGAGGAACCTCTACACTCCGTACCTCATGTACGGGAGCAGCCTGGTATATCTCGCCCCATCGGACAACCAGGCCGTTGCCAGTTACGCGTCTGGCGAGCACACGTCGTTTTTCGCCTACCTGAACAGCCGTGCCATGCTCGGCATCGCCACTAAGTCATTCGGTTTCAGTTTTTCGCTCGATCTCGACGAAAAAGTGGAGTTTTTTGACGAAAAGGACGCCTATCACAAGGACGAAAGGACATCTGTCAGCGGTCATGGCAACGAATTTACCTTCCGCTTTTCGCTCCCCTTCCAGACCACCGACTTCCTGGCCACCCTGCGGTACAGCCAATACAACGATTCCCTCGCCAAGGTCGAGTACGCCGACAGCGAAGGCAAAATAAAGAAGGAATACCATAGCCACGACCACTATATTTCCGGGTCTGTCACCTTCACAAACAAGCCTTCCGCCAAGAACTTCTCCTGGAGCACCGGAGGAACCGCCGCCCGCAATATCGAAACCGTAAAAACCTCCTTGAAAAGCTCCATCGACCCCGATGACAACTACAAGGAAAAGCTCCGGGGGACCTCGAACTACATCTACGCGTCCTTTTTCTACAACTTCGGCTACATCGTCCTGCAATCCGCAAACGCACGCGTCCACGTAGGCAACAACACTTCCGTAAACGCCTACATCTACGACCGCGTCAAGGACAATGATAACCGCCGCAAGGACTTCTACATACAGAGCAACCTCTACCTCACTCCCCACATCCTTGCAGAATATGCATTCAACGAGAACTGGATGATTTGGGGCGGTTCCTACTACACCTGGAGCAATTCATTCAACCGCGAAGAATACCAGGAGGCATACGTAGTCGAAGACGAGGACAAGGACTTCACGGTAAAGAACTACCTTACGCAGATTTCGACAAAGACAAACACGCTCGGTTTGAGCACGGGCCTGCTTTTCAAGTACAAGAAACTGATACTTGAAGCGGGCATCCAGTCTGCGCTGTACCGCAACCCCTTTAGAGGTTTCGACGGAGGTTCCATGCTTATGGACTTCAGCGGGACCGTAACATTCTAGCCGGGAGGATAGCCATGAAAAAAGCAGTCATTCTCGTTATTAGCCTGGTTTTCGCCTTCGTAATTGCATGCTCCACGGATTCCACCATCACGGGGCCGCACAACAGCAAGACCCCGCACGGGGACACGAGCCTCCGGAGCAGTTCCTCGAAAAAGAGTTCGTCGAGCAGCGCAGAAAGTTCGAGTTCTTCGGCAAAGTCTTCGAGCAGCAGTTACTCGAGTTCTTCCAGTTCAGACGAAGAAAGTTCGTCGAGCACGGCATCCTCGAGTTCGGTCAGCAGCTCGAGCAGCATCGCCTCTTCAAGTTCCGTGAGTAGTTCGAGCAGCGCTCTGGAATCCAGTTCCTCCGAAGTTGCGGAAAGCTCTTCGAGCGACGCCGTGGAATCCTCTAGCAGCGACGCTATCGAAAGCTCGTCCAGCGAAGAGGAATCCAGTTCTTCGTTCGAGATAGACAGCTCCTCGAGCGATACATTTGAATCGTCCAGCAGCGAGGATGCAGAAAGTTCTTCGAGCAGCGAAGATCTCGCAGAATCCTCCAGCAGTGAAGTTTAAAACAATAACAAAAGGAAAAACAATGGATATCAAACTGATTACCTTGACTGCGGCATTCGCCATCGCGAGCGCCATGGCCCAAGAAGGCGATACGGCACAGGCAGCACCGGAACAGAATTCCGCTCCTGCCGCCGAAGTTTCGACAAGCCAGACAACCGCAGCTACCGCAAAGGCGGCTCCCGCTCCTGCCCCCGCAGCAAAGCCTGCACCTGCAGTGGACACAGCGACCACGGCCAAGGCGCCAGCAAAACCGCACGGCATCGCCTACAACAACGTGGGTAACCCCGCGGCAAGCCCCACCATCCGCGACAACCTCGACAAGCCCTACAAGATGGCAGGCATCAACCTCGTGTACATGGAACCCACGAGCGAATTCAGCGCGGTGGCATTCGGTTCGGGCAACACGAAGTTCATTTCCTTCGAGAACTACAACAACCTCGCCATGGCTACCGTCGGTCTTGCCAGCAGGGGCCTGGGTATTTCTCTTAGCTACGCGCTCGCCAAGGAACTTACCTTCACCGAGACGAAGGACCCCTACGAGAAAGAAGACGAGGACACCTACACCGTTGGCGCGAACGACATTCTGCGCCTGCGTTTAGCCCTCCCCCTCGGAGCCTTCGACATCAATGCATCCGCATTCTGGCTCACCTACCAGAACGAAACCTCGACCGATACCGAACAGAAGGACGCCGACAGCAAGTCAACCACCGAAACCGAATACGACTACTGGGATCTCGGCGCAACGGTCGCCATCAGTAACGACCCCTCCGCAAAGAACATCTTCTGGAATGCGGGCGTGAACTTCACCCGTCACGAGAATTCCTACTACCGCGAAGCAAAGTCCGGTTCGTCGTCCACCAAGACCGAAACCACAGGCAAGGACGCGCACATCTACATCCAGCCCTCCTTCAACATCGGCGGCACGATTCTCCGTAACGAATTCGCCCGCGTGTTGCTCGGCGTGAACAGCCGCGCGCCCTTTATATTCTACGACGAATTCAAGGACGAAAGCAACCACAACAAGGACAGCTACTTCACGATGGGCGTTTACGCCACACCGAACATCTTTGCCGAACTCAAGCTCGGCAACTGCTGGCGCGTCTTTGGCGGTGCGAACTACACCTGGGCAGTGTTCTCCATGGAATCGGAAGAGTTCATTACCGACTACAACGACGAACTCGATATCGTGAAGAGCAGCATCACCAGGATGTCTTCTCGTACCGGAGTCGCGACGGCTAGCCTCGGTGCACGTTTCCAGTATGCAAGTTTCGCCGTGGAAGCCTCCATCGAGGACAACTTCTACTCCAACCCGTTCACCGGGTTTAGCGACACGAACAACGACTTCATCGCTAACTTCGGCGCATTCATCTACTTCTAGGCAGGAGGATAAATCATGAAAAAAGCGATTGCAACATTACTCGGCTCCATGGCGATAGCCGCACTCTCTGCCTGTTCCGCCGCAGACAACAGCACCATCACGAGCCCCCGCATGGGCACAACCATCGACAGCTACTGCCATTTCTACGAAAAGGTATCTGTTTCGGGTTCGTACACCACGTACTACTGCACCGACGATGGGGAAACGTACAAGTGTTCCGCTTCCGGGTGTGAAGAAGACTAAGAGACCGCTCGCGCTAAACTGATGTATTAAATTACTCCGGTCAGCGCTCGCTCTCGCCTACGGCTCACAGGAGACCTCTCGCACATACACGAGTAAAGTGAAGAACGCGCCTGAAAGGGCGCGTTTTTTTATAGGTTTTCGAGTTCTGCGTAGAGGTCGTACAGGCGCTGCACGCCGTTCTCGAGCCCGTAATAGTGCTTTATGTAGGGCACGAGGAGCGCAAAAAACAGCACGTCCAGGCAGAAAATCGGGATTTCGGGGAACGCCACGAAGAAGAACACCCCACCGACACTCAGGACAGCAAACAGGATCATCACGAACTCGTGCGCAAGCCGTTCATGCTGGAAAAAGGCGATGCGGGTCCGCGCCGAAAGCAGTTCGGCATCGCTCACCGGGGAGCCTTCCTCAAGCCTTTTTTGCAGACTTTGCTCGTAATCCCGCAATTTTTTCAGCATATTCAACCCTTCCGTTACAAATTAAAGTAAAAAATAACGATTTTTTATGTACGTTCCAAAAATAGAATAGTATTTTTTGGGTATGGAGCCGCTACAGTACACATCGCTTGTCTCAATGTTCTTTGCAACATGTTCCCGCGACGACTTTGGCGGGTGGTACAAGCGCACCGACGGCCAGTGGCTCCACTACTCGCGCGATTTCTTGAGGGATAGCGCCATCTACCTTTCCATAGCGCTCAACAACCGCGGGCTAAAACCGCACGACAGCGTGAGCATTATCGCCCCGAGCTCTCCGGAATGGTTCATCGCGGATATCGCGACGCAAATCAACCACGCGCAGGTGGCCCCGCTATTCCCGAACATTTCTTCCGAGAATTTCACGTTCCAGTGCGACGATTCGGGCGCACAGATTCTCTTCGTGAACACCATCGCCGAACTGGACGAGCCTCTACACAAGTTCCTACCCCGGTTCAAGCTTATCATCTGCATCAATCCGGCATCGGAACTGCCCGAAAACGGCATCTACTGGAACAACCTTATCGACGAGGGCAAGGAACTCGCCGAAAGCAACCGCTACTTCAGCTGGGTCGATGACCAGATTCAGTCCATTCGCCCCGACGACCTCTTCAGCATCATCTACACGAGCGGTTCCCTGGGTTCCCCGAAAGGTGTTGACCTCTCGCAGCGCAACATGCTGGCACAAATCCAGAACCTGGAGGAACTCTTCCCCCTGAACAGCGAAGAAGACGTCTGCCTCACGATTTTGCCGGTCGCCCACATTCTCGAACGCATGGCGGTCTACTTCTACATGCTGAACGGAGTGCGCATCTACTTCGGCGACACACCGAAAAACGTGGCCACGATGCTTACTGAGGTCCACCCCACCGTGATGATCGTGGTGCCGCGCATACTGGAACGCCTGTACGAAAGCATGACCATGATTGGCGACAAGGCGAAGGGAATCAAGCGTCTCGTTATCCAAAATGCGGTCAAGCTCGCAAAAATCAGCGAACCCGGGAAGGGCAGGTCCTTAATGCAGCGCATTTACGACAGGCTCGTGTACCGCAAGATGCGCGATGCCCTCGGTGGAAAGTTCAAGCTTATCGTGAGCGGAAGCTGCGCACTCAACAAGTCCATCCTCAGGTTCCTCCTGAACATCGGGCTCCCCGTGTACGAAGGCTACGGGATGACGGAATGTAGCCCGGTCGTTTCTGCGAACTGCCCGAAGGTCTCGAAGGCGGGCACCATCGGGAAACCCCTCTCGCTGCTCGAAGTAAAGATTGGAGACAACAGCGAAATCTGGGTGAAAGGCGACAGCGTGTTTGTCGGCTACCACAACGATCCTGTAACCAACAAGAGAGTCTTTACCGAGGACGGTTTCTTCAAGACAGGCGACCAGGGATTCTTCGACAGCGATGACTTTCTCAACTTCACGGGCCGCATAAAGGAACTCCTGAAAACGAGTACCGGCAAGTACGTGTGCCCGAGCCCCATCGAGCTCGAAATCAGCCGGCACCCCGTAATCGAGCAGGCGCTCGTGATTGCGAACAACCGCAAGTTCGCCTCCGCGGTCGTGTGGCTCAACCCCGAAGGCGCCCGCAGGCTCCTGAAATTCCAGAAAGAGGAATTCAGCGTAGAACGCGCAATGCAGTCGGAACGCGTGCGCGAGGCCATCAACAGGCACATCACCCGCGTCAACAAGAAACTGAACCACTGGGAACAAATCCGCAAGTGGACCCTCGTCGGTGACGAACTCACCGTAGAATCCGGGCTGCTTACGCCCACGCTAAAGATACGCCGCAAGGTTGCCGAGGAAGTCTATTCCCAGCAGATTGAGGCTATGTATCTCTAGAACTTAGTCGACAGAAGGGAATCACTTCCCTACGGCCTTGAACTTGCCGGTCGGAGAAACTTCGCCCGGAGGGAGTATCATCATGACCTTCTCCATGCGGGTGCCGTCCATCTTGAGCACGCGGAAGGTATAGCCCTTGAGCTTGACTTCTGCGCCCGGGGAGGGAATCACGCCAAGAGTCGCCTGGATTAGGCCCGAAAGAGTCTCGACATGCGAACCTTCGGGCGGGACAAGTTCCACGCCGAATTCGTCCTCGAGTTCCGAAAGCCTCATGAGCGGGTCGAGAATATAGCGGCCATCCTTCAACTTCTGCACGTCGTCTTCTTCGTCCACGTCATCCTCGTCGCGGATTTCGCCGACGATTTCTTCCAGGATATCCTCGAGCGTCACGAGGCCCGCCGTTCCACCGTATTCGTCGATAACGATGGCCAGCTGGTTACCCGTCTTGCGCAGTTCGGTAAGCAGGTCGTCTATCTTCTTGTGGTAGGGCACGAACACCGGCGGCATCACAATCTTCATGATGTCGAACGGTTCTTCCCCATGCTCGGTGTACCACTCCAGGAAGTCGCGGTTCGAAAGGATACCCACGATGTTGTCCATCGTGTCCTTGTACACGGGCAGGCGGGAATGGCGCTCGCTGTTCAGCACCTTCACCAAATCCTCAAGCGGCGTATCCACGTCGATAGCGCACATGTCCACACGCGGGGTCATGATTTCGCGTACCGGAGTTTCCACGAAGTCGAAGATATTGAGGATCATCTGCTGTTCCTCTTTCTCGAGGCCTTCGTCTTCACCATCGGTCACGTCGGAGAGGTCCGCCTGGACCGCATCGCGCATTTCTTCGGGCAAGAAGCTCAGCTTGGAATCGTAGCCGAAGAGGTCAAGCAACTTCACGAAAACCACGTGGCAGAACTTTGCCGCGGGCACAAACGGGAGCCTTACCAGCCTAAACAGAGGCACAAGAACTATAGACAACGTATCGGGCTTGAGACTCGCCAGCAAATACGGGATAAACACCGTAAGCACGTACAGCACGGCGCAGGCGATAATCAGGTACGCCGCCACCGAGATATAGGGGTACGTCTCGACCAGCGCGATGTTGGAATTGCCCAGCACGAAGAACCCGAGCACGCCCGCGCTCACGTTGCCAAAAATGCGCCCTATGGACACGCACTCGTTGAAGCCGTTCCATTTCACGATTTCTGCAATCTTTTCTTCGCGCTCGTTGCGTTCCTTGGGGTCACGCTTCGCGAAAATCAGGCTGAACGCGCACTTGGTCGCAGAGAACATTGCCGAGGTAAGGATGAACACGCAAAGGAATACGATGGCAAGTATTTCGGAATTATCCATTACTTACCTTCCTTGTACAGGTCGAGCCCGAGGAATTCGCATTCGCGCTTGCGCATCACCTTGCGGTCGGCGGCCTTGATGTGGTCGTAGCCCGAAAGATGCAGGAGCCCGTGCACGAGTACGCGCTTGAGTTCGGCATAGAACGTGTTACCGTACTCCGGAGCCTGGCGCTTCACCTGGTCGCGGGCGATATAGATTTCGCCCAGAAAGTCCTCTTCGTGCCATTCATAAGAAAGCACGTCTGTTACCTTGTCCAGACCGCGATAGTTCTTGTTCATCTCGCGGACAAATTCGTCTGTACAGAGGACCACGTTTACATTGTTTTCCGTGCCCTCCTCGTGCAAGAGCTTACGGGCAACGGATTCGAGCCGATCCTTCCACGGGAAAGACTCGATGTTTCCTTCACAAAGGAAATCTATCTTGTATTTCTTCTTTTTACTACTAGCAGGGTCTGCCATTAAATGTTGTACCACTTCTTTAAATTCTCGATAATGGCTTCGGCCTGGGCCTTGCCACTGATATTGAACTTGCTACGGGCCTTGAACGCCCCGCCGGCCTTCTGGTAACGGCGCAGGTACACCTTCGGTTCGCCAAATTCGCCCGTTTTAGCGTTTTTTTCCTGACAAAGGAACATCATGGTCTGCCAGGCACCCTTGGTAAGGACAGCCTTGTCCAGTTCCTTGATGACCTGTTCGCCCGTTTCGGTATCGACCATTTCGACGGTGGGTTCTTCAGTTTCCATGCTCATGAGTAACCTCTTTAAAAAACACAAAAATTCTTATACCAAAGATACAATTATTGTACGCAAAAGAACATTATTAAGATATATTTGTATCAGGTTTACATCTTGCAAGTGAGGCAATATGTCTTTTTCTGGAAAAATCAAGGCTTCCATGGTTCTGCTCCTGGCAGTTTCGTCGGTCGCCTTCGCCGCCAAGGGAACTTCCGGCAAGGTTATTGACAAACTAGGCGACGCCAAACTCCAAAAATCGACCAAGATAGGCGTCTGGGACGAAATAAACGTCGGAAACAGGGTCAGGGAAAAGGACCAGATTCGCACCGGGATAGAATCCCACGTGGCTATTACGCTTTCTGACGGTAGCTCCATCGTGGTCCAGGAAAACTCACTCGTGGAATTCACCACGCTCCAGGCCGAAGACGGCATCCAGACCGCCCTCACCGACATCAAGACCGGTAAAGTCAGGTTTGACGCGCAAAAGCAGCACTCCGGCGGAAGTTTCAAGTTCAAGACCGCAACGGCGACTGCAGCCATCCGCGGTACGGACGGTACCTTCGGAAAGACAATCAAGGACAAGGCTACATACCTTTCGCTCGGGCGAGGCAACGCAATCTTGCGCCACAACACCACTGGACAGGAATGCGAGGTCAACGGAGGCCAAACGGCAATATTCCGGGGCGAAAAGGGCAGCTGCCTGGTTCTTGACATAAAGAACTCGGGTAACAAGGAATTGGTAAACGCACTCGATACCCTGCTCGACAACGAGACCATTACCGAAGAAAAACTCAAGGAAACCCTCGGCAAGCTCGACGCCGACCTCCAGGAGCGGATAAGCAAGGCCTTCGAATCCATCTCCTGCAAGTTCGAGCCGCTCGAAGACACCATCACCGTGAACAAGGTAAGCACCAAGGCCACCTGCCCTGAGGGAGTGCAACTGTCCATATCGGGAGCGACTCTCAAAAACAATAACAATACGTACGATATCACGCTGGATTGGAAAGCGGACGCCAATGGCCCCAAGAAATTCAATGCGACTTGCACCGGCAGTCTAGAAGTCCCCTGCAAACAGCAAAAGGGAAAGAATAGCAAGCAGCCCCTTTGCAAGAAGGAAGTTTCCTTTGAATGCGGAACACTCACGACATTCTACAAGAATCCCGCCGATACGGCCAAGACCGACACAACGAAAACGGATAGCGCTGCAGTCGATTCTTCCAGCGCGAAGAAGTTCGCCGTTACGACCCCATCGCCGGTAACCGTCTGCGAACCCGGTTCCGTGACCATCGAAGGCACGTTTGACCAGACTGACCCCAAGGGAACCCTCTACGTAAAGATGGGCAAATACAAGTCCAGGAACCTCGTGCCCCTGAGCGCAAACGGCGAATTCGCACACACGATAAACATCAGCGACATGGCCGGCAACTGGAACGAAACGAAGGTAACGGTTGAATATAGCGGCGCAAGCGGAAACCACAAAGCGACAGTCCTCCTGAACGTAAACAAGACCTGCAAGCAGGTCAACATGAAGCGTCCGGCCCTCACCTTCGCAAGCACGAGTCCTATCCGCTGTGATGCCAGGTTCGCGCTTGCCGAAGCGACAGACGACATCGTCATCGTTTCCAAGGAAATCGACGGCAACGCATACGGCGAGACAACGTACAGGCAAAATTCGAACCTCGCCATCAAGCTAACCCCGGGCATTCACAAGTACACACTCAAGGCGACCGACCAGGCAGGGAACTCCACGCAAATTTCCAGGAAACTCGGATGCTTCCCGCCGCACTCTGCTACGATCGAAGTGGTTGGCGGCACTTACGAGTACATCCCTTTGCCTCCTCCGCCGCCGAGGACATCCGACGAAATCCGCAAAACAATGCGCTTCAGGTTGATTGGAGTGTTGCAGCAAGACCCCGCACACATCAAGCACATCAGGGTTACGCACGAAAACAAGACACTCCTGGACCTGACCGGAGACCAGATTACCGAACTCGACTACGATGTGCCGGTAACGCTTTCCCGCGGAACAACGTCCTTTGTCAAAATTTATGTCGAAATGATGAACGGCAAAAAGTATAACTCCGGCAAGACTTACAAGGCCAACTAATGAAGTACGCATACAAGACTCTCCTTTCGACCATCGCCCTCGGTTCGGCAGTAATCTTCGCACAGGCACCGGCAGCACCCGAGGCTACCGCGCAGGCCACACCTGCTGTACAAGCAGCGGCCCCTGCAACGGCGGAACAAGCTGCAGCCCCTGCAGCCGCAGAACAGGCACCCGCAGAAGCTGCACCGGCCCCTGCAGAAGCTGCACCGGCCGCCGAGGCCGCTCCCGCAGTAAACGCACCGGCGACTAACGCGCCGGCTGCTCCCGCAGCAGAAACAGCACCCGCAGAACAAGCCGCCGCCCCAGCAGCAGAACAGGCACC
>FLNZ01002534.1_pt1 | contig 37770 bp, 38 predicted proteins | sample 1140391 | NCBI WGS metagenome assembly FLNZ01 (sample SAMEA3878171, study PRJEB12797) | bioreactor metagenome | biome: Moose rumen | place: Sweden | collected 2011-10 | reverse complement strand
AAATGTAATCATAGATTGACCATCTGTATAAAAATCAGAATTAATAGAACACACCTTTACATTGATGTCGTATTCTTGACCGTGAAATATCTGCAAAGAAAGTAATAGAAATCTGCCAATTGATGAAACAGAAAAATAACCACCTAAATATAGACGATATGTTTTTTTTATATATTTGCAGAAATATTTATCTTTAAATGTAAACTTATGAGAAAGACTTTGTTGTTTCTTTTTGCGTTTTCTTGTCTTACGGTGAGTGCCCAGGACGTTAAGAAAGCCATCCGTGACCACTATACCAGTGCAAAGGAATATGTCAGTGCTGTCGAGAAGTTGGAATCTGAAGGAGAATCTTATCCCGTGCCTATGTATTTTAAGGTAAAATGTCTTCAGAACTACCCAGGAACAGGTTGTCATGAGGAGAATATCTCCATGTATTACAATGAGGTGGAAAATGACGACATCATTCCCCCAATTTACCTTGATTTCGCAGTGATGAAATATAATTTTGCCGCATGCGAATATTACGAGGAGTATCTATACGACAGGCAAGGTCGGATACAGTTTTTTTATTATGCCGGACCAGATGTGGATGGAATAGATTGGGAGTATCGTTTTTATTTCAATAATGGCAAGCTCTTTGATGTGCTCGTGAAAATGCGTGAGATGGACAGTGATGAGTATAAGACGGCGTATACAGGCAAAACAGCACCTGCTAAATACAATGGAATCTATCAGTCTAAATTAAACACATCCGACCATATCCTGAAGATGTTCAAAGCCATTGATGCCGTGCGGCATGAGTGAGACTTTGATTGACAAACTTGGTATATGACGATTAGTGAGCCATAAGGAATGGACTCCATCTCCAATCGGCGTAATGAGCAATGGGACTCAATGTTTAGGCAGAGCGGGCGGATCCTCTTCCTTATTGTATTCTTTGTCCCAGTTTTCTAAGATCTCCTTGTTCTTGCGGCGGGCTTTCCTGCTAAGTGGTTTTTTCTCAAACATCTTGAAGAAATCAAAACTGATGCCATCGTTCTGCCCATACAGGGGCGTGTCTTTCGTGGCACTTTTGACCAAACTCTTGATGAGTGGACGGTCTTCGCCCAAGACAAGCACCTCACGTAGGTGAATGGCATTGGGAAGCAACCAAATCGTGTCTTGCAACTCTTCCTTGCTCATTTTGCGTTGTAAGTAACTCACATGGTTAATAGTGATACTTTTGAACGATTGATTGATAGTCACTTCACCCGTCTTGGTGCTATGGGCGCTATGGCCATCGTTGGTTATAATGCCGGCATTATAGACAGGAAGAAGGGTCTCCTTGTCTACGATGACAAAATGAGTCTGTGAAATTGCCTTGCCTCCATAGCTCAGAAGCAGCACTGTCATTAAAGTGAAATAATGAAGACAATAGGTTGGCATGTGAAAAATGAAATGAACACAAAATAATAATGTCAGGAAAAGATGACTCATGTTTGCAGATGTCTGTGCAAAGATATGCGTTTACAGCATACGGGGTATCATTAGTGACCCGTTTTTATGAAAAATTAAGGGGAAAGAAATCAAATTATCATCTTATAACAAATTTTTCCCCTCTTTTTCTTACCTTTGCACAGAAAATGCTGCAGCCTGATTACATGGCGGCTATATATTATTCTCCATTATTCAATCATAGAGACATGGGTTTTTTAAAGACATTATTTGGTGGCAAGGTCGACACCCCAGCTGAGAAACAGAAAAAGGAGGAGGCGCGCGACCTCGATGTGTTAATTAGTGACGGCATACGTGCCATGCGGACAAGGCATGCCGACCATGCCATTAAATGCTTCCGACATGCGCTGGAGATCAAGGATGATCTACAGACACGTGACTACCTGGCTCAGGCTCTTATTATGAATGAAGAGTTGAAACCCGCCATGGAACAGTTGAATATCCTGGCTGAGGCGCAACCCGACAATATCCAGATTCCCATCACAAAGGCAAGAGTCGCTTTCCTGATGGAAGACTACAATGCTATGGTCGCGGCATGCGAACAAGGTCTGCTTATCGACAAGGACAACGATGAGCTGACCCTGCTCTATGGACGGGCGGCAAGGGGACAAAATGACTATACCAATGCCATCGCTATGTTCTCAAAGACCATCCTGCTTAATGAGGATGCCCTGGATGCCTATCTGTATCGTGGTCAGGCTTACCTTGACCAAGGTGATGTGGAAGGTGCTGCTGCTGATGCCGATCGTTTGATGTCGTTGGCCGGCGGCAATGAAGATGTGTTGCTGCTCAAGGCACATGTGCTGAGGGCACAGGAGAAGAACGAGGATGCCCTGGCTGTCTATGGCAAAATGATCGATGAGAATCCATTCTGTGTGACTGCGTATCAGGAGCGTGCAGAGCTCAAACAAAGTATGGGTGACACTAAAGGTGCCGATGAAGACTTTGAGGTTGTAAAAGAGATGGTTCCTCCGGATGAGCGTGAAGATATGGAGGAGAAAGTAAGACAAGCTTACCGCAATAACAACCCATTTGGACTGGGGTAGCAAAAAAAAGTGTCAAAATGTTTGCGCAATTCATTTTTTACTTATAAATTTGCACCCGTGAACAAAAAATAGAGGCAAAATGACAAATCTTAGCGCATACTGGTTTTCTTATTATTACTTTGCAAGCATTTGTGAAGTGGGAAATTGCGTATAGATTTCAATATAGGACTAAAAGACCTTAAGGGCAACAATTTCCCGCTTCACTAAAGAGGCGGGATTTTTGTTGTAACAAAGGCCTTGGAAAACAACTCATTCAAAACAACACCCATGAAGCGAATAGCCATACAAGGTAGGATAGGGTCGTTCCACGACATCGCAGCCCATTTGTATTTCGAGGGAGAGCAGGTGCAGGTAATCTGTTGCGCTACCTTCGAGGAAGTGTACCAACAGATCCAGAGTGACCCCACGGTGATTGGTATGACAGCCATCGAGAATACCATTGCGGGTAGCCTGTTGCATAACTATGAGTTGCTGCGCGACTCAGGCACTACCGTGGTGGGAGAGCATAAACTGCATATCAAGCACTGCCTGTGCTGCCTGCCCGAGGACGATTGGGACACTATTGAGGAGATACATTCCCATCCCGTGGCGTTGATGCAATGCCGTGAGTTCCTCGCCAAACACTCACAGATGAGGGCCGTGGAGACGGAGGATACCGCAGGGGCTGCTGAGAATATCAAGGCCAAATCTCTCAGGGGCTGTGCCGCTATCTGTCATGCCTCTGCGGCTGAACTCTATGGCATGAAGGTGCTTGAGGATTCCATCGAGGACAACAAACATAATTTCACACGATTCCTTGTGGTCTGCGACCCGAGAAAGGCTGATTTCATGCGTCCTCTCGACAAGACTGATAAGTCGAGTCTCGTTTTCTCCCTGCCACACGAGGAAGGGTCGCTGTCGAAAATCCTCACCATCCTCTCGTTCTATAATATTAACCTCACGAAGATACAGTCATTGCCTATCATCGGCCATGAATGGGAATACCTGTTCTATGTTGATGTGACGTACAACAACCTCATCCGCTATCGTCAGAGTATCGACGCCATCACACCGCTCACAAAAGAACTGAAAATATTAGGAGAATATCAAAATGGAAGACAGACAAACTAATATACAGCCCGCCGACAGACTCAGTCTGGTACAGGAATACTACTTCAGCCGAAAACTCAAAGAGGTGGCACAACTCAATGCCGAGGGGCATGACATCATCAGTCTGGCAATTGGCAGTCCTGACATGCCGCCCTCTCCACAGACGGTAGAAAAACTCTGCGAGACGGCAAAGTGCCCCGATGTTCATGGCTATCAGCCCACGATGGGTACGCCAGAACTGCGACAGGCGATGGCTGGATTCTACAAGAGATGGTACAACGTGGATCTCGACCCGGCAAAAGAACTTCTGCCACTCATCGGCAGTAAGGAAGGGATTCTCCATGTGACCCTGGCGTTTGTCAACCCTGGCGACGCTGTGCTGGTGCCCAATCCCGGTTACCCCACTTATACGTCATTGAGCAAACTGCTCGGTGCACGTATCATCAACTACAACCTAAGGGAGGACAGCGGATGGCAGCCCGATTTCGATGAGCTGGAAAAAATGGATCTGGGTAATGTCAAACTGATGTGGACCAATTATCCCAATATGCCTACGGGAGGAGCTGCCCGTATGGAGACCTATGAGAGACTTGTGGATTTTGCCCGCCGACATGGTATCGTGGTGGTCAACGACAATCCCTATTCTTTCATCCTCAACCGCCACCCCATCTCTCTTTTGCAGGTGCCTGGAGCTAAGGAATGCTGCATAGAATTCAACTCCATGAGCAAAAGCCACAATATGCCTGGTTGGCGTGTGGGACTCTGTGCCACCAACCAGCAGTTCATCTCGTGGATCCTCAAGGTAAAGAGCAATATCGACAGCGGTACCTTCCGGGGCATCCAACTGGCAGCTGCTGAGGCCTATGCCAACGATGATACATGGCATCAACAGGCCAACTACGACACCTATCGCCGTCGTCGCGATATCGCAGAGGAAATCATGCGCACATTGGGATGCACTTTCGACCCCAGTCAGGTGGGAATGTTCCTCTGGGGGCGTATCCCTGACCAATACGAGGAGGCCGAGGTGCTTACCGAGCGGGTGCTGCACGAGGCACGGGTGTTTATCACTCCTGGATTCATCTTCGGCTCCAATGGCAAACGGTATGTCCGTATCTCCCTCTGTGCCAAGGATGAAAAAATGATCGAGGCACTCAAACGAATACAAAAAATCTCATAATTCATATCATCATGGAATTAAATCTTACCCCCCTGCAACTTCCAAGTGACTTGGAACGACCCAAGGTGATCGCCGGACCATGTTCTGCCGAGACCGAAGAACAAGTGATGACCACGGCCCATCAGTTGGCTGCAAAAGGATGCCACATCTTTAGGGCTGGCGTTTGGAAACCGCGTACAAAACCTGGCGGATTCGAGGGAAATGGCAAAAAAGCGTTGCCATGGATCAAACGTGCGAAAGAAGAGACCGGGATGCTGGTCACCATCGAGGTAGCTACCCCCGAACATGTTGAGCTGGCTCTCGAATATGGTATTGATATACTATGGATTGGTGCCAGGACATCGGCTAATCCCTTTGCTATGCAGGCATTGGCCGATGCCTTGAAGGGCATCGATGTGCCTGTGATGGTGAAAAACCCTGTCAATCCTGATCTTGAACTGTGGATTGGCGCCTTGGAGCGCATCAATCAGGCTGGTGTCACCAAACTGGCCGCTATCCACCGCGGATTCTCCAGCTATGATAAAAAAATTTACAGAAACTTGCCTATGTGGCAGATTCCTATCGAATTGCGCCGAAGAATTCCCTCATTGCCAATTATCTGCGACCCCAGTCACATCGGTGGGCGACGGGAGTTGATTGCACCGCTCTGCCAACAGGCGATGGACTTGGGCTTCGACGGACTTATCGTGGAGGCTCACTGCGAACCCGACAAGGCATGGAGCGATGCCAAACAGCAAATCACCCCTGATGTGCTCGACTATATCCTCTCTCTGCTGGTGATTCGCAACGAGCGGGTCACTACAGAAGGTATATCTGAGTTGCGTAAGCAAATCGACGAGCTCGACAATCAATTGATGAACCTCCTTTCAAAACGTATGAGGGTGTGCCGTGAGATCGGCCAATATAAAAAAGAGCATAATATGACGGTGCTTCAACCGACAAGATATGGTGAGATTCTTGATAAACGTGGAGCACAAGGCTCGCTTTGCGGGATGGATGCCGAGTTCGTGAAACGCATCTTCGAGAATGTACACCAGGAGAGCGTCCGTCAGCAAATGGAAATCATCAACCAATAATCGTCATGCCTATGCGTATCTTAGTAATGGGTGCGGGAAAAATGGGAAGTTTCTTCCTTGACCTGCTCAGTTTTGATCACGAGACGGCGGTCTATGAAAAAGACCCGCGTCGAATGAGATTTACTTATAATACACAACGATTCACCAAACTCGAGGAGGTGAGGGACTTCAAACCCGAATTGGTGATCAATGCCGTCACTGTGAAATACACTATACCGGCATTCGATGAAATTCTGCCGTATCTCCCCGAGGATTGCATCCTCAGCGACATCGCATCGGTGAAGACAGGGCTGTATGACTATTACAAAAATACTGGCCGGCGCTATGTCTCCACGCACCCGATGTTTGGCCCCACCTTTGCCAATCTGCAACAACTGAGCGAGGAGAATGCCATCATCATCACCGAGGGTGACTATATGGGACGTATCTTTTTCAAGGATCTGTATCGGCGACTTGATTTGAATATCTACGAATACACTTTCGAGGAGCATGACCGTACGGTGGCCTATTCGCTGAGTATTCCCTTTGTGAGCACTTTTGTCTTTGCCGCTGTCATGAAGCATCAGGATGCGCCGGGCACTACATTCAAACGCCACATGCGCATAGCCAAAGGTGTGCTCAATGAGGATGACTATTTGTTACAGGAGGTCCTTTTCAATCCATATACTCACGACCAGGTGGCGCAGATTCGGACGGAGTTGAAAGAATTACTGCACATTATCGACACGAAAGATGCCGAGGGCATGAAGGCTTATCTTGCTAAGATTCGTGAAAACGTCAGGAGGGATATCTCGTAATATCATTATATAAAAACGATGTCACTCTCTATCCTCCTTGCTTCCTTGTTCACCTTCGTGCAAATCAATTGTGAGAATTTGTTCGATGTGCAGCATGATGAGGGCTTCAATGACTATGAATATTTGCCCTCTGGCAACCGTAAATGGGACAGTCATAAGTATTGGACCAAGTTGGAGCGTATCTCCCGGGCAATCATCTCATGTGGAGAAAACGGGGACGGATGGTCGTTGCCCGATATGGTGACGCTGTGTGAGGTGGAGAACGATACAGTGATGCGCGGCCTCACCAGACGATCCCTTCTTCGTGAGGCTCATTACGAATATGTCATGACGCAGGGTAATGATGAGCGAGGGGTGGACGTGGCTTTGCTGTACTCTCCTTTCTCCTTTGCCTTGATTGACCATTATTCGTTGAGAGTGCCAAAGGTGGAGGGACGACATGATACACGTGATGTGCTCTATGCCAAAGGACTGATTGTCTCTGGCGACACACTGCATGTGCTGGCAGCACATGCCCCCAGCAGGATTGGTGGCAAAGCGGCTGAGCGACAGCGATGGGCGCTTGTCGAGATGTTATGTGCCACAGTCGATTCCATTAAAGCCGTATCGCCTGATGCGTGTATCCTTCTTGCCGGCGATTTCAATGAGGAGAAGGGAAGTAAGTTGTTCAACTACTTGTCACGCTCTGGCATTTATTCTTTGTCGGAAGAGGCCCGTGGAAAGCATGGAGCAAGAGGAACCTACAAATATAAAGGTCATTGGGGGAGCCTGGATCATATTTTTGCGATGGGATCCATCCGGGAATGGCTTGTCGACTGCTATATCAACGACGCTACTTTCCTCTTGGAGGAGGATGAGAAATATGGTGGTGTCCAACCCTTCCGAACTTATATCGGACGCAGATACCATGGCGGTACGAGTGACCATCTGCCCCTCGTGGCAACTTTTAACTTGAGGAAGAACCGTGAATAATATTCGATACTCTGATAGGCATAGCTTGTTTTTATAAAAAATACTTACCAAATCATTGCCATATCATTTTTTTTGCCTATTTTTGCATTCTAAGAAAGAATGAATTTGAATAATAATACGATAATTATACAATATTGCAATGTTTGAAAATCTAAGCGACAGACTTGAACGCTCATTTAAAATTCTCAAAGGAGAAGGAAAAATCACTGAAATCAATGTAGCTGCCACGCTCAAGGATGTGCGTCGGGCATTGTTGGATGCCGACGTAAACTACAATGTGGCAAAGAGTTTCACAGACACCGTGAAGCAAAAGGCATTGGGCATGAATGTGCTCACAGCTGTGAAACCCGGACAGCTGATGGTGAAACTCGTGCATGATGAGCTCGCTGAGTTGATGGGTGGTGAGACTGTCGGTATCAATCTGAAAAATAGACCTTCCATCATCCTTATGTCTGGACTGCAAGGATCGGGCAAGACGACTTTCAGTGGCAAACTCGCCAATATGCTTAAGCGCAAGCAGCGCAAAAATCCTATGCTCGTGGCATGCGACGTCTATCGTCCGGCTGCTATCGAACAGTTGAAAGTGGTGGCTGAACAAGTAGAGGTGCCTGTCTATTCCGAGGAGGGAAATAAGGATGTTGTCCAGATTGCCAACAATGCCATCCGTGAGGCAAAGGCAAAGGGATATGATGTCGTCATCATCGACACCGCCGGACGTCTCGCTGTGGATGAGGACATGATGCGTGAGATAGAGAATCTCAAAAATGCCGTCAACCCCGATGAGACTCTCTTCGTGGTTGACTCCATGACAGGACAAGATGCTGTGAACACAGCCAAGACATTCAACGACAGACTGGATTTCGATGGCGTGGTGCTCACCAAACTCGATGGTGACACACGTGGCGGCGCCGCCCTGTCTATCCGCACAGTGGTCACCAAGCCCATCAAGTTCATCGGTACGGGTGAAAAGATGGAGGCCATTGACGCCTTCCACCCGGCACGTATGGCCGACCGTATTCTCGGTATGGGTGACGTGGTGAGTCTGGTGGAGAGAGCGCAGGAACAGTTCGATGAGGAAGAGGCGCGTCGCCTGCAAAAGAAGATCCAGAAGAACAAGTTTGATTTCAATGATTTCATGAACCAGATCCAGCAAATCAAGAAGATGGGCAACCTCAAGGATCTGGCTTCGATGATTCCTGGCGTCGGAAAGGCTATCAAGGACGTAGACATTGACGACGATGCCTTCAAGGGTATTGAGGCTATCATCCAGAGTATGACTCCCAAGGAGCGCTCTAATCCTGAGATTCTCAACCAAAGTCGCAGAATGCGTATCGCAAAGGGCTCTGGTACTAATATTCAAGAGGTCAACAGGTTGATCAAACAGTTTGACCAGACTCGAAAGATGATGAAGATGGTGACCAATACCTCGAAGATGAGCATGATGATGAATGCCATGAAGGGTAAGATGCCTTCTATGCCTGGTATGCCAGGAATGCCTGAAATGCCGGAAAAGAAATAGTTGCAATCGGCCCCACTGTTTCCATAGTTCCCCAAAAACAAAAAGAAATATTAATCCCAAATGACACTGATTGATGGAAAGGCCACAGCTGCGGCCATCAAACAAGAAATTGCCGAGGAGGTAAAAGAAATACTTGTCAAAGGTGGAAAACAGCCACATTTGGCTGCCATCCTCGTAGGACACGATGGCGGATCGGAGACCTATGTGAAAAACAAGGTGATCGCCTGCGAGACTTGTGGATTCAAGTCTACACTCATCCGGTTTGAGGACGATGTGACAGAGGAGGTGCTGCTGAATCAGGTGGAGCAGTTGAACAACGACGATGATATCGATGGATTCATCGTGCAACTGCCGCTGCCTAAGCATATCGATGAGCAAAGAGTCATCATGGCAATAGACTATAGGAAGGATGTCGATGGCTTCCATCCCATCAACGTGGGAAGAATGGCCATTGGACTGCCATGCTTCATCTCCGCCACACCATTGGGCATCATGACATTGCTCCAGCGTTATGGCGTAGAGACAAGCGGCAAGAAATGTGTCGTCTTGGGAAGAAGCAATATCGTTGGGAAACCCATGGCGCAGTTGATGATGCAGAAAAACTATGGTGACGCTACCGTCACCGTGTGCCACAGCCATTCCAAGGACCTGAAAAAGGAATGTGCCGAGGCTGATATTATCGTCGCTGCCGTAGGACGTCCGGATTTCGTCACTGCTGATATGGTGCGTGAGGGCGCCGTGGTGATTGATGTGGGAACCACACGAGTGAAAGACGATACACGAAAGAGTGGATATCGCCTCAATGGCGACGTGAAATTCGACGAGGTGGCGCCACGATGCTCGATGATCACTCCTGTGCCAGGCGGGGTGGGTCCTATGACCATCTGCTCGCTCATGCGTAACACCCTTTTGGCCGCAAAGAAGGAAATTTATCCATAGTATCTATACGTCCAAGAAGAATATGACCGCCGAGGAATATTACAAGAAAGGGAACGAGTATCGTCAGCAGGGCAACTGGCAGATGGCCATCAATAACTATATCCAGGCTATCCAACTTGACCCGCAAAGTCCGGCAGTCGAGGCAAAGCAAATGCTCGACGACATTCTCAATTTCTATCACAAAGATTATTATAACCCTTAAACGCCAATGACGACGTTTATCAAATCTAATAGTTTATGAGTAAAATCAAAGGTACAATTTTGGTAAACACAAACAGATGCAAGGGATGTGCTCTCTGCATTGAGGCTTGTGCCAAGGACGTGGTCGCTCTTGCCAACAAGGTCAATGTCTCTGGATATCCCTACATTGAGGCCGTCAATCCCGACAATTGCATCGGGTGCGCCTCATGCGCCATCGTATGCCCTGACGGGTGTATTACTGTATACCGTAAAAAAATGGAGGGATAGCCATGGCAGAGCAAGAAGTAACCCTAATGAAAGGCAATGAGGCTATTGCCCATGCCGCAATTAGATGTGGCGCTGACGGATATTTCGGATATCCTATCACCCCGCAGAGTGAGGTAATCGAAACCCTATGTGCCCTTAAACCCTGGGAAACCACTGGTATGGTGGTGGTTCAGGCTGAAAGCGAGATAGCATCCATCAACATGGTTTATGGTGCTGCCGGTGCAGGAAAAAAAGCCCTGACTTCATCATCAAGTCCTGGCGTGGCACTGATGCAGGAGGGTATCGCCTATATGGCTGGTGCCGAACTGCCTGGTGTCTTCGTCAATGTGCAGAGAGGCGGTCCGGGACTGGGCACCATCCAACCTTCTCAGAGTGACTATTTCCAGGCTACACGTGGTGGAGGAAACGGTGACTACTATGTTATCACCCTCGCACCGTCATCGGTGCAGGAAATGGCCGACTTCGTGGATCTGGCTTTCGAACTGGCGTTCAAATACCGCAATCCGGCAATGATTCTCAGCGATGGTGTCATCGGACAGATGATGGAGAAAATCGTGCTGCCTCCATACAAACCTCGCCGTACCGATGAAGAGGTGATTGAGCAGTGCCCATGGGCATCAACTGGAAAGAAACGCAACCGCCCCGTCAACGTCATCACATCACTCGAACTGAAACCTGAGATCATGGAGGAGCGTAACCTGCACTTGCAGCGCAAGTATCAGGAAATCCGTGACAAAGAGGTGCGCTATGAGACTATGCACTGCGAGGATGCTGAATACCTTATCGTGTCGTTTGGCAGTGCTGCGCGTATCGCCGAGAAGGCCCTTGAGCTGGCTCATGCCGAGGGTATAAAAGTCGGATTGTTGAGACCCATTACAGTGTGGCCATTCCCCACTAAGGAGGTGAAGGAATTGGCACACGGCAAGAAGGGTGTCCTTGTGGCGGAAATCAACGCTGGCATGATGGTGGAGGACGTGCGTCTGGCCATCAACGGCGAGGTACCTGTGGAACATTTCGGGCGTCTGGGCGGTATCGTACCAGAGCCTGAGGAGATTGTTGAGGCATTGAAAACTAAATTGATGAAGTGATGGAACCAAAAGATATTATCAGCCCTGAGAATCTGGTTTACAAAAAACCGACTCTTATGAATGACACCCCTATGCACTATTGCCCGGGCTGCTCGCATGGCGTGGTGCATAAACTCATCGCAGAGGTGATCGAAGATATGGGTATGGAAGAGAAAACCATCGGTGTGTCTCCCGTGGGATGCGGTGTGTTCGCATACAAATACATTGACATCGACTGGCAGGAGGCTGCCCACGGCCGTGCACCCGCATTGGCTACGGGTATAAAGCGTACATGGCCCGACCGTATGGTGTTCACCTATCAGGGTGATGGAGACCTCGCTTGTATCGGTGCTTGTGAGACCATCCATGCACTCAACCGTGGTGAGCATATTGTGATTATTTTCATCAACAACGCCATTTATGGTATGACAGGCGGACAAATGGCTCCTACGACGCTGTTGGGGCAGAAAACGTCCACATGTCCCTACGGACGTCAGCCGGATCTGCATGGATATCCTCTGAAAATCACTGAGATTGCCGCTACTTTGGAGGGTACATGCTATGTCACACGTCAGAGTGTGGAGAATGTAGCTGCTATCCGCAAGGCTAAGAAAGCACTGCGAAAAGCCTTTGAGGCTTCTATGGCTGGAAAAGGCTCGTGCCTCGTTGAATTTGTCAGCACATGTAGCAGTGGTTGGAAACTCTCGCCCAAGAAAGCCAACGAGTGGATGCAGGAGAATATGTTTAAGTTCTATCCCAAAGGCGATCTTAAGGATACCACAGGGGAATAATTATAGTTAGGAGTCGGGTGTTTGAGATAGACTTTTGGTCTTGATGTTTGATTTGAGATAACATGATGTTTAAAACTCAAAAACTTATCAACTTATCAGAGACTTCTATACTTCTGAACTCCTAATAAATAAATAGAAAAAGATATGAAAAAAGAAATAATTATATCTGGTTTTGGCGGACAGGGCGTGCTCTCTATGGGCAAGATCCTGGCATATTCTGGTCTTATGGAAGGCAAGGAGGTGACATGGATGCCTGCATACGGTCCTGAGCAGCGCGGTGGAACAGCCAATGTAACGGTTATTATCAGTGACGGTCGCATCTCATCACCCATCCTGAGTAAATACGATATCGCCATTGTGCTCAACCAACCTTCACTTGATAAATTTGAACCGAAAGTAAAACCGGGGGGAATCCTCATATATGACAGTTATGGTATCATCAACCCGCCCAAGCGCACTGACATTGAGATCTATAGTATCAATGCCATGGACAAGGCGGCAGAAATGAAAAATGCCAAAATCTTCAACATGATTGTTCTCGGCGGACTGCTTCATGTCAGTCCCGTAGTGACAAGCGCCGGTCTGGAGAAAGCTCTCTACAAGACATTGCCCGAACGGCATCACAACATGATTCCACTCAATATGCAGGCACTTGCAGAGGGGGGGAAAATCATGCAAAAGAAATAATCCATTATCAATATGTGCTTGTCATGCGCTGGGATGCAGTGAAAATCCCAGCGCATTTTTTGTGTTGAGAGAACTTCGCAACTTCTCAAATCATGGTATGGACAATACCATCACCAATTCTCATGATTCCTCCATAGTCCACTTGGTGGCTGAAGGCCTCCTCTGGAGTCCACAGCCCTGCCCAGATGCCAGCGGCTACCAAGACACCAGCATGCGAGAAAACGGCTACACGCTGATGTGGGGTGGTGGACAGTTCGTCGAGAAATTCTCCTACACGGTCGCAGAGAATAGGGAAACTCTCACCGCCGGTGGCCGGTAAATGAAGGTAGTCGTCATACCAACGCTGAAGTGCCGGATCGGCAATTTCGTCGTAACGGCACATTTCCCAATCCCCCATATTCATCTCACGAAGACGAGGGTCAGGGATGGCATCGGGAAAACCACAGAATGCGGCTAATTTCCGGGCACGGGAGAGGGGGGAGGTGTAGGCCGCGTCAAATACGATCCCATTAAGATGTTGTCTGACTACTTCCGCCTCTTGTTCGAAGGTGTCGGCCACGGGCACATCCGACCATCCATAGCAGGTGCCTCCCTCCACAGCCACACGGGTATGACGTATCAGTGTTATTTCCATTATGCAGATGTGAGGGCAATGTGACAGGAGATGCAAATAGCGATGTAGAAACTGAGTTCGATGATCAGAAACAGTGCGCCGCAGCAGTCGCCGGTATATCCTTGTAAAGTGCGCCAGATTTTCAGATACATAAAATACATGACAAGGCATGGCGCAAAGATCACGATGCTGATGTCGGTGATGCCGCTGCCGGAGAAGAGGATAAACGCCAGGAGAGGCAAAAGCCCCTGGAAGGCCAAAAGCACTCCGGCGCGGATGGTGGGCTTGCGATACACCACCTTGGCTTTTGCCTCATTTTCATTGCGGGCATAGGGCATCATCTGGACAACTTGCCCTGCCAGCATCTTTGAGAAGGGATCGGCGGCGAAAATGGCAAATGCCGCCAAAGCGGGAGGCAGGTGAAACAGGCTCATAAAAAGTGTGAGCATATAGACAATGAGGGCAAGCACGCCATAAGTGCCGATATGCGAGTCTTTCATGATACTCAGGATATGCTCCTTGTTGTTTCCGCCTCCGCCAAAACCATCAACGAAATCCGCCAGCCCATCTTCATGAAGTGCTCCTGTGAGCAATAGCCTGACGATGATAGCGGCAATCAATGCCAGTGCGTAAGGCATCACCATTTGTCCGAAATAGACAGTGGCGGCCATGGCACCGCCAGTGAGCCATCCTACCAAAGGCCAAAACTCTACTACGGCGCGGTATGACTCACGAGGGGGTTGATACCATCTCCAGAATGGCAAACGGGTGAAAAACATTAGTGCGGCATAGGCATTCTGATACCACCGCGGTTCCTGATTAAAAGTATTTGGTGATGTTGGCATGGTCAAAAGTGTTCATCTCGTTAATCATTCTTACCGCACTCTCGATGATAGGATAGGCACAGAGAGCCCCTGTTCCCTCACCCAGACGCAGACCTAAGTGCAATAGTGGTTGGGCATCCATGAGCTGTAGGGCCAGCCGGTGCCCGCTCTCGTCTCCACAATGGCCGAAGATGGCGTAGTCGAGGATGGTTGGATAGAGACGTGAGGCTGCCAGCATGCACGCCGTCATGATAAAGCCATCGACCATGATGAGCATCTTCTGTTCTGCGGCACGCAGCATGGCTCCGATGGCACCGACCATCTCATATCCTCCGAAATAGCGAATTGTCAGACGATTTCGCTCCTGGTCGTCATGATAGGACTGTTGTGCCATCCATTCCTGATAATGTCGCACGCATTTCTGTAGGATGTGGAGCTTGTGCTGGATTCCCTCGTTGTTGAGTCCGGAGCCGGCTCCTACACATTCGTCCAAAGGGATGTTGCCGAAGAGGCTCGTCCAGATACTTGATGGCGATGTGTTGGCGATGCCCATCTCGCCGATGCACAGGATGTTGCATCCCTCATCGGCACATTGGTCCACCTGTGCGGCACCGGTGTCTATCGCCTGCCAATATTGTTGGTCTGTCATGGCGGGACCATAGAGAAAATTATTCGTTCCCATAGCCACTTTGCAGTGCTCGATGCCCTGAATGTCGCTCAGGTCATGGTCTACACCCATGTCGATGATACGGAGTTGAAAACCATGTTGTCGGCAGAACATGTTGACACCGCCACCGCCTTTGGTGAAGTTCACCATCTGTTGCCATGTCACCTCACGGGGTGAAACGCTCACCCCCTCTCGCTCGATGCCGTGGTCTCCTCCCATCAGAAGGTGACAGGGATGGGAAAGGATAGGGGTAAGTGTTTGTTGTACGAGACAAATCTGCTTGGCAAGTGACTCCAAACGTCCCAAAGAACCTTTGGGCTTATTGAGGTTGTCTATCTTTTGTGTGATGATGTCGGTGAGACGGAAGTCGACGGGTTGGATATCGAAGGTTTTCATTTTGTGAATGGATTAGAGGTTGGGACTTGGGTGGGTAGCTCTCCTTTGATGACAATGGGGATTCCACTCACCATCAGTACGACGGCGTCGGCTTGCGAGGCCACATATTGGTTCATCCATCCCTGCAGGTCGGTGAAGCGTCGCTGAAGGGCATTGTCACTCACGCCACCACTCCCTATTTCGTTGGTCACAAAGATGAAGGTGGCTTCTTGCGTGATGAGACGGTCGAATTCTGCCTTCACTTCTTCAAGGGTCGCCGCCACATCGGGAAGTGGAGCACTGCCGGCGTCAAAGAAGAAGTTTGTACACCATAGTGTCAGACAGTCCACCAGTGCCACACGTCCGGTGAGATTGTGATGGCTCAGCCATTTCTCTTCCTCAATGTTGGTCCAACAAGGGCCTCGACGTTCCTGGTGCTTTTGTATGCGGACACGAAACTCGTCGTCCCATACGCGTGCCGTAGCCACATAGACAGGGGTGTCGCTCAGCGTGAGGGCGAGTTGTTCTGCGAATGAGCTTTTCCCAGATCGCTGCCCACCTGTGATGAGTATGATCTTCGACATTTCTTGGTCTTTTTCAAGGGGTTGTTTTCGTTCAGCAAAGTTAGCAAATGCAAGTGGCGTATCCAAATTTAATCTGAAAAATCGCACATCCAATCGGAAAAACCCTTTTTACATCTCATCGTTGACGATGAGATTGGTAAGTAAGATGACATCCGTCACTGTCAATATTCCGTCGCCGTTCATGTCAGATGCGTCATGATCATACTGATAGGGAGGATCCGTATCCAGTCCTAATACAATGTTAGTCAATGCTATCGCATCAGTGATGGTTATGAGACCGTCTCGGTTGACGTCGCCCAGAAAACAGATGGTCAGTTCATCCCAGTTCTCAACGCCGTCAATAGTCCGGTGAAGGGGTGTAAAACCTTTTATGCTGTTGTACGTGCCATGCATGCCTGTTTCCTGATTATGCTAATCTTTCTTAAATTTCTTTAAATCAGCATTTTGAACCCTTAGAGTAGGCATTTGGTTCACCTTTTTCCCCACGAACTTGAAATTGGAACACGATGGAGCGAATTAAAATTTTACAACATTCATTCCATTTCAATCGCTCGAAAATGGGCTTCAAAATCATGTAATGGGTTTTATCATCTTTCACACCGACCAACTGGAATGACCTTAGGGGAAATGTGAATTTTAACATTTGAGGGTGGTCGTTCGGGGAGTGATTTTGCAGGCTGTCGGGAAAATGGCGGAACAATAGGGAAAGAGAAAAGGCGGAGACCCTGAATTTATCGGGGGCCCGCCTATTATGGCATAATTGGTACATTATTATATCACCTCATTTGGACGAAATAAAATAGAGATCCATAATAAAAAAGCATAATCTTCTTCTTGAAATCCTGTCAATCTTCCATAAGTAGCTGATACACAAAATGACTTATTAAATTAAGGTTAAATCTTGAAGTATATTTCAATTTTTTGGATAATTCTTTCCAATGTTTGAAAAATATATATTACTTTTGCAGTTGTTATATAAAGATACATTCTATTGAAAGTATATAACATGAATGAAGATATAAATAGGCTAAAAGTGGTACTTGCCGAGAAAAAGAAGACCAATCGATGGCTTGCTACACAAATTGGCAAGGATGAAGGCACTGTATCAAAATGGTGCACCAACACTATGCAGCCCAACCTTGAAACATTGCGAGAAGTCGCAAAAGTGCTTGATGTAGATGTCGCAGATTTGCTTTGGCACACTAAATAATTATGACTACATATAGTAACTATATAGACAACCTCCTAACTCCACGCATCCAAGAACAAGCAGTTGTTCTTGACTTGTTTGCAGGCTGTGGAGGTCTTTCGCTTGGATTTGAAGCTGCAGGTTTTAGAACTATAGGATATGAAATGGTAGAAGCTGCCGTTGACACCTACAACAACAATCTTCAAGGTGAATGCCATAACCAATTTCTCACAGTAGGTTTTGAATATCCTGAAGCGGAAAACATAGATATAATAATTGGGGGGCCTCCTTGTCAGCCGTTCAGCCGATTTGGCAATCAAATGGGCATGGAAGATGCGAGAGATGGTTTTCCAGTCTTCATAGATGCTGTTCAAAGATTACAACCGAGGGTATTTCTTTTTGAAAATGTTGCAAACATCTTAGGACGACACAAATGGTATTTAGACCTTATTGTCAAAGAACTGCAAAACCTTGGATATATAGTTGAATACAAATTACTAAATGCCGTTAACTATGGTGTGCCTCAGAATAGAGAACGCCTAATCTGTATTGGCCATCGTGCTTCATTCCGCTTTCCAGTAGCCGAAAAGAAGAAAACGACTGTGGAGGAAGCTATAGGTGATACCATGTTGAGCCCAGAACCAGAGGACAAAATTTTAACTTCTCGTCAAGATGAGTATATTGCTGTTTATGAGGCAAAGTCTCATTGTATAAATCCTCGTGACTTATATCCAACTAAGCCAGCAAGAACGATTACATGCCGCAATTTAGCGGGAGCTACAAGTGATATGCAACGTGTCAGATTAGAGGACGGCAGAAGAAGGCGTCTCACAGATAGAGAGGCTGCAAGGTTGCAAAGTTTTCCTGATTGGTTTGCCTTCTCGGGTAATGAAACTAGAAGATTTTATCAAATAGGAAATGCTGTTCCTCCATTATTAGCATATAAAATAGCTCTTCAAGTAAGAGAAACCTATCACATGGAACAACGTGACCCACAAGATATTATAAACAATTTAATACCTCACGATTTGTTTGAATATGCAAATTAAAGTATTGGCATCTACCCCAAAGTCAATAGAAAGGCTTGTCATAGGAATGTTAGACATTCTCAAAGCCGTAGGAGTGCCTGTAGAAAACACGGACAGAAAACTTGAACGAATGGCAAAAGCCTGTATGGCCGTAGGTCAGATAAAACGTTCTTTTAAGGATGCTAAATCATCAGAAGATGGCGAGTTTTTTCGTTCAAGAGATATTATAACTTTCGAAAATGCCAACTATGGAGAGAAGATTGCTGACTCTTCTTATGATGATATTAGACGGCAAGACTTAAAGATGCTTGTTGAGGCAGGAATAGTACTGAACTCATCATCCCAAGAAGAACAAGCTACCAACAACCCGTCACGTGGTTATGCTCTTAATCCAGCCTTTGCAAATCTCCTTCGTCAATACAAGACGCCTTCATGGAAATCTGCATTGGACAAGTTTATTGCTGACACTATCTCGCTGAAGGAAGAATTAGAAAGAAGGAGGAATTTGATTAAGGTTCCAGTCACATTACCTGGCGGAAAGCATATTGACCTTTCGTATGGAGAGCATAATGATTTGCAAAAGGCAATCATCGAGGTCTTTCTTCCTGCATTTGGATTTGGTGCAGAAGTGCTGTATGTAGGAGACACGAAAGATAAGTTCCTTCATCTTGAACAAGAAGCACTTGAAAACCTCAATTTCTTTCCTCTTGAACATGAAGAACTTCCTGATGTGGTGGCATATAGTAAGGAAAAGAATCTTCTCTATCTTATTGAGGCTTATCATTCAACAGGTGAATGGAGCGAAGTACGAGTGAGAAAAATTAAGCGTAAGCTGGAAGAGTCTCACTGCACTGCCAACATAGTGTTTTTTACTGCTTTTGAAAACAAAAATGTATTTAAGCAGAAAGCAAAAGACATTGCGTGGGAAACAGAAGTGTGGATTGCTGATAGTCCTGAACACCTTGTCCATTTCAATGGATTTAAGTTCCTTGAAATACATAATCACTTATAGAACTCTATTAAAGTTGTAATTCATCTTACCATGATTGATAACAGAATAATCAAACCCACTGATTTTTGGCATCAATGCCAATAGTAAGTGGGTTGATTGAACCCAAAATGTTCCCCACAATCCGTGAAAGAGCCATTCCGATTGTGAAATCTCACTTTTTCTCTTTATCTTTCTTCAGCTCTTCAAGCATGAAGTAGTCGCTCATGTCCTCTTTCAGACCGGGGTCTTTGACCCATTTGTCATGCCACCATCTCCAACGGTCGTTCTCGTTCACTCTCAGGTATCTTCCGAAAAGGATAGCCTCGTTGTTCTCCTCATACCATCGGGACAATACCTCTGACCTCTCACTCACGGCATAGCCCTTGTAGAAGGAGAAGGCAGCGATGGCAGCAACGATTACCGTTGCGATGATGAAGATGATACGCTCCAAACGAAGATTCTTGTTGAGCCTATAGATTCTGAGTTTTAATTTGATTTGTACTATCAATGCCTGAGAGTCTGTTCTTTGCAATCTATCGTGAATTATGGGTATCTCCCAAAGTTGGAGTAGATTTGAATGATAGAACAAATGTACTATCATTTATTGAGGGTAAAATCAGCCGATTTCTCTTTGTTTACAGGAGATTCGCCAATTGATAGTACAAAAGTCACGAAAACTCAGATATAGATGGCATCGAAGGCTGGTCCTGAGAAAGTGGCATCGATCTTCACCGGCAGTTTCTTGATGCAGTTCTCAATCTTCTCGGCATTGGCGTTCATCGCAGACAGCCCATCACTCACCTTCTTGCCTATATCATTCATCAGCTCCACATTGGTGAAGTCACGGATGGTGCCATCCTCGTTGAGAAGCCATCTTCCGATACCGTCGATGGTGACACCGATGGTGTCGGCCTTCTCAATTATAACATCTGCCGTAGCCGTCAGTTTCTTGGTGGCTTCGGTCAGGTCTGAGGTGCCGGGGATGCTGTCATCCAGCGTCTGCGGTACTATGTCATCGGACTCCGAGGAATCCATGTCCTCGGCATAGTCCTGGAATTTGCGTGTCTTGCTCATATTTGCTTCTGTCTTTTTATCTCGGCCAGGAACCGATCCAGCTCAGCCACCGTCTGGGGGTTGGCACCCTCGGTGTTGAAATGGCGTGCTATCTGGTTCCAGTTGTTGGCCATTTGTATGAATATACGTCTTTCCTTTCTCGCTTCGTCGCTCATGTTCACCACCTGACGTTTCAGGCAGCATAGGCGGCAATAGTCGCTCGGTGAGTGCCCGTATCGCTTTGCATAGGACAGTATGGCCGTCTTCTCGTCAGAGGTGACGCGGAAGATGATGTACTCTGAGCGGTTCGGCTTGTCCTTCTTGTTTTCGGACTGCCAGTTGGCGAGTGAACGGTTGCTTCTGGCATGGACACTATGTGGCAATGCCACAGATTGGAAATGGAGAATTGATAATTGATCATTCCGAATGTTGCAGGATCCCGAAGACGAACCGTGAGTTTTGGGTGGCCAAGATACGGAGAAACCAGGAGCGTGATGAGAAAGTGCAGCATGAACTAGCCTCAATGGGATGGCATTCCATCACCATTTGGGAATGTGAGCTGAAGCCGAAAAAGAGAGAACAGACATTGGACGCGCTGGCATATACACTCAACAGAATCTATCTGCAAGACAGGACTGTCAAGCGGTATGTGATACCAGAGGAAGAGCCAATGATGGCTGCAGAGAATATCCCAACAGTGTATGGAAATAAAGCAACATGAATAAACGTTGTAGGTAAGAAATCCTGCGATTTCTTCCAAAGTGAAAAACGAGAGAAAAGCCAAATCCGATGGGGCTTTTCCGAGTGCCATGCAATTTCTCTCCCTCCATATTTGGAATATTGAAATTTTTTTTATTACTTTGCAAAATCATAGTTGATGAATTTCAATCATTTATGAAAACAATATAATACGATGTATATGAAAAAATTTTTCTTATTTCTTGCTGTCGCCACGATGACGCTTACGGCATCTGCGCAAACCGTGGAGGAAAGTAAATCTTCCGATAATATTTATATCGGTATCAACGGAGGTGTTGCCACAAAAGCTACAAGCAACAAATGGCTCGACAATCTGAACCCAAATGCCGGATTAAGAATAGGTAGATGGTTTACGCCTGTCTTCGGTCTCGCCCTCGATGGAACGGCATATTTTGGTAATAATCCCTATCTTTCGACAGGTACTATTGTCAGAGCATCCAATGTGTCGCTTCTCGGTACACTCAACCTCACCAATTGGTTCGGTGGATACAAAGGACAACCCAGGTGTTTTGAGGTCGTGGCATTTTATGGACTGGGATGGGGACATCTCTTCACATCCAAACACAATCTCTATGAACCTGTCAATAGGATGACATCAAAGGCGGGGGTGGACTTCACCTTCAACTTTGGGTCGAATAAACAGTGGCAGTTTGTCTTGGAACCGTCGTTTACATGGGCTTTCCTCGGAAAAAACCAACAGCCAGGTGTGCAAAACCCACATCAATTGTCGTGGAGTGCTGAGCAACCTCGCTACAATGTCAATAATGGCGTCGTGCAGTTGAATGCAGGCTTTGTGTATAAGTTCGGAAACTCTAATGGCACACATAACTTCAAGGTCGCCGGCACTGCTGACAACAATGAGATCAACCGCCTCAACGGTATCATCAATGAGCTGCGCGCCGAACTGGCTCAGAAACCCAAAGAGGTGGTCAAGGAAGTAGTAAAAGAGGTGGTCAAGGAAGTGCCTGTGCCAGGCAAAGAGGTTAGGGTGGAGAATCTCGTATTCGTGACCTTCGCTCAAGGAAAATCCGAACTGACACGTGAGGCGATGGCCGCACTCAATGAGGTGAAGAGCGGAGCACATGTGCAAATCGTGGGTACGGCATCACCTGAGGGTAATCCGGAGGCAAACATGAAACTCTCACAGGCTCGTGCTGATGCTGTGGCGGATTATCTGCGAGATAGGGGCATCGTCGTCGATGAGGCCACCGGCAAGGGCGTACAGGGCACAACATCTAATCGCCTGGCCATCGTTTATGTGAAATAGTGACTATTGGGGTGGTCCTTTGCGATCGCCCTTTCTTCCAATATCAGCGGGATGCAGAGAAACAGAGGTTTATGTTGCTCTGCATCTCTTTTTTTGACGGATTGTAATTTGATGATACTCATTAGTTGCCGCTTCTCTATATGTTGACATAAAAGTGTGAGTCTGATAAAAAAACCGTGTTTTTCCTTACAGATTGAAACTTCCACATAAAAATTCAATTTAAAAATTGGCTATTACATAAAAACTGACTAACTTTGCAAACTCTATTGGACCCAAGCTGGTCGTTAGGCTTTTTGTCTGTGCCCAAATGCCGGATAAATAAGCAATCAAGAACCAAATAAAGGATATAAACATGAAACATCAGTTGAGAAGCGCAGTGTGTACCGAAGGACGAAAAATGGCTGGCGCCAGGGCTTTGTGGGTAGCAGCAGGAATGAAACATGAGCAGTTTGGCAAACCCATTATCGCCGTTGTCAATTCCTTCACACAATTTGTGCCGGGACACACACATCTTCATCAAATCGGGCAAATCGTCAAGGAGGAGATAGAACGGATGGGATGCTATGCCGCTGAGTTTAATACCATTGCCATCGACGATGGTATTGCCATGGGACATGATGGTATGCTTTATTCGCTGCCCTCGCGCGATATCATTGCTGACTCGGTGGAGTATATGGTCAATGCTCATAAGGCTGATGCGATGATTTGTATTTCCAACTGCGATAAGGTGACACCGGGTATGTTGATGGCTGCCATGCGACTGAATATCCCTGCTGTGTTTTGCAGTGGAGGACCGATGGAGGCTGGGCGATGGCGTGGTGAAAATGCCGACTTGATTACAGCCATGGTCAAAGGCGCCGACCCTACTGAGAGTGACGATGCTATCCGTGAACTGGAACAATGTGCCTGTCCGGGATGTGGCAGTTGCTCGGGTATGTTTACAGCCAACTCGATGAATTCACTCACCGAGGCAATTGGCCTTTCATTGCCGGGTAATGGCACTATCGTTGCGACACATAAGAATCGCGAGCAGCTGTTCCGTGATGCTGCCAGACTGATTGTTGAAAATGCCATGAGATATTATGAGGAAGGTGACGAAAGTGTCCTGCCACGTTCTATCGCTACACGTGAGGCTTTTCTCAATGCCATGACACTCGATATCGCCATGGGGGGCTCCACCAACACGGTGCTTCACCTCTTGGCGGTGGCACAGGAAGCTGGCGTCGATTTCTGCCTCAATGATATAGATGTGCTAAGTCGTAAGGTTCCTTGTCTTTGTATGCTCTCACCTAATACGCAGAAATATAGTGTGCAAGAATGTAACCGTGCCGGTGGCATCTTAGGGATTATGCGCGAGTTGGACAAAGGTGGACTGATCCATACTGATGTCTTGCGCGTGGATGGTATGACCATCGGCGAGGCGATGGGAAAATACGATATTACTGCTGGCGATGAGATCGATGATGAGGCGCTTCGAATCTATAAGAGTGCCCCAGGCCGACGGTTCTCCACCCAAATGGCTTCACAAAACGAGGAATGGGAGACTCTGGACACCGACCGTGAGAATGGATGCATACGGCAGATTGGCAATGCATATACAAAGGATGGTGGACTGGCTGTGCTCTTTGGCAATATCGCCCAGGACGGTTGCGTGGTGAAAACAGCAGGCGTCGATGAGAGCCTGTGGCATTTTGAGGGACCCGCTGTGACGTTTGATTCCCAAGAGTCTGCATGTGAAGGTATACTTGGTGGGAAAGTGAAGAAGGGCGACTGCGTGGTGATCACCCATGAGGGTCCTAAGGGAGGGCCGGGAATGCAGGAGATGCTCTATCCTACCAGTTATATCAAGAGTATGCACATGGGCAAAGAATGCGCACTCATCACAGATGGGCGCTTCTCTGGGGGGACTTCCGGCCTGAGCATCGGACATATGTCACCAGAGGCTGCGTCTGGAGGCAATATCGGTAAGATTGTGGATGGTGACATCATCGTCATTGATATTCCCGGGCGTTCCATCAATGTGAAACTGTCGGATGAGGAATTAAATGCAAGACCACAACAGCCACTAAAGCGTAATCGTGTGGTATCGAAGGCGCTGAGGGCATACGCACAGAGCGTAAGCTCTGCAGATAAAGGTGGAGTGCGCATGATTGAATAGATTTTATATGAAAGAGACTATAACTGGAGCTGAGGCTCTGATGAGATCGCTGCAAGTGGAAGGCGTGAAAACCATCTTTGGATATCCGGGGGGGGCGATCATGCCTGTCTATGATGCTTTGTATGATTATACACGGGGAGAAAGGAAGACTTTCGACCATATCCTCGTGCGCCATGAACAGGCTGCCGTCCATGCGGCACAGGGATATGCGCGTGTGAGCGGAGAGGTCGGTGTGTGTCTTGTGACAAGTGGTCCCGGCGCGACGAATACCCTCACGGGAGTAGCCGATGCCATGATGGACTCGACACCCATCGTGGTCATCGCCGGCCAGGTGGGGGTTGTGGCCTTGGGTACCGATGCCTTCCAGGAGGTTGATCTTGTGGGTGTCGCCCAGCCAATCTCTAAGTGGAGCTACCAGATACGCCGACCTGAAGATGTGGCATGGGCTGTCAGTCGCGCGTTCTTCATCGCACGGAGTGGACGTCCGGGGCCTGTCGTGCTCGACTTCCCCAAAAACGCACAGACAGGTAGTGTGGAATGGGAACCATGCAAGGTGGATTTCGTGCGCAGTTACGTGCCTTCCCCAAAAGTTAACGATGAGGATGTCAGATTGGCGGCGGAATTGATCAATAATGCTAAAAAACCTTTGGCTCTCGTCGGACAAGGGGTGGAATTGGCTGGAGCCCATCAGGAATTGGTGGATTTCCTTGAGAAGGCAGATATTCCCGCCGGGCGCACGATGCTCGGCCTCTCGGCGCTTCCTTCCAACCATCTTCTCAATGTGGGTATGCTGGGTATGCATGGCAATCTGGCTCCCAACATCAAGGAGCAAGAATGTGATGTGCTTATCGCTATCGGCATGAGGTTTAGCGACCGTGTCACAGGGTCTGTCAGCACCTACGCCAAGCAGGCCAAAGTGATACACCTTGATATCGACAAGTCTGAAATCAACAAAAATGTGCATGCCGACGTGGCGGTGATAGGTGATTGCAAAAAGACATTGCCTGCCATTACGGCACTGCTAAAGCCCAACGACCATAAAGAATGGAGGGAGAGTTTCATTCCGTTGAATGAAAGAGAGAGAGTCCGTGTCATAGAACCTGCCATCCATCCTTCTGAAGGACCTCTTCTCATGGGAGAAGTGGTCAACGCTGTGGCTGAAGCCACCAAGGGCGAGGCCATCCTTGTCACTGACGTGGGACAGAACCAGCTGTTCGCATGCCGCTATTTCAAATACCTCAAACCCAGAAGCATCGTCACCAGTGGCGGACTGGGCACAATGGGATTTAGTATGCCGGCGGCCATTGGGGCTACATACGGCAGCAAGGAAAGGACCGTATGCTCGTTTATGGGGGATGGAGGATTCCAGATGACCATGCAGGAACTGGGTACCATCATGGAACATCAATTGCCTGTAAAAATAATCTTGCTAAACAACAATTATCTGGGTAATGTGAGACAGTGGCAGGATATGTTCTTTGAGCGCCGTAAGTCGTTTACGAAAATGATGAACCCTGACTATGGGAAAGTCGTTGACGCATACGATATACCTTATCGTGTCGTCATTGTCCGATCTGATTTGCAAAAGGCCGTAGAAGAGATGCTGAGCACGAAAGGTCCTTTCGTCTTGGAATGTGCCATCAAGGAGGATGACGATGTGCTGCCCATGACGCCACCGGGAAAATCAGTCGATGAGATGATGCTTCAAATTGAATGTTAGGGATGGTTCCTCCTACAAATATTAATACGAAAAGTCAATGAAAACCCTATATACATTGCTTGTCTATTCCGAAAATATTGCTGGTATCCTCAATCAGATTACCGCAGTTTTCACACGTCGACAAGTGAATATCGAGAGTCTCAACGTGTCGCCCTCAAGTATTGAGGGGGTGCATAAATATACCATCACTGCATGGAGCGACCTCGATCAGATTGAGAAGATCACTAAGCAGATAGAGAAGAAAATCGATGTGGTGAAGGCGAAATTTTATACCGACGACCAACTCTTCATCCGTGAGACGGGACTCTATAAGCTGTCCACACAGACAGTGCTGGAGAATCCCGATGTGTCGCGAACCATACGCCGATACGACGCAAATATCACGGAGGTGAACCCCACCTATGTGGCAGTGATGAAAAGCGGCATGACGGAGGAGATTGTAGAGCTGTATTATGCCCTCAATAAATTTGGATGTGTGCTGCAATATACCAGAAGCGGACGTATCGCCATCACGCGAAGTACTGAGGAAGAGGTGAGCACTTTCCTCGAGCAACATGAAAAAGACTATAAGTATGGAAAATATTAATTTGCCGAAAGTGGGCTCTTATGAGTTCATGGCCGAACCTTTCCACTGCGATTTTAACAGCCGCTTGTTTATGGGGCATCTGGGCAACCACTTGCTCAATGCGGCCGATTTCCACTCGCATGATCGTGGGTTCGGGATGACATATCTGAATACCATCCAGCGCACATGGGTGCTGTCACGATTGGCTATCGAGATGGAGGAGATGCCTCCTGCATACGCAAAATTCCATGTCGACACATGGGTGGAGAGCACTATGAGATTCTTCACTAACCGCAGTTTCAAAGTACATGACACGAAAAGTGGTAAGGTCTATGGCTACGGAAAATCTATTTGGGCGATGATCGACACTGTGACACGACAACCTGCCAATCTTTTTGAAATCAACGATGGCGCATTGTTGAAATATGTCGAGAAAGAGTTGGTGTGTCCTATCGAAAAAGGGTCAAGGGTGCGTATTCCTGACGACGCGGAACTGATCACAGAGTTTACGGCCAATTATTCTGATATCGACGTCAATGGTCATGTCAACAGCGTGAAATATATTGACCACATGATGGATATTTTTCCCTTGGAATGGTATCGTGAGCATCATATCCACCGGTTTGAGGTGGCGTATGTGGCAGAGGCTCATTGTGGTGATACCATTCGTGTCTATCGACATACAGAGGATGGACTCGCGCACATGATCCGGTTGGCAAAAATCAATGCCGACGGAAGTGAGACGGAAATATGCAGAGGACAGGCTGCTTTTAGATAATCGATTCTCATCATGATCATACAACATGTAATTTACGCTGATATAGAGATATCTACAATTATAATATAAATTAATACATTAGTTATGGCAGAAATGAATTTCGGTGGCGTGATAGAAACTGTAGTCACCAGCAAAGAGTTTTCACTGGAAAAAGCACGCGAGGTGCTGAAAAACGAGACAATCGCCGTCATCGGCTATGGCATCCAGGGACCTGGACAAGCATGCAACTTACGAGACAACGGTTTCAATGTCATTGTTGGACAGCGTGAGGGAAAGACATACGAAAAGGCTGTGGCCGATGGATGGGTTCCCGGAAAGACGCTGTTCTCTATCGAGGAGGCTGCAGAGAAGGGTACCATCGTTTGCATGCTCCTCTCTGACGCAGGGCAGATACAGGCATGGCCCAAAATCAAACCACATCTTACCGCAGGCAAGGCATTGTATTATTCTCATGGCTTTGCCATCAACTGGAGCGACCGTACCGGCGTGGTGCCTCCAGAGGATGTCGATGTGATCATGGTTGCTCCAAAGGGTTCGGGTACTTCGCTCAGAACAATGTTCCTCGAGGGTAGGGGACTTAACTGTTCCTATGCTGTGTATCAGGATGCCACAGGAAAAGCTGAGGAGCGGACTATCGCCTTCGGTATCGGTATAGGTGCCGGATATCTTTTCAAGACAACTTTCGAACGTGAGGCAACTTCTGATCTCACTGGTGAGCGTGGCTCTCTGATGGGTGCTATAGAGGGACTGTTGGAGGCACAGTATGAGGTGCTTCGTGAGAATGGTCACTCTCCCTCGGAGGCTTTCAATGAGACGGTAGAGGAACTGACACAGAGCCTGGGCCCGCTCTTCGGAGAGAAGGGTATGGACTGGATGTATGCCAACTGTTCTACGACTGCACAGCGTGGTGCTCTCGATTGGGCTCCCCGATTCCGCGAGGCTATCAAGCCTGTGATGCAATGGCTCTATCTTTCTGTGAAGACAGGTCATGAGGCACAGATTTCCATCGACTCCAACTCAAAGCCTGACTATCGTGACGGGTTGAACAAGGAACTCGAGGCCATGCGCAACATGGAAATGTGGCGTGCCGGTGAGACCGTCAGAAAACTCCGTCCGGAAAACAACTAAGTAAGAATTCGTTTTTGTACTATCATTTGGGAAGTCTGGGCAGCATTGCCCAGACTTCTAAATCTAAAATCATACAATCACCATGACCCCGGATTCTCCTAAAAACCAGAAGACCAAGGTGCGGCTTCTTGACCGCCAATATGTGTTGCCATTCGTGCTGATCACTACATTGTTCTTTATGTGGGGATTTGCGCGCGCTATCCTTGATGTGCTCAACAAGCATTTCCAGGACGAGCTGAATATCTCTATCACACAGTCGTCGATGATACAAGTGACCACTTATCTGGGGTACTTCCTCATGGCCATACCTGCGGGCATCTTCATCAATCGATTCGGGTATAGGAGGGGCGTGGTGTTCGGACTGGTGCTCTTTGGCATCGGTGCCTTGTCGTTTGTACCTGGAATGAGCGTGGGTACATTCAACGCTTTCTTGGTCTCACTCTTTGTGATAGGATGCGGATTGGTGTTTTTAGAGACTGCGGCCAATCCTTATTCCACACAGTTGGGACCGGAGGCAACGGCATCCAGCCGACTCAATCTGTCGCAGACATTCAATGGCATGGGATGTTTTATGGCGACTTTCATCGTAGGACAGTATCTGTTTCGTACTGATGGTACCAGTGGCGATGTCACCGTTCCTTATCTTGTGATGGGAATCATTGTTCTGGCAGTGGCTGTGGTATTCTCGTTTGTCCGACTTCCTGAGATACAAAGCGATAATCAGGAAATGGCCACGACGCCTTTGGGAGTGAGAATGAAGGCGCTCTTCTCTCATCGTATGTTTATCTTCGGATTGTTGGCTTTGTTGGCTTATGAGGTGGCTGAGATTTCTATCAATAGCTTCTTCGTGAATTTCGTTACGGGGGAGGGATGGATGGATAAAAACATGGCATCCAAAATCATCAGCCTGGCGTTGGTCATCTTCATGGTGGGACGATTCCTCTGCAGTTGGCTGATGCGTTATGTGAAGGCCGAGCAAATGCTGTTATGGTGTGCCATTGGTACGATGGTATGCATGGTTGTCGTGATACTTAATCCTGGTCGTGTCTCTGTCGTGGCCTTGGTGCTCAACTATCTTTTCGAGGCGATGATGTTCCCCACGATTTTCTCCTTGTCCTTGCGCGGATTGGGTGCCCTGACCAAGAGTGCCTCCTCGCTGCTGATGATGACACCGGTGGGGGGCTGTGGCTTTATGCTGATGGGTTTGATGGCTGATGCGACGGGAAGTATGACCATTCCCTTTGTGATTCCGCTCCTCGGCTATGCCGTTGTGATGCTCTTTGCCTTGAGATTGTTGAAGTCATAACATATAGCTGACTTTTTTACTTGACGATACACCTATGAATGCTTACCGCCAGATTCTACAACAATACTGGGGATACGACGACTTCCGTGGTATCCAGCAGCAGATTATTGAGAGTATTGACAGTGGGCGTGACACCTTGGGACTCATGCCTACGGGTGGTGGAAAATCCATCACATTTCAGGTGCCGGCATTGCTCAAGGAGGGTGTTTGTGTGGTGGTCACACCCCTGATCGCCTTGATGAAAGACCAGGTGACGAACCTGCGGAAAAAGGGTATCCTCGCCTCTGCTATCTATTCGGGCTTGTCGCATCAGGAGATTCTCACTACCCTCGACAACGCCATTTATGGCGGGGTGAAAATCCTGTATGTCTCGCCGGAGCGACTGGCGTCGGAGTTCTTCATTAGGAAACTGAATCATATCAATGTGAGCTTCGTGACCGTCGACGAGGCACATTGTATCAGTCAGTGGGGATATGATTTCCGTCCGGCATACTTGAAAATCAGTGAGATCAGGGAAGTCAAGCCCGATGTTCCTATTTTGGCGCTCACCGCTACCGCCACCGAACAGGTGGTGGATGATATTCAGAAGCAGTTGGGCTTCAGGGAGAAAAATGTCTTCCGCATGAGTTTTGAGCGGAAGAACCTTTGCTATGTGGTGAGAACAGCTCCTGACAAACAGGCTGAGTTGCTACATCTGTTTTCTCGTGTCAAAGGATGTGCCATCGTCTATGCGAGAAGTAGAAGACGGACAAAAGAGGTGTCCAATTTCCTTAACGAGAACAATATTCCTTCTACTTTCTATCATGCTGGCTTGGAAAATGCTGAGAAAGACCGAAGACAACGTGACTGGCAGAATGATAAAGTGAGGGTTATGGTGGCGACCACCGCCTTTGGTATGGGTATCGACAAACCTGATGTACGGTTGGTGGCACATATCGACTGCCCAGACTCCATAGAGGCTTATTTCCAAGAGGCCGGCAGAGCCGGACGTGACGGGAAACGGTCGTATGCTGTGCTGCTCTATAACGACAGTGACAAGCGCAAGCTCAACAAACGCATCTCAGATACTTTTCCCACAAAAGAATATATCAGATTGGTCAACGACCATCTCGCCGACTTTTTCCAATTGGCAGAGGGAAGTGGTTGCGGGGCGGTGTTTGAATTTGACATCGACAAATTTTGCCGCGCTTTCAAACATTTTCCCGTACAGGTGGATGCTGCTCTCACAATCTTGCAGCGCGCAGGTTATGTGGAGTATGATACTGATCCTGACATGAGCGCCCGTCTGAAGTTCCTCTTGGAGAGAGACCAACTGTATATGCTCAGGCAAACATCGAAGACACAGGAGAAGGTGATAACATCATTGCTCAGACTCTATGGAGGCCTCTTCTCCGACTATTGTTTTATCAACGAGGGAGCGGTGGCCAGTCACGCGGCATTGGATGTGAATACTGTTTACCAGACACTGAAAGACCTGAGTCATCGGAATATCGTACATTTCATCCCTCGACGAAATATGCCGACCATCAGATATACCCAGCGGCGTGAGATTGGTGAGAGACTCTATTTGACCAAGGAGGTATATGACATGAGAAAGGAGGCCTTTGAGGAACGAATCAAAGCGATGATAGAATATGCCACCAATGACACCCTATGCCGCAGCAGACAGTTGCTGGCCTACTTCGGGGAACTGACATCCCATGAGTGTGGCCAATGTGATGTCTGTTTGGAAGAGAGAAAGAACCATCGTGTCGATACGTCTGTCGCTGAACTGATCCTTGGTGTCCTTACCGACCATGCCCGCCATCATCTCTCTGAGATCTTGGCTTTGCATCTGCCGAAACAACAACTTACCAGCACCATCGAGTACTTGGTTGCCGAAGAGCGTATTCGTACCGATGGCGCTTATTTGTATCTGGTGTAAGTCACCTGCTTATTCTTCTTCCGCAGGACGGATACCTTCTATCTGAAGTTGCACACTACCGTGCTTATAAATGTTTTCCTCGATAGTATAGGCAATGTCAAAACTGCGCTTTGATTTGATGTAGCGTGCGGAGGCACTCTGGCCGAAAGCTATGCCATTCATCACATTGTTGGACTTGGAGTCGACCAATTCCAACTTGATATGCTCTTGGTCGCGACCAACCACCTTGCTTGTGCCGAAGTCATATACACCTGTCGTGCAGAAAAGTGGCTTCTCGTTGCCTGGGCCGAATGGCGCAAAACGCTTCAAATCGTTGTACAGACGCTTACCGGAGATGTCTTTGAAATCTATCTGGGCATCAATGTTCAGGATGGCCTCTGTCTGCTCGGGCTGGATATGCTCTTCGACGTATTTCTGGAAACGGGTGCGGAATTTCTTGACATCGTCCCAGCGTAGGGTGAGACCTGCGGCGTAGGAATGACCTCCGAAATTTATCAACAGGTCACGACAATGCTTGATGGCGGAGTAAACATCGAAACCAGCTACCGAACGGGCAGAGCCAGTGGCAAGGTCTTCATCGCGGGTGAGCACAACGGTAGGACGGAAATAGATTTCCGTTAGACGGGAGGCTACGATGCCGATGACACCTTTCTTCCAGTTGGGATCGTAGAGGACAATACTCGAATGGTGCTTCTGGCTTTCCAATTTTGCCACAATCTGGTTGGCCTCCTCTGTCATCTGTTTGTCGATGTCTTTGCGGGCCTCATTGTATTGGTTGATGTGGCGAGCCTTCTGAAGGGCTATGGCAAAGTCGCGCTCGATGAGCAGATCAACGCTTTCCTTGCCGTTCTCCATGCGCCCAGAGGCATTGATGCGGGGACCGATTTTAAACACGATGTCGCTCATGGAAATGTCGCGGCCGCTCAGTCCGCAGATGTCAATGATGGCCTTGAGACCAATACTCGGATTCTGGTTGAGTTGCTTGAGACCATGGAAGGCAAGAATACGATTCTCCTCTGTCACCGGCACAATGTCGGCAGCGATGCTTACAGCGCAGAAGTCGAGTAGGGGAATCAGTCGTGAGAAGGGTATGCCGTTATTCTTTGCGAATGCCTGCATGAATTTAAATCCCACACCACAGCCGCAGAGATGCTTGAAGGGATAGGCGTCGTCCTCCCGCTTGGGATTCAGCACCGCCACCGCATCGGGCATCTCGTCATCAGGCACGTGATGATCGCAAATGATAAAGTCTATGCCGATAGATTTGGCATAAGCTATTTCCTCGATGGCCTTGATGCCGCAGTCGAGGATAATAATTAATTTCACACCTGTTTCCTTGGCATAGTCCAATCCTTTCTTGCTGATGCCATACCCCTCGTCATAGCGGTCTGGGATATAGTAGTCAATGTTGGAGTAGAACTGCTGTAGAAACTTATACACCAATGCCACCGCTGTACACCCGTCTACGTCGTAGTCTCCGTAAACAAGGATGCGTTCTTTACGCCCCATGGCGTCGTTGAGTCTGTCAACGGCCACGTCCATGTCCTTCATCAGGAAGGGATTGATCAAATCAGCCAACTGTGGGCGGAAAAAGCGTTTTGCGGCCGATTCGGTCGTAATGCCACGCTTAATCAACAGGGAAGCAAGTATAGGATTCATTCCTATCTTCTGTCCGAGCTCCTCAGCTGCTCTCTTCTGGTCTGGTGTAGGTGGTTCGTATTTCCATTTAAATTGCATTTATATTTGTTTTTATTCCTGTTTCTTAGACACGTGGTGGCATTTACATAGTATATGTTTGCGCACAATATGGCAAAATGTGTGTAAAGATACGCATTATTTTTCAGATAATATGAAAATTTAACTTATTTTATTAGATTGTTTGGTGACAAATTCGTTTTTATTTCGAATCGGTGATGATATTACAACAAAAAAGCCCCACGATGTTCGTGGAGCCTTTTGCTGTCGTATGTTTTTTTTGCTTAGTCGCCCAACCCTTGTTCCTTGCGGGCATTCTCCATCTTCTTGCGGATGTCCTTGGGGATAGCGTTGACATTGACCATGAAATCCATGGTGTTGGCTGCGATGAAGGCTTTGGTCATGTACCAGACGCCTTTGTATTTGCCGGTCTCGCCCCAGGAATTTTTCACCATGTAGTATTCCTTGCCATTCTGGTCTTTGGCAATACCGAAGATGAGCATGCCATGGTCGTCGGTCAATTCCCAGTTGTCATAACGCTCTTGACGCTGCTCCTGGGTCGGAGTGAATTCAGGCACATTGCAGCCTAAGGAGTCGAGCAGACTGGTCTTCTCGGTACGGGTGAGTTTCAGCCAGCGGGCCATGTCGCTACCTGCCAGGCTCTCGGCCTTCTTGGTGTCAATGGCGTATGCCAAACCTTGACGGGTGAAACCGTCCTCAGACACATCACCGCCCCATGCTACGGTATAACCGTTGTTCACGGCGTTGTCAATGATGCTCATCATGTCCTCCATGGGAAGGTTCCATGACAATGGGTTGCGCCAGTTGTCCTGCACCTCAACGGCAAACTGGGTGTAGAAAGGATGGTGAGTATAGCTGGTGATGGTCACATAGTCTTTGAGATCGATGCCAAGGCTGTTCATGAATGACTCGGGAGTGTAGGTCTTGCCATTGTAGGTGAAACTCTCTGGGCATTCACCCAGGTAGGCGTCGAGGATTCCCTGCAATCCAACTTTCCACTGGTTGGAAATCTTGCTGGCCTTGTTCTTGGAAACTGCGTTCACATAAGGTTCCAGCAGGCTGAAGAACTCATTAAAATTATTGAGGGAGTCGCCATAGAGACTGCCAGGGAAAGGCATGGCATCCTCTGGGCAGATTCCGTAATTTTTCAGACAATAGAGCACATCGTAAGCACTACCACCTTGTGAGAACTGGCAGTCGCCATGCAGACGTACCACTTGTTTGGCGCGGTCCATGTAGGTCTTGTTGGCGACGAAACTCTCGCAGAGGTCATAGGTCTTCCCTGTGGCCTTGAGAATCTCTGCCTCGAAGAAACTGAGGGTGGAGTATGCCCAGCATGTACCCGAGCGGTTCTGGTCTTTCATACTTGTGATCTTGTTCTCTTTCACCGTAGTGAAAACAGGCTTGTTGCTCGATTCCTGAGCATTTGCACCTATGGCCATCAGTGCCATCAGTGCCATCATAAAGATTTTCTTCATTGTTTTAAACGATATTTATTGATGATATTTTTGTGATGATTCCTCATGACTGGCTCATGAACTCCTCTACGTCTTTGGGGTGATACGGGATGATGTCCTTGCCGATGAAACGACAACCGTCGGCGGTGATGAGGACATCATCCTCGATGCGGATGCCACCAAAGTCCTTGTAGGTTTCCAATTTGTCGAAATTGAGAAATTCGGCACAGTGTCCGGAGGCTTTCCATTCGTCGATGAGAGCGGGGATGAAATAAATGCCTGGCTCGTCGGTCACGACAAATCCTTCTTCCAACCTTCGGCCCATGCGTAGGCAGTTGGTGCCAAACTGTTCGAGATTGGGACGTGTCTCAGCATCGAATCCAACGTTAATCTGGTCGAGATTTTCCATGTCGTGAACATCCATTCCCATCATGTGGCCTAAGCCATGTGGCAAAAACATGGCATGTGCCCCTGCTTTTACTGCCTCTTCTGTATCGCCACGCATCAGTCCTAACTCTTTCAGACGGTCGGTCATCAGACGGCAGACGGCGAAGTGGACATCCATATATTTCACATCTGGGCGGGCAACCTCCAGCACATAATCATGGCAGGCTTCCACAATCGAGTAAATCTCCAATTGTCGCTGGTCGTATTTTCCGTTGACTGGCATCGTACGGGTATTGTCACTGCAATAGTGCTCAATCGACTCGGCACCACAGTCGCACAATGCCAGACGACCAGATTCCAGAGCTGCCATCGACGGATTGCCATGCATAATCTCGCCATGCTGTGAGAAGATCGTGGCAAAACTGGGCATGGCGCCATAGGAAAGGGCTATGCCGTCAATTTGTCCACCAATAAATTTCTCTGTCACACCTGGACGTATCAGACGCATGGCGGTGGTATGCATCTGATAACCGATGACAGCGGCACGCTCCAAAGCCTCTATCTCCTGAGGCTCCTTTACGGAGCGCATCTTGACAATTGCTTGGATGAGGGGTGTTGAGGCGGCTATCTTCTGCTCGCTGGGGTGGATGCCTGTCAGGTCCATGATTTGAATCTGGATGTCATGGCGATAGGGAGGCAGGAAATGGATGGTGCGTTGGCTGGCGAGGGCCTGGTCGCAGAGTTCTTTCAGACTTGCCATAGGGAGAGATTTCTCTACACCCACCTGGGCTGCCAGGTCGCTCACGCTGTCCACGCTGCCATACCATACTATATCTTCGATGTCTATGTCGTCACCAATGAGTATTTCTGTATCGTTGTCAATATCTATGATTCCCACCAGTCCATCTCGCTTTTGTCCGAAATAGTACAAGAAAGACGAGTCTTGACGGAAGGGGTAATATGCGTTGGCGGGATAATTACAGGGAGATTCATTGTTGCCGAAAAGAACAATGATACCACTACCTACGAGTCGTTTCAGAGTGGCTCTTCGGTTGATATAGGTCTCTTTGCTAAACATGGCTGGTCGGTTTAAGTGTGTCGTTTAAGGTTTTCTTGTTTTGCTGAGATGCAAAGATATACATTTTATTTGTTTTTTTCGTATCTACCGTCTAAAAAAATGTATTTCAGAGAAAAATTGAAGTGGTTTTCCAAATTGTTCTCATGAAACAATCTCTTCTTATTATTTTTTTATACCTTTGCTACTTACATCATAAGAATGTCGGGTAGGATGGGGCATCCTTCCTGATACAAACACATTAAAAGCAATAGACATGAGAATAGATATTATCACCGTACTTCCCGGGATGATAGAGGGTTTCGTGCATGAATCCATTTTGGCGCGTGCCGAGAAAAAAGGACTGGCAGAAATTCATCTGCACAATCTGCGTGACTACACGCTCGACAAATGGCGACGTGTGGACGACTACCCCTATGGTGGGTTTGCCGGGATGGTGATGCAGTGCGAACCTATCGACAGGGCGATCAGCGCACTGAAGGCAGAACGTGAATACGATGAGGTGATCTTCACTTCTCCCGATGGCGAGAAATTCGACCAACATATTGCCAACGACCTCTCTATGATGGGCAATATCATTATCCTTTGCGGACATTATAAAGGCGTAGACCAGCGTGTGCGTGACCATCTCATCACACGTGAGATCTCCATTGGTGATTATGTGCTCACTGGAGGTGAGTTGGCTGCCGCGGTCATGGCGGATGCTGTTGTGAGGCTGGTGCCTGGTGTCATCAGTGATGAGCAAAGTGCTTTGTCCGACTGCTTTCAGGATGATTTGCTTGCAGCCCCGATCTATACACGCCCCGCTGACTATAAAGGATGGAAGGTGCCAGAGATACTGCTCTCTGGACATGAGGCGAAAATCAAGAACTGGGAGATGGAGCAAAGTCTGGAACGAACCCGCCGTCTCAGACCTGATCTTCTCGAGGGGAAGAATAATATCTGAGACGAGGTGGAAATGTTCAGGTGGTTATTATCAATTACCACCGTAATGTGTCACTTCGTGACGGGATTTTTCGCTTATTTACAGAACCCGCCTTTATCGGAGCGGCTTTTATTGAGAATTAAGGTGGGTTCTTTT
>FLNZ01004424.1_pt1 | contig 37823 bp, 29 predicted proteins | sample 1140391 | NCBI WGS metagenome assembly FLNZ01 (sample SAMEA3878171, study PRJEB12797) | bioreactor metagenome | biome: Moose rumen | place: Sweden | collected 2011-10 | reverse complement strand
CAGAAAATTTTTGTTAATAATATGGTTGAAAAACTCAAAAATTAGTCTTTTTATGATTAATGGCTAAATATTTCAATTCAATTCACAAAAATAATGTGTTTTATTAAATTGACAAAATTTTTTGAAAAAAAATAACAAAAAATAATTTAAAGTATGAAGTAAAAAGTAAGAAAGAAAAGATTGTATTATTGCTCGAATCCTTTCTTACTTACTTCATCCTTCATACTTCTTACTTCTTACTTCACACTTCTTACTTCTTACTTCACACTTCATCCTTCTTACTTCATCCTTCTTACTTCATCCTTCTTACTTCATCCTTCATCCTTCATCCTTTATTTCAGAAACAGATATGTTGTTACGCTTTGCTTGCCGAGGAAGAATGCTTTGGCTTTTATCAGTTTGCAATTGGCTGGCACTGCGACGGGTGTTGTCCAGATTGGCGAGGTGAATGTTGGCTCGCTGCCGTCGAGGGTGTAGCGCACCTCCGCCGAGCGGTATTGGGCGTTGGCGAGCAGTGTGCCGTCCTTGACGATGATGCCTGGCTGGGCGATGTGGAAGTCGTAGCCGCGCTTGTTGAGGATTGGCAGCTCCCAGTAGCCAATGTTCATGTTGTAGTCGGACCTGGCGCGCTTCATTGCCGTGTCGTCGCCAGCCCATTGTGGGGTGGCGTTCCAGCCTCGCTCAGCAACGCCGAAAATCTTTGGTATGAGCAGGCGTTCCACCTCGCCAAAGTTGCGCAGTGTCTCTCCCCAGAGCTGTGCTTGCACGCCAATGATGTTGTCGCGGCGTGTGAGTGTCGTCTTTCCTTCGGTCTTGCCGCCATAAAGGTTCCAGGGTTGGGCTTTCCACGAGTCAAACTCGTTGACCGAGCCTCCCCAGTGCAGCCCTTGCTCATACTGGTGCATGCTGTAGCCCATGTCCATATAGAAGTTATCTACGTTGGAGAGAATGGTGGGGTAGCCGGCGTTTGCGATTTTGTAAGGCACCTCGATTCGGCTGCCAATGGTGCTCCAAGCGTTCACGCCCGCAAAGCGTGGAGCCACACGTTTGTTGAAGCTGTCGCTGTGATTCAGCGCCACTTCCTGCCATCCCTCAATTTTGATGCCGCGCTTGATAAGCATCTCGCTCATGCGGTCGATGTAATGCTCCATCATGGCGTGGGTGTCTTTCATGCCCTTTTTTGTCATAAGAGCCTTCACGGCGGGACTGTTGTCCCAGCATCCGCTAGCCACCTCATCGCCACCCAAATGCACTATGTCGAGCTTCAAGCCAGCCGCGCGATACATTTTCTGGAGTTCGCCAACTATCTTACCAATAAAGCGATAAGTGCCTTCTTGAGCGGGGTTAAGCACGTTGTTGGCGTAGGCTTGGACCGACTGGTAGCCACCCTTGTCGTCAGGGTCCCAAAGCATGAATTCCTGGGCTTTCTTGAGGTTGGTGGCAGCAAGATTGTTGTAGCGGTATTTCATTGCCACAATGGCAGCGCGAGAGTGTCCTGGGGTGTCGATTTCGGGAATAATTTTGATGCCGTGAGTATTGGCGTAACGTAGAAACTCGATGAACTGCTCACGGGAAAGGAAGCCATTTGCGCTCTGGCTCAAGTCGTTGGGGTTGCCATTGCCGTCAAATATCTGCGCCAGGAAGCCGTCTTCCAACTCGTTGAGTGTGCAGCCTCGCCGTGATGCCACGTCGGTGAGTTCGGGCAGTCCAGGAATCTCGAGTCGCCATGCCTCATCATCGGCAAAGTGGAACTGGATGGTGTTGATTTTGTAAAGAGCCAGCAGGTCAACGAGTTTCTTCAGTTCATCGAGACCATAGAAATTGCGGGCGATATCGGCCATGAAGCCGCGATAGGCGAAGTCGGGTTCATCCACTATTTTACCCAGTGGCAGCGTGTTACGCTTAGTGTGGCTGAGTGCCGCGACAAGCGTCTTGGCGCCGTTGAGTAGTGCCACGTCGCTCACTCCGCTGATGACGATGCATGAATCGGTGACCTCCATTTCGTAGTGCTCAATGTTGGCACTCAGGGAGTTGTCAATTCTTGCCTCTATCACAAAGGGGCAGTCGCTCATAATGTGTATTCCGTAGATTTGCAGATTTTGCGAGAGGAAATTCTTTACCTTGCCTATGTTGTGTTTGCGGCTTTTGAAAAATGGTGGAGCCTTGAACGAGACTAGGTTTGGAATTCTCACTTCGGCGTTGTCATTGACTGTCACTTGCTTGGGTGTGGGCAGGATGTGGAAGGGGTTATTGTCGATGAAACCGTTTTGCAGTTCCTCATTAATATTATATACGCGTTCGCCGTCAGGATAGTCGGTGGTAGCGCTCCATTGTCCCATTTCCTTAAGCTCGCTGCGCTGAATGGGCGCAGCAATGGGGTGGTGGGTGTCGCCGTTGAGAACCACATGTCCGCCGTTAGGGGCATACCACAGGTTTACAAACTTTCCCTTCATCATCATGTCGATTACCAGCGAGTCGCCAGGAGCAAGTGTGGCGTAGTGCTCGCTAGGCTTAACCTGGTAATAGGTAGTAGAGATTTCCTTGATATCAACTGGGCAAGAAGGGGAGAGCTCCAGTTTGCGAGAGAACTGGTTGAAAAAGAACATCCAGTTGTCCTCAAGCGGTTTTCCGCTGATGTTAGTGATGACGAAACGCGAGCTGTAGTAGCCTGGTTTGGCGTCGTTCTTGCCCATATCCCAGCGCACGGCAATGGGCGACTGTGCTGTAGCAGCAAGTCCTGTGATAGTCATAGTCGCTGCGAGGAGCATAGCTTTGATGCTAAGTGTTTTCATTGATTCTGTAGTTTGTTGTTGATAATGTCGTTAAGAAGATTTTCGCAGGAATCCTCGAGCAGGTCAAGAGCCAGTTCAAAACCCTCGGCACCCTCGTAGTAGGGGTCGGGGACGTAGTCGTAATATGTGCGCAGCTTCACGATGTAGTGGCCCAGCATCACGATTTTTGCCTGCTGTTCAGGCGAAGCGGCAAGCTGCATGAGGTTGCGTCGGTTGCTCTCGTCCATCGCCACGATGATATCGAAGTGCTCGAAATCGTCGCTCGTGATGGGGCGGGCGCGATGTGTGAGATTATAGCCGCGGCGACTGGCGTGGCGGCGCATGCGCGGGTCGGGAAGCTGTCCCTGGTGACCGCTGTAAGTCCCTGCCGAGTCTATCTCGAAACGAGATTCTAGCCCTCGCTGCTCAACTAGCCGCTGCATCACCCCTTGTCCCGCCGGCGACCGGCATATGTTTCCCAAGCACACGAAAAGAATTTTCAGTTTATCGACAGGCATATCACTTAATCAATTTAATCTCATTGTTTTATCGAAGTTGACTTGCAGCACGCCTTTAACTCTCTCGAAATGAGCCTTAGCTTCATGCACGTCGGCTCCCTCGGGAAGTTTGATGGCGATGCCGTTCATCGTGTTATACTCATAGATAATTGTTGCATTGTATTCCTCCACCGCCTTGAGCAGCGGCAATTTTCCAACCTCACCATCATAGAAAATAATGAGAGTAGAAGTGGAATACCGCTCAGCAGGTGCATGAACAGGCACATCGCCAATCATAACAGCTGAGGCAACTGGCATGGCGCATCCCACCTGTGCCGTGCGATGGCTACACGAAGCCATAACTACAAGCCCCACAAAGGATAATATCAAGTACCCACGTTTCATATTGCTGCAAAATTACAAAACTTTTCCTAATCCACCAAAAACGGGAAAAATGGAACTTCGAGATTATCATCCCGAGCATTGATGTCGCATAATTCTCTGAAAATGTGCTTGACTCTGAGGAATATTTCTTAATTTTGCAGTGCATAGTTGATGTCTGGTTGTTGTTTCAGAGAATAAAGTCATTGAAAAATAGCGACTTTACTGAATCCAAACTGTTCTTTCTCACTTGTAAACATGAAATTTATATTCTCGACATGAAGAGCTATTTCAAATATTTTGACGTTTTCAAGTTCGCCTCTTGCCTGCTTATCGTTACCTATCATTTGCAGTCAAGCAGTACTGGCGATTTCGTCTATTGGTGGCGACATGTGCGCGACATCAGTCTGCCAATGTTTGTCGTCTTCTCGTCGTTGCTGTTTTGGCGTCGCATACGTTGGGACGAACATTCGTCGAGCCAACTGAAGCATTATGTGAAGCGGCTGCTATCGCTCATGTTGGGATGGTCGGTGGTGTTGCTGCCGTTTTGGTTGCACAACTTTATGACGCGCCACCCCGATAATTGGGCTGTCTATCTTGTGCCCAAACTGCTGCTTTATGGCGGTTGCCGTGGCGGTTATTTCATTATGTCGCTCATTTACGGCACTGCGCTGCTTTATCTTCTTCACCGCTACTTAGGCAAGGTGGTACCCTTTGTGCTCGTGTTTATTGTTGGCACCTATTTCGACCTTGTCCATCAGGATATAATCACCGATTTTGTGGGAGTGAGAGTTAATAGGGGAGTATTAGACACCAACTTCCTGTGTTTCCGCTTACTGTTCTATATGGAAGTGTGCGTGTGGTTTATCCCTTGGCTCGCCGGCAAGTTGAGCAAGTTGAACTCTCTACTTTGGATAGGGGTGTCGCTGGTGGTGTTTGTCGCGCTGTGTGCTGTGAAAAGCGACTTGGTGGCGTATGTCGCGATTTTGTGTTTCGTCATTATCCTCGGCGCGTTGCTCTACAACGTGCGTTGCACTGAGTTGCCCTCGTGGTCGGTGACATTGAGGAATATGAGCATTGTGGTCTATTTGCTTCATTTTGTGGTGTCAGAATATGGAAAGCTCGCATTGCGCCGCTTCGCTGGTATTGACCTTGCCGCCTATGGTCCCTATGTGGAATACTCAGTGATACTCGCCGTCACCTTGCCCATCGCCTATCTTGTGGCGAAACCGCTGGCGCGACGATTTCCTCTTGTGAAACGCTGGCTGCTGTGAGAGATGCGATTAAGCGAGCTGAAAATCAAACAACGAATTAAGCGAAAAAATCAAACAATTACAAACAATTAAAAACAATTAAAAACAAATCTTCGAGAATAAATGCTCACAAGAAAACTGCGATTAAGCGAGCCAAAGCACGAGCTTGCTCGGTGCCTTGCGAGCGTGAGCATTTTATCTACTGAGTCATTGAGTGGAAATTACGGTCTTTCCTTAAGAAAAATCATTTTCTTTATCTCGACTGGCTTATAATTCGGGATTTTTTATATACCTTTGCACCCGATTTCGAAATCATATTGTAATTACAATGAAAATAATTAGTAAAGTCGATGAGCTGAGAAAGCAGGTCGAGACGTTTCGTAGTGAAGGCAAGACTATAGGTTTGGTGCCCACTATGGGTGCGTTGCACGAGGGCCATCAGTCGTTGGTGGAGCGTGCGCGCCGAGAGAATGACATTGTGGTGGTGAGCGTGTTTCTAAACCCCACCCAATTTAATAACAAAGAGGACTTGCGCACCTATCCGCGCACTGCCGAGGCCGATGCCGCACTGCTCGAGCGCTGTGGCGTGGATATCGCCTTCATGCCCACTGTCGAGGACATCTATCCCGAGCCCGACACCCGTGTGTTCAAGCTCGGACCCGTTGCTGAGGTGATGGAGGGTGCCATGCGCCCCGGGCATTTCAACGGCGTGTGTCAGATCGTTAGCAAGCTATTTATGATGGTAGAGCCCACGCGCGCCTACTTTGGCGAAAAAGACTTCCAGCAGATTGCCGTCATCCGCGCGATGATCAAGCAGTTAGGCTTCAACCTTGAGGTTGTCACCTGTCCCTGTATCCGTGAGGCCGACGGTCTTGCCAAGAGCAGCCGCAACGTGCGCCTCACGCCGCTGGTTCGCAAGATAGCACCAAACATCTACCGTGTGCTGTGCGACAGCCTGGCGTTTGCCGAGGACCACACCGTGGAGCAGACCCACGACTGGGTGGTTGCCACTCTCAACGCTTATCCTGAGATGGAGGTGGAATATTTCTCGATTTGCGACGGCATCACGCTACAACCAGTAAGTGCTTGGGACAAAAGCGATTACATAGTGGGTTGCATCACCGTTTACTGTGGCGATGTGCGCGAAATCGACAATATCACCTACAAGAAGCCCTAAAATTTGTAATGTGGCACACTTTTTGCTTACTCGCAAAGAAACACATTATTAATTCTTAAATATTTTGCGCTATGTTCATTCAAGTTGTGAAATCAAAGATTCATCGTGTCACCGTTACCGGTGCCAACCTCGACTACATTGGCAGCATCACCATCGACCAGGACTTGCTCGATGCAGCTGGCATCATGGAGGGGGAGCGTGTGTTCATAGTAGATAACAACAACGGCGAGCGCCTCGACACCTACGTGATTCCTGGCGAGCGCGGCAAGGGCGAGGTGTGCCTCAACGGCGCTGCCGCCCGCAAGGTGCAACCGGGCGATGTGGTGATAATAATGTCCTACGCCCTGATGACCCCCGAGGAGGCTAAGGGCTTCAAGCCAATGGTGGTCTTCCCCGATACCACCACCAATAAGCTGATTTGAAAATTTAATCACTTGATACTTAACACTTGACACTTAACACTTAATAATATATATGTTTGAAAATCTAAGCGAGAGATTAGAACGCGCGTTTAAGGTGCTCAAAGGCGAAGGCCGCATCACCGAAATCAATATCGCCGAGACATTAAAAGAGGTGCGCCGCACCCTTATCGAGGCCGACGTAAACTACAAAGTTGCCAAAACCTTTACCGACACGGTGAAGGAGAAAGCCTTAGGTCAAAATGTAATCAACTCCCTCAAACCTAAGGAGTTGATGATTAAGATAGTTCACGACGAGCTCACCGAGCTCATGGGTGGCGAACAGGCGCCGTTTAATGTTGAGGGGCATCCTGCCGTGATTCTCATGTCGGGTCTGCAAGGTTCGGGTAAGACCACTTTCTCGGGCAAACTCGCTAACCGCCTCATCAAGCGCCATCCGTTGCTGGTGGCTTGCGACGTGTATCGTCCCGCCGCCATTGAGCAGCTCAAGGTGCTGGGCGAGCAGATTGGCGTGCCGGTATATAGCGAGCCCGAGAACCAGAACCCCGTGGAGATTGCCCAGCATGCCATTGCCGACGCCAAGGTCAAAGGCTATGGTGTGGTAATCGTCGATACCGCCGGTCGTCTTGCCGTTGATGAGCAGATGATGCAGGAAATCAAGGCGATAAAAGACGCTATCAACCCCAATGAGACCCTTTTCGTTGTTGACTCGATGACTGGTCAGGACGCGGTGAACACCGCCAAGGCCTTCAACGACCGCCTCGACTTCGACGGCGTGGTACTTACCAAGCTCGACGGTGACACCCGCGGTGGTGCCGCCCTCTCAATCCGCACCGTCGTCAACAAGCCCATCAAGTGGGTGGGTACTGGCGAGAAGATGGAAGCCATCGACCCGTTCCGTCCCGCTGGTATGGCCGACCGCATCCTCAACATGGGTGACATCGTGTCGCTCGTTGACCGCATGCAGCAGCAGTACGACGAGGAGCAGGCGCGCGAGTTGCAGAAGAAAATCGCCAAGAACAAGTTTGACTTCAACGACTTCCTCTCGCAAATCTCCAAAATCAAGAAGATGGGACACCTCAAAGACCTCGCCTCGATGATTCCTGGCGTGGGTAAGGCTATCAAGGACGTGGACATCAGCGACGACGCCTTTAAGAGCATCGAGGCGATAATCCACTCCATGACCCCTTACGAGCGCGAGCATCCCGAGGTCATCAACGGTTCTCGCCGTCAGCGCATAGCACGCGGTAGCGGCACCAACATTCAAGAGGTGAACCGCTTGCTCACACAGTTTGACCAAACCCGCAAGGCGATGCACAAGATGAGCAACATGAGTCCCAAGCAGCTCATGCGCGCCGGTCGTCGCCGTTAAGCTAAGTGGGCGATGTAATAAAACTGTTGTTTTTCACGTTATAAAGGAAAATCAAAAAATAACGACAATAATATGAAGAAATTACTTGCTATAGCAATCGTGGCATTGATGGGAGCGGCCACGGCATCGGCTCAGAAGGGTGAGATGGCGTTGGGCGCCAACCTGCTCTACGGCACCGAAATCAACTCGGTGGGTCTGGGCGCGAAGTTCCAGTATGGCATCCTCGACCACCTGCGTGGTGAGGCCTCGTTCAACTACTATTTCCAGAACAAAGGCTTCAGGATGTGGGACTTGAATGTCAATGCCCATTATGTGTTTGGCATCACCGAGAAGTTCAGTGCCTATCCCCTTGCCGGTCTCACTGTGGTGAACAAGAGCTATGCCGACATTGACGACTCCATCACCCGCTTTGGTTTGAACCTGGGCGGCGGCTGTGAGTATGACATTAATGATAGATGGCGTGTCAATGCCGAGTTCAAATATTCCATCGTGAGCACCATCGACCAGGCAGTGTTCAGCCTGGGTGCTGTTTACAAGTTCTAGAGATACATCTATGACCAATGCTCAATGCGGAGGCTGTTGCATAACTAAAAAACAACTGATTATTCTGAAAAATCTGAATTTTTGCAAAAAGTTATATTTTTGTCAATAATATTTTGGGAAATCAGAAAAATCAGATTAATCCATGGTTTTTATTTTTGGAAGTTTTGCAACACTCTCTCTACTAATTGTCGCTCAACGAGTTTGGGCGGTTGGGATAAAGAAAAGATTTAACTATGAAGAAAGTATTTTTTATATTGGCTACTCTGGTTGTTGTGATGTTGTTCACTTCGGCTAGCAGCAACAACGGGAAAGGTGGCATTGTAGGCACCTCGGCAGGCGATTTCACCGTCAGCAACGCCGATGGTGTGGTGTCGCTGAGCCAGTTTCGTGGCAACTATGTGTTGCTCACGCTCTGGTCGTCGGCCGATGTCGTTTCCAGGCTCGATAATATCAACTACGACCGCTATGCCTCGAAGTTGGCAAATGTGGTGCCGCTGTCGGTGAATTTCGACCGCAGCAGCACACTTTTCACCGAGCTGGTGGCTGCCGACAGCCTCGCAACGTCGTCGCAGTACTACTGTGAGCGCCAAGACCGCTCAGCTTTTGAGCAGAAGTGGGGGGTAAAACAGCAGTACAACACCTATCTCATCAATCCTTCGGGGACTGTCATCGCCGTCAACCCCACAAATCAAGAAATCACCCGCCTCGTCAAATAATTATTTTCAGATTTGTAATAAAAATCAGTTGTTTTTACAACTTTGTCATCAAACAAACTCAACAAAGAATAACAAACACAACAAGTCATTAAAATTGTTGTTTTAGTAAGGTTTTGAATAAAATGCTCACGCTCGCAAGGTTTTGTGCAAGCACAAGCTTTGACTCGCTTAATCGCATTTTTGTTGAGTTTGTTTGATGTTTTGATATTTTGAGGCTTTGTCTCCGCAAAAAGGGATGTAAAATTCAGTGAACCCGCCATTTTCATCGTTGATGCGTTATCTCGCGTCAATTTTTTTTGTGCAATCGTTTAATTTTAACAGTAAAAAATTGGCATAATTCAAAAAAAAATTGTTTCTTTGCACCTTATTAATTAAGCATTAAAGCCCTTTAGTTGGTTGAAGATGCGACTAACACCTTCTTTGCTCTATTGTTTTTCAGTCAATTAAAGGGTTATAGATGGTGAAAAATTGTGGTCTTTGCCCATGTAATTAACTTTCTAAGCGGCTTGTTACTGCTTAACATGAGAAAACTTAAACTAATAATAATTATTAATTTTTTTCAATGCTTATGAGTCTTAAAAAACTTTTATTGCTGACGGCTGCAATATTGGTGTCTCTCACCTCGAGCGCACAGTTCAAGGTGACAGGTGTCGTTATTTCGGCCGAGGACAATGAACCCGTTATTGGTGCTCATGTGAAGGAAAAAGCAAAACCTAGCAATGGTACTTCTACCGACTTTGACGGTAAATTCACTCTCACCGTTGCTTCATCAAAGAGCCACATCATCGTGAGCTCGGTAGGTCTTGCCGATGCCGATGTACAGGTCACCTCGGGTGAGATGAAGATTGTCTTGACCACCGACGAGAAGACTACTCTCCAAGAGGTGGTTGTGACAGGTTATCAAAACGTTGACAAGCGCCTCTTTACCGGTGCTACCACAAGCATTAAGGCCGACAAGGCAAAGCTTGATGGTGTGGCCGACGTGTCGCGTGCCCTCGAGGGACGTGCCGCCGGTGTGAGTGTGCAGAACGTGTCGGGTACCTTTGGTACTGCTCCTAAGATCCGCGTGCGTGGTGCTACCTCAATTTATGGTAGCAGCAAGCCACTGTGGGTTGTTGACGGTGTGATTCTTGAGGATAACGTTGAGCTTGATGCCGACGCCCTCTCCAGTGGTGACGCCACCACTCTTATCGCCAGCGCCATCGCCGGTATCAACGCCGACGATATCGAGAGCTTCCAGATCCTTAAGGACGGTTCGGCAACATCAATCTATGGTGCTCGCGCCATGGCTGGTGTGATCGTCGTTACCACCAAGCAGGGACGCTCGGGCTCGGCAAGTATCAACTACACCGGTGAGTTCACCTATCGCTTGAAACCCATGTACCGTGAGTTCAACATCAGTAACTCACAGGAGCAGATGGGTATCTACAAGGAACTTGAGGCCAAGGGCTGGTTGAGCTTCGCTAGCCTCGCCAACTCTTCAAGTTCGGGTATCTATGGTACCATGTATAAGCTCATGGACCAGTATGATCCCGCTACCGGTTTCGGTCTACCCAACACCTTGGCAGCAAGGAATGCCTATCTGCGTGAGGCAGAGTACCGTAACACCGACTGGTTTGACTTGTTGTTTAACAGCAACATCTCTCAAAACCACGCCATCTCAATCTCTGGCGGTACCGATAAAGCACGTTTCTATACTTCGGCTTCTATCATGTATGACCCAGGATGGACTAAGCAGAGCGAGGTAACACGTTACACCTTCAACGCCAATGCAAGCTACGACCTGTCGAAGAATTTGTCTATCAAGTTGTTGACTAGTGACAGCTACCGCAAGCAGCGCGCTCCTGGTACTTTGAGCCAGGACGTTGACGTGGTTAACGGTGTGTATAGCCGTAGCTTCGATATCAACCCCTATAGCTATGCGTTGAACACCTCTCGTACTGCCGACCCCAACGCCACTTACACTCGTAACTATACATCGTTCAACATTTTCCACGAGCTTGAGCAGAACTACATCGACCTCGGTGTTACCGACCTCAAGTTTCAGGGAGAGATCTCCTGGAAGCCTATTTCGGGCCTCGAACTCAAGGGCTTGGCATCTTACCGCTTCAACAGCAGCACTACCAACCACTATGTAAAGGACGACTCTAACCAGGCTAACGCTTACCGTGCCGGTATCGACCCCGAGAACGCGTCGATTCGCGATGCTAACACTTACCTCTATACCGACCCCGATATAGTAGGTGCTCTTCCTGTGACTGTTCTGCCTAAGGGTGGTATCCTTTATCATGATGTGAACGCCATGTCGCAGTTTGACTTGCGTACTCAGGCACAATACAACAAGAGTTTTGCCGATAAGCACCTCATCAACCTGCTTGCCGGTTTTGAGCTCAGCAAGATTGAGCGTCATGCCGAGAGCTTCGAGGGCTGGGGTATCGTTTATGAGAACGGTAACATTCCTTTCCTCGACAAGAACCTCTTCAAGCAGCAAGTGGAGGAGAACCACAACTACTACAGCGAGGCTTGGCGTTATGGCCGCAACATGGCTTACTATGCTATGGGCAGCTACTCGTTCATGGGTAAATACATCCTCACCGGCACCTTCCGTTATGAGGGTTCTAACAAGCTCGGTAAGGCTAAGAAGAGCCGTTGGCTCCCCACTTGGAACATCTCGGGTGCTTGGAACGCCAGCGAGGAGAACTTCTTCCGCAATGCCGCTTTCAACCAGAACGGCATCTGGACTTATGCTAAGCTGCGTCTGTCTTACTCACTGACTGCCGATGCCGGTCCTTCAAGCGTATCTAACGCACTCCCAATCTACTATCCTTCAAAGCCTTGGAGATTGAATCCCGAGGATGCTGAGATGAACCTCTACCTTGCCAACATCGCCAACGAGGAGCTTACCTATGAGAAGAAGCACGAGTTTGACGTTGGTGTTGACCTCGGTTTCTACAACAACCGCATCAACCTCGTCTTCGACTGGTACAAGCGTAACAACTACGACCTGATTGGTGGTGTATATACCGAGGGTGTTGGTGGTGTGACACACAAGTATGCCAATGTGGCTTCTATGTCATCGCATGGTGTTGAGTTCACACTCTCTACCCGCAACTTCGAAGCCATTAAGCCCGGCGACTTTGAGTGGAGTACCGACTTCACATTCTCTTACGCCAAGAACAAGATTACCGACCTCTTGTCACGCAGCCGCATCATCGACCTCGTGCCAGGTACCGGTTATGCTTTGCAGGGCTACCCCGTGCGCGCCATCTTCTCTATCCCATTCGCTGGTCTTAATGATGAGGGTCTTCCCACATTCTACGACGAGAATGGTGACGTGACTGTTGCCGGCATCTACTTCCAGCAGTTCGACAACCTCGACTTCCTCAAGTATGAGGGTCCAGTAGATCCTATCTACACCGGTGGTCTTGGCAACAACTTCAGCTGGAAGGGCTTCCACCTGAACCTGTTCTTGACCTACTCGTTTGGCAACAAGCTGCGCTTGCCCGCCGACTTCTCTTACGCTTACGGCGACATGACCGCCAACTCTCGCGACATGAAGAACCGTTGGGTTGTGCCAGGTGATGAGGCTTATACTGATATCCCAGCCATTGTTTCAACACGTCAGTATATGACTTGGAACAATATCTATGGTGAAAGGTTAGGTATCGCCTATAGTTCTTACAACTACAGTACCGCTCGTATTGCTAACGGTGGTTTCATCCGCCTGAAAGAGGTGTCGCTCACTTACGACATTCCCGGTAGGGTGCTTAAGGCGCTGCGTCTTAACAGCGCATCGCTTAAGCTGAGCACCACTAACCTGTGTCTGCTTTATGCCGACAAGAAACTCAATGGCCAAGACCCAGAGTTCTTCAACTCGGGTGGTGTGGCTGCACCAAGTCCCAAGCAGTTCACACTTACAGTGCGCTTAGGACTTTAATGTTTAATGATTATAAAATATATAGAACTATGAAATTAAGATATTTTATATTGGCTGGTGTGGCAGTGTTGGGATTGTCGTCATGTAGCGACTTTCTCGACAAGCCAAGCGACACACGCGTTACTCTCACCAACACCGAGCAGTTGCGCATGTTGATGGTTAGTGCCTATCCAGAATATAGCTATGTGCCATTTTGTGAGATATCGACCGACAACTTTATCGACAACAATTCGCCGGGCATAGACGGTGTGCGTTTCAACCTGTCGTCTTATGACCGCAATGACGATGAGGCTTTTGCCTTTGAAGACATTCGCACATCTACAGGAGAAGACACGCCCTCAGGGTCGTGGGAAGGCTATTACAACGCCATCGCTACTTGTAATCAGGTCCTTGAGAAAGTAGAGGAGTTTGAGAACAACGGCGAGAACAGCGCCAAGCTGCAGGCGGTAAAGGGCGAGGCACTGATTGACCGTGCTTACTGCCACTTTATGCTTGCCAACATCTTCTGCATGCCCTACCGTGGTCCAGAATTGAGCAAGGATATACCTGGCATACCTTACATGACAGCGCCTGAGACAACAGTGAAACCTCACTACGAGCGTGGCACTCTTGCCGAGACTTATGCTAACATTGAGCGTGACATCGAGGACGGTTTGCCTCTGATTAATGACGCTTACTATGAGCAGCCTAAGTATCACTTCAACAAGCAGGCGGCCTACACCTTTGCATCGCGTTTCTATCTCTTTAAGCGCGACTATGCCAAGGTGCTCGAGTGTGCCAATATCGTCTTTGGCGGTGCCGATGTTGACCCCATGCCTTACATGACCGACATCTGGGCTCACAAAGATGACTTAGAAGACTACGAGGATTTCAATCGTTACTATTGTGATCCTGCCCACATGAGGAATTTCATGATTATGCCCACTTATTCAATCTATCTGCGTCGCCTCACAAGTGGCAACCGTTATGCTTGTAACCGTGAAGCCATGAAAGCCACGCTGTGGGATGGCAAAGGCCCAACTTGGAGTGGCGTGCATCCATGCTATAACGGATGTGGTATGTATATTGCCGGTTCTAACCAAGACTATGGCTTGTGGTGGGCAGCACCGGTTGGCGAGCAGTTTGAATATACCGATAAGGTTGCCGGAATTGGCTACGCTCACCAGGTGCTTTGCGAGTTCACCGGCGAGGAGGCTCTCTTGAACCGTGCCGAGGCTAAGTTGTTCCTTGGCGACATCGACGGATGTGTTGCCGACTTGGGCGTGTGGGAAGCCGCTCGCCGCAATACTACTAACAGCACCAGTAGTTTGAAGGCTTGGAGCAAGGAAATCGTTAGGAGTTTCTATACTACTGCCGAGGAGAAATATGTTTACAACATTCGTCCTGAGCGTCGCGAAGTTTTGGGAGCCAAGTATCTTGACTCGCTCTACTATGGTATTGCCAAGCCTATCCACATCGACATCGTGTGCCCATCGACCCAGTACCATAACTCTCCCGAGATTAACCCTTACTTGCAGTGCATCCAGCACTTCCGCCGCATTGAGTTCATTTTCCGCGGAATGCGTTGGTTTGACATCAAGCGATATGGTATCTCTTACAGCCACACCATTGGCAAGGATTCTCGTGTGGTTACACTGAATCCCGACATTGAAAGTGGTAAGCTTGACGGCCGTATGGCTCTTCAGATTCCTAATGAGGTTATAGCTGCCGGTATTGAACCCAACACCCGAATTGATGTGCCGGTAACGACAAGCTTCAAGAAGGCAGTGGTGCCACCCAGTAGTGATGAATAATTAATAATTCAGAAAAGATTATGAAAAAATATTTTAAATATCTAAGTGCATTGGCACTGGTGGCTATTGCGGCAATGTCGCTCTCGTCGTGCGGTGAGAAGGAACTTGGCGAGACCATCTTCCCCGACGTTACCGATGAGCTCGACCCTAACAGCTACACTTACAATTTTGACAAGTGGCTGAAGGATAACTACCTCGATGAATATAACCTGGAATTCCAGTACAGGCTTCAAGACAACGAGACCAACATGAACTACAACCTTCAACCTGCTACGCTCCGAAATTCCATCGACCTGGCTGTGCTCACCAAGTACATGTGGTTTGATGTTTATGAGGAAGTGACAGGAAGCAAGGAGTTCTTGAAAATGTATGGTCCCCGCATTCTCATGCTGGTAGGCTCTCCTGCAATCAACCCTATCTCAAGAACCATTGAAGTGGGTCTTGCCGAGGGTGGTATCAAGGTGACGCTGCTTAATGTGAACCGATTAGGGAATTATGCCAACAATCCCGATCAGTTGGTTAGTGTTCTGAACGATGAGTATTTCCACACTATGCACCATGAGTTTGCTCACATCCTGCATCAAACTAAGAGTATTCCCACTGAGTTCCGCATTCTTTCGGCTGGTCACTATGATGGCATGAATTGGGAGAAAAAGAACGATCAAATGGTTCATTCTCTTGGTTTTGTCACTAATTATGCCTCAAGTGCTCTGCGTGAAGACTTTGCCGAGACCATTGCTTGCTATATCACATATTCTGATGCACAATGGGCTGCTATTATGGATGACGCGGCTCGTGGATGGGCTACCGACCGTGAGGATGCATCAAGTGATGAATGGGTTCCATATTATTGCTATTATTACTACCCTAACAACAACCCTGTTGACGATAATGGTGAGAGCACTCTCACATATATCAATCGCAATAGAGTACAGACTCTTGAGGACGGTACACTCGTCTATGCTAATATGTACCAAAGAGGTAGGTTGAGAAATAGTAAGCCCGAGCTTGGCGAAGACGGTAAGTGGTATGACCTTGACGGCAACGAGACCGACTCGCAAGGCTACCTTCTTGACAAGAACGGCAACCGCATTCCTATTTACGTTTATGCCGTTGAGGATGACGATAATGTGAGTGGCAAAGATGTTTTGGAGACGAAGATTCAGTTGTGCAAAGACTGGTTCCGTGAGGAGTGGGGCATCGACCTCGATGAGTTGCGCAATGTTGTTCAAGCTCGCATTCAAGGATTTACTGCGGCTAAGCTTGAAGAACTTCGTCAGCAAATTCAGTTGCCTGAATAATGTTTAATCTTAATATATATTAGATATTATGAAGAAATTATTTTATATTTCGGCTTTTATCCTCACTCTGTCGCTGACGGCTTGTGCTCCAAGCGAGGTCGATGACCTCTTTGACGAGAGCCCTGCAGCACGCATGGATAATGCCGTAAAGAATTATACTGAGATGCTCCAGTCTAATGGCGGACGCTGGCTGATGGAGTATTTTTGCAGCGCTGCCGAGCCTGGCTATAACTACATTATGACTTTCCATGGCGATGGCACGGTTGACATTGCCACTAAGAATTCTTATGTCAATGGTGGCGCTTTCTACAGCGACAAGTCATTATGGGAAGTGGTGAGCGACTATGGCCCAGTGCTTTCGTTCAACACCTATAACAGCGCTTTCCATGTGTTCTCAAATCCTGAGACAGAATTGGGCACTTCTGGTACCAGTTCAAGTACCTACGGCAAGGGACACGAGGGTGACTATGAGTTTATTATCGTTGGCTCCGACGAGAACCACATCAAGCTGCGTGGCAAGAAGACCGCCATCACGATTATGATGACGCGTCTCACTACTGAACAGGCGCCAACTGATGAGGCCTACTTCACCAACCTCACCTCGGTGTTGAATGCCACCTTCAACAATCGTATCAACGATTATATTCTCACTACTGCAAGCGGCAAGCGCTACATCTGCAACGGTGACGGTGGTCCCATCAATTCAATGTTCTGGAGCTTCTATCCCGAAGGCAGCTCTCTGCTCGATAATGGAGAGTATATGAACGCTATATTCACTGCTAATGGAGTCCGCTTCATGGAGCCATTGAGCTTCCTCACCGAGTATGATGAGAATGATGTTGCCGCTCAGAACTTTGAGATTCAGCCCGACGGTACTCTCCTCTGCACCGAGGACGGCCTGACCACTATCAAGGGTCCTGCTTTTGCCGACCTGTTCCATCAAAAGCAAATTGGCTGGACTTTCAGCAAGGTGGATGGTGAGATAAGTGGAGATTTCCTCACTCTCTTCAATCAGATTGTTACCGAGGCTAAGGAGACGAAAGTAAACAATAAGCCTCTGAAATATAATTTCCAGTGGTTGCAGTTAGGCTATGACAACACCAAGGCTAAGTATCGTCTCTACTTCAGGTTCCATACCAGTAATAGTTATGGTAGCATTTATGTAAACCATGAGATTGTGGACGACCACACCATCAAGTTCTCATTCGACCCCAATGTCGAAGGAGCTTTCGACACCAATGGTGGTAAATTATACGGATGGCTGCCAAGCCTCAGGGCTATGGTTGACCTGTTATGCACAGGTGAATATGAACTCAGCTGCGACAACCTGATGGTGTCTAACCCACTGCTCATGAAGAGCAAGAGCAATGCTAACAACTTCGTGGTTATCAAGTTTGAGACAGCATCTCTGTAATATCCTTTTAGGATAATACCCATAATCTAAAGTGGCGACTCCTCATCCCGGAGCCGCCACTTGCTTGTATATCAGCCGAAGACTGACCTTTAAGTAACAGTACCGATATCGTAACGAGCGTTAGCGAGTGGAGATAGCGGCACTGGGGGTGTTGACGCTCTCTCCATCTAGTCGCTGAAGGCGACCCTCTTAGTCCACAAGGAAAAATCTCTCGTCTATTGTCCCACCATTATCAATGATAAACTTCCTATACTCCTCGGCAAAGGTCGTCACTTTGTGATGTTCTTTCTGATTTATAATATATTGCTTCACCACAGGTATTTGGTCTTTGGAGTAGGTGAACGCCGCATAGCCTTCGCCCCATCCTGAGAAAAGAGGAAAATCAGTGTTCTGCTTCAACCACGCGTTGGTGGCAAACTTCAACCCTCTCATAAATTCTGATACCGCAATATCGGGTGGTATAGATAATAGCATGTGTATGTGATCGGGCATGCCGCCAATTCGGAATATTTTTCCTTTGTGATTGGTGACAAAACCCAAAATATAGGCATACAAGTCTCGCTCATGCTCCTCATTTATGGCAGGCAAACTGCGATAGGTACGCCAAACGATGTGATAGACAAAATGTGTGTAACTCATAGTGCAAAGGTAGATAAAATGCAGAAAATATGCAAATATACATCGTTTTTTGGGGGGGTCGCCTTCAGCGACGAGATGGAGATGGTGACAATCCGGGGGTGCCACTTGTGAAAGGAGCGAAGCGACTGGAGCAAGTGGTACCCCCGGTTACTCAGCGGTCAGCCTTCGGCTGATGTGGAATGTGTTTTTTAAAAAAGATGTGAAAAATGTTGGTTGTTTTGAGTTTTTTTCTTACTTTTGCACATTCTATGGAATAATATAAACCGATACTATCATTTTTAGAGATTATAATTCTTTTATTTATTAACTAAACAAACTCAATTAAGATTATGAAGAAAATTTTGACTCTTCTTTTCGCAGTTGTGACTGTTGCTGCTTTTGCTGCTCCTGCTTTGCAGAAGGCTCATAAGCTCCAGCCACAAAAATCGGAGGCTAAGGTTGAGATGATGGCTCAAAAGGGCGATCTGTACACTGGCAAGGGCGGCATGATGAAGGACTTCACTTCGGGTACCGACACTATGTACTTGACTCCTAAGGGCACATTCTTCTCGGCTTTCTTCCCCTACAGTGACAGCTTCTTCTACAGCTACAACGTGTGCATGGTTCCCGGTAATACCGAGGTGACATTTACCAACATCTCTACTGGTATCGCCAGCGAGACCTACGACTGGGTTTATTACAACCCCGCAGTTGACGAGGAGAGCCTCTCTATTGTAGAGGGCGAGAAAGACCTGGTTTGCACATTCCCCAACTATCCCGGATGGTGGATTTCACCAAAACTCTTCGCCAACGCCTACAGCGATGACGATTATGATGCCGGTAACTACTACAACTTCAGCGGTGCCATGGTTATGGGTGGCAAGCTGGAGATGGACGTGCTTGGCGATGGTACTACACTGACCAACATGTATCAGTTCTCGCCACGTGCCGACTATAACGACATCATGCGCACTGCTTACAGTGCTGGTTCTAGCGAGGACGTAAACGACTTCTTCGGCGACCTGCCCAGTGGCTACAAACCCGAAGGTGCTACCGATGGTAAGATTCAGAACTTCATTCAGATCTTCAACTATCCTGGCAAGAATTACACCTTCTCACGCATCCAGTTCTATGCTTATTGCACCGCTGACGCTGGCAATAAACTAACTGCTAAGGTTTGCCCAATAACTGATGGTATGATTGATCTGGACAACCCAATCGCTACTGCTGTTTATGAGTTCCCAGAGGATGTATTGAGCACTACTACTGCTATCGACTTTGCGTTTGAGAAAGAGGATCCCGAACTTGGTCTTACTGAGGAGGATTGGCTGGAGATTGATGGCGACATCGCTATTGTTATTGACGGCGTTAATGAGGTTCCAGAGGTTTCTCCAATCCTGAACGCTATGACTCGTGTTGCCGACCTGGCTCACGATGAGTTCTACTCTCAATTCTTAGGTGGCTATGCCATGTGGGACTTCTACGATGAAAGTGGCGCGGTTGTCGAGACCAGCTTCATTCCCTGCCACATGGGTTACTACTGGGGCTCGGGTGATGACAGCGGTCTTCCTGAGAACCACCTGCTCTCTATCAACGCTCAGATGGCTTACATCGAGACTGTAGAAGGCAACGCTACTGAGTACACTATCCCCGCTGAGGGTGGTAGCTTCACTCTCGAGCTCAAGGCTAGCGAGCCTTACGATGCTTGGGCAGTAGATGAAATCCCCGAGTGGATTACCATCGAGGCTACAGATTCAATTGAGGTTGACGAGGATGGTTATGAGTCTTATAGTGGCTACACTACCCTCGCTGTTACCGTAGAGCCTAACAACAACGGCCAGGTAGTTTACACTCTGCCAGGCACTGAGTTCAAGCTTATCGTTGGCGAGGTTGTTGAGGTTCCTGTTTACTATCTCGTTGGTGACTTCAACGGTTGGAACCAGCAAGAAGGTATGCTTGAGTTCGTAGCTAATGAGGAAGGCGTTCTTGAGACTGAGGCTGAGCTTGAGGCTGGCGCTGAGTTCAAGATCATCACTCCTAACGGTGACGGCTGGACATGGTATGGCGGCGTTGATGAGAATAACGTTGGCTACTTCCTGATCAACAACGATCTGCTGAATGTTCCTCTGACTCTGGTTGACGGTTCTAACTTCCGTATGGAGAATGGTGGCATCTACACCCTCCAACTCGATGCTGAGAACATGACTCTCACAGTTATCTCTCAAACTGCTGTTGTTCCTGGCGACGTTAACGGCGACGGCGAGGTTACCGCTACCGACGTTACATTGCTCTACAACATCATGCTCAACAATGACTACACTGGTGTAGTTAATCCTGACCAGAACGGTGACGGCGAAGTTACATCTGCCGATGTTACTGCTGTTTACAACATCCTTCTTGGTGGTAACTAATCCAATCTAAACGACATTTATTTAGAGAGACTACTCATTTAATCACATTTATTATTTATTAGTCACACACAAGAGTAGTCAATCAAAATAAATATTTCAAAAAAAGCCTCAACCCATGCGGGTTGAGGCTTTTAGTTTGGGGTTTAGAGTTTAGAGACATTCTGCATTCTGCATTCTGCATTGTGCATTCCGCATTCCGCATTGTGCATTCCGCATTGTGCATTGTGCATTCTGCATTGTGCATTCTGCATTGTGCATTCTGCATTGTGCATTGTGCATTGTGCATTGTGCATTATATCACGGTGTCTTCGTCGATGAGGTTGTTGAGGAGGGCATAGACGGTGAGGCCGGCGACGCTCTTGATGCCGGTCTTTCGCACGATGTTCTTGCGGTGGGTGGTGACGGTGAACACGCTCACGTTGAGGCGTGCGGCAATCTCTTTGTTCGACAAGCCCCTTGCCACCTCCACCAGCACTGACGTCTCGCGGCGGGTGAGCTCGTGGCTGCTCATGGCAGCGTCGCCCGTCTGTGCCTTGGCGCTTATCTCCAGCACCGTCTGGAGTATCGACTGCAGGCTGTCGCGGATGTCAATCACGCCGTCAAATCGCTTGAGCCTCGCCTGCTTCACATATTGATACACCAGCGCCAGGACCGCTATGCTGCGGCCGTTGCGCAGCTCGGTGACGTTGTCGTTGAGCGTGGGGTTGATGATGAGGATGTCGGGCTTGAGCACGTCGAGGCGGTTGCCTAGGTCGTCGGCAGTGTATTCGGGCTTCAGCATCTTGAGCTCGCCATGGTTGAGAGTCGCCGCCAGCCCCTCGACGATGACCTCCGAAGGCTCCACTATCAATACTTTCTTTTTCATGGCTTTGCGGTTTTCTCAAGTTGCTTAACGTATGGTCCCAGAATCTTGTCCTCGATGATGGCATGCTTGCGCAGGTCGTGCGAGAGCTGGAGGATGTCAAAAATCATGTCGATGGCGTCGTCATCGTTATGTGGGGACGAGAGCGGTAGCTCCCCCTCTAAGATAGAGGGGGATAAAGGGGGAGTATGAACATTCTCATTTTGCGATGCGCCGCTGCAATCGGGCAGATATTTGAAGATAATCATCACCAGGTCGCTGAGCTTGTCTTCGAGGTTGCCGTGCGAGACTAGGAAATCCTTGATTTTGAAGTCATCGCCCTTGCCGCCAATGAGGTTGCTGATGTGAGGATAAACGGTCTTCTCCTCGTGGGCGAAATGCTCGCGCACCTCCTCGATATAGGCGTTGAAAAACTGTTTTATCGCCTTGCCGGCGCGGGGCGGCAGCATATCGGCGATTTTCTCGAGGTGATGCCCAATGTGCGGCAGGCGGCGGTTGAGGTAATAGTCGTGCGAGCGCAGCAGGTAAGGCACGAGGTCCTCCATGGGCGTGGCTCGCAGCGAGGCTTGCGACGGGATGTAGTTGCCGTTGCTGTAAATCTCGCAGATGAGCAGGAAAAACTGCGGGTCGATGCCATGCTCATGGCACACCTGCGCTATCGTCTTGTCGCCAAAGCCCATAGGGATGCCAAAGTGCGACAGGGTGAGCAGCAGCTGAGGCTGCGCGGTAATCAGTGCCGACAGGTTGTCGGTCTCTTTGTAAAGATATTCGGTCATGATTGTAGTGTTTTTATGGCACAAAGTTAGGGAGAATTTCGCAGAATGCAAAATCCTCCCTAATTATCATTTTTTCTAGATAATCTAGATAATCTAGAATTTCTAGAATCTCTAGTGCTTGTTCATCACTTATTTCACGGGTACTTCTTCGAGGGCTTTAACCAGCAGCTTCCAGAATGGCTCGGCGGCGGGGATGTAGGCACGCTCAATGGTGGTGTGAGGGCTCTTCAGTGTGGGACCGAAGCTCACCACGTCCATGTGCGGGTACTTGCCCAGGATGATAGAGCACTCCAGTCCGGCGTGATCCACTTGAACGATGCCTTCTTCCTTGAAGAGCTTCTTGTAGATGCCGAGCAGCATGTGCAGCGCCTCGCTGTCGGGGTTGGGATCCCAGCCTATGTAGTCGCCGCCAGTCTCCACCTTGAAGTCGGCGAGGTGGAAGCAGGTCATGAGCATCTTCACGATGTAGTCCTTCATGTCCTCGCGTGCCGAGCGGGCGAGAATCTGCACTGCGGCCTTGCCGTCTTCGATGTCGATGATGGCGAGGTTGCTCGAGGTCTCCACCACGTTAGGATAGGCGGGGATGAAGCGCACCACGCCGTCGTGGCAGGCGTAGATGGCACGCAGGATGGTGGTCTGGTCGTCGAGTGCCATCTTCATCTTGGGACGGTCAATCTTCTTGAGGGTGAGGTCAACGTTTTCCTCGATGAGCTTGAACTGGCTCTCAAACTCTGCCTTGAGGTTCTTGATGAGCTTCTTCATGCCCTTGAGGTTGTCCTCGGGAAGGGTGAGCACTGTCTCGGCTTTGAAGGGGATGGCGTTGCGCATATTGCCGCCGTGCCAGCTCACCAAGCGAGCTTTGTAGTCAACAATGGCGAGTTGCACGAGGCGTGCCATCAGCTTGTTGGCGTTGGCGCGGCCCTCGTGAATCTCGAGACCGCTGTGACCGCCCTTGAGACCCTTGAGGGTGACGCGCACGGCAATCTCGCCCGAGGTGGTCTTCACCTCGTTGTATTTGCGGGTGGCGGTAACGTCGATGCCTCCGGCGCTGCCAATCACGAATTTGCCCCAAGTCTCACTGTCGAGGTTAAAGAGAATGTCGCCCTTCATCTGGCCCTTAGGCAGGTCATTGGCGCCATACATGCCAGTCTCCTCGTCTTTGGTGATAAGACCCTCGATGGGACCGTGCTTGAGGGTGTTGTCCTCCATCACCGCCATGATGGCAGCGATGCCCAGACCGTCGTCGGCGCCCAGCGTGGTGCCGCGGGCCTTGATCCAGTCGCCGTCGATGTAAGGCTCAATGGGGTCGGTCTCGAAGTTATGTTTGCTCTCGGGAGTCTTCTGTGGCACCATGTCCATGTGAGCCTGCATGGTGATGCACTTGCGGTTCTCCATACCTGGAGTGGCGGGCTTGCGCATCACGATGTTGCCGGCAGGGTCTTGGAATGCCTCCACGCCCACCTTCTTGGCGAAGTCGAGCAGGTATTTCTGGATTTTCTCTACATGTCCCGAAGGACGTGGAACTTGTGTCAGCGCATAGAAGTTGCGCCAGATGCACGTGGGTTGAAGTTTTTCAATCTCGTTCATAGTTGTTTTTTTGTTAATGTTTAAATAAGTTTTGGTATTTTTCAGTGCCACAAAGATAGCGATTTTAAAAACATCAACCAAATAAATCCATGATAAATAAAAAATGAAGAAAAAGGAACCGTCCCCTTTTCTTCATTTTTGTTAGTTGAAGCCGATTTTTGGGAGTTGGCTAGGTTCTAGCCGCTCGTTTTGGCAATATTCGGCGAGGGTATCGACGAGCTTCTTCTTGCGGCCGAAGAGGATGTCGTTGATGGTGTGCTTGCGGGCGACGTTCTCGATTTGTCCGCCGCTCAGGTCAAAGCTCTCGGCGAGGGTGAGAGCGTCGTTCTTGCACAAGCCCTTAATCATCGACTGCCATATCTTGGCACGGATTTTTGCGTCAGGGCGCTCAAAGCGCAGCTTGTAGAGGAAGCGTCGCTCAAAGGCGCTGTCGAGGTTGCACTCCAGGTTGGTGGTGGCGATGAGGATGCCCTGCAGCTGCTCCATCTCCTGGAGGATGATGTTCTGGATGGTGTTCTCCATCTTATCGACAGCACTCTCGGCGCCGTTCTTGCGCACCCCAAAGATGGCGTCGGCTTCGTTGAAGAGCAGGATAGGAGCCTGCTTGCAGCGTTTCACCGCCTCGCGGTAGCGGTCAAACACCGCCTTGATGTTCTTCTCGCTGTCGCCCACCCACTTACTCTTGATTTGCGGCACGTCCACAAGCATGATGTCGCGGCCGGTGCGGCGAGCCAGCTGAAAGACGGTCTCGGTCTTGCCGGTTCCTGCTGCGCCATAGAACAGGCATGCGAACCCCTGCCTGAATCCGCTCTTCTTCATGCGCTCCACAATCTCGTTGTATTTCTTGGGCGAGAGCAGCGACTCTATCTCTGCCACATGGTCTTGCATATTGTCGTTGTAGAACAGCTTTTTCTCTTGCAGTTCGCCATGCTTGAGCAGGTTGCTCACATTCTCCTCTCGGTTGGCGATTTTGAACTCGCTCAGCAACGTCTGTTTGGCATGGTCGGTGATTCCCAGCCGTGAGGTGTTGGCGAGGCCGTCCTCGGTTTTGTGCTCAATGAGGTTGGCCTTCATGAGCACGTGTTCGCCCGAGCGCAGTTCGGCTTTTGCTTTCTGATAATCGCTACTGTATTCATAGATGTCTTCAAACTCGCCGAGTCTGAAATCGTTGTCATCGTGATTGATGACTCTGTTCACCATCCACAACAGCAATAGAGAGTTGTCGCAATTGCTGATGTTTAGCGCTTCAAACTGCTTCACAAAGTCGATGTCGCTGTTGTCCTTCATCAGTTGCTTCATGTCAATTACCAAATCGGTGGGGCTCACTGAGTCGTTATTAAGGTCGTCAAACATTTCTTCCATCACCTCAAAGAACTGGTAGGTGTTTAGCCCGGTTCGTTGTGGGAGCTGGTAGGTCTCGTTTCGCTTTAAGCACCTGATCACGGCTTGTGGCACGTCGAAGGTGTCTCTGTCCTTAGCGTCGCGGTAGCGAAGCAGGCGACGGCGCACTAGTTCATCGATGTCTTGCGCAAAGCCCAGAACACAGATGTTGCTCATGTCGAGATGGCGTGCGAAGTCGTTGAAATCTACACGATAAGGTCCACACAGCAGGCTGATGCTCAGCAAGGCGGCTTGGCGCTCGGTGATGTGATAGGTGTCGCTCAGCAGGCCCAGCTCAGGGGCTACGCTCAGGAAAAATTCATCGCTGAATTTTGAGTCACGTGCCTGCTCTGCCACCTTGTCCATAGCCTGGATAAGGGTTGGCATTTTCACAATGATGTTGGCCTTCGTTGTCTTGGCCTTTTTTTCATCGTTCTTCTTAGTTGTTGTTTTCTTGCTCATAGTGCTGTATTATAAAGTTAGTAATTCTTTTTCCTTGTAGTTGCGGGCGCAAAGGTAGTGCATCGCTGTGCAATCTTTTTGCGCAGTGCCGCTTTTTTAAACCCAAATCGGTCAATTAGGCGACGAAAGAATATTTTTTAGGTCTATTTATGCCATAACAGTTTTATTTTTGCATCTTATTTGGATAAAATGCTCACGCTCGCAAGGCTTTGAGCAAGTTCAGCTTTGTCTCGCTTAATCGCATTTTTCAGATATTGTCTCGTCATAGCTCGCTATGCCTTCGACAATTTCTTCACAACCTGCTAAAAATAAATTCTGTTCTAGCATAAATCCTAATGACCGATTCGGGTTTAATATAAATAGAAACGCGAGGGAAAAAATTCAAAAAACGCCATTCGATTTTAACTTTTTTTAATCCCTTGGCAGTTTCGTGTTGCAAATATAGAGGCCAGTTGTGCCAAAACGTGGCACAGGTTCTATAAAAAAATATGTAGTTTGATATTTTGCGAGGCTGACGCTCGCAATACTCCAACGCCAACTGCAGCGAGAGCTGTGTGGGAATAGTATTATGTGAACCGAGCGGGCGATTGTCAGGGAAAATAATTTTTTTGAAAAAAAGTGGAAAAAATTTGCACAGAAGAAAAAAAGGCACTATCTTTGCGTAAAACTTACACGTTATAATCAAATGGAAGAAGAAAAGAAATATTGTTACAGATATCCGCACCCTGCGGTGACTACCGATTGCGTGATTTTTGGCTTTGACGGAACAAAGCTTAGAGTGTTGCTCATTGAGCGAGGCATCGACCCTTTCAAAGGCAAATGGGCATTGCCAGGCGGTTTCCTGCGCATGGATGAGGACGCCGAGAAAGGCGCTTTGCGTGAATTGAAAGAAGAGACGGGGCTTGAAGGCGCCTACATCAAGCAGTTCCACACCTTCACCACCCCCAACCGTGACCCTCGTGAGCGAGTGATAACCATAGCCTACTATGCGCTGGTGCGCTTGCAGGATGTGCAGGGTGGTGACGACGCCGCCCGAGCCGAGTGGTTCGCGCTCGACAATGTGCCGGCACTGGCCTTTGACCATGACCAGATTCTGCGCATCGCCACCCGCGAGCTCCGCCGCCAGATTCATTTCGAGCCAGTGGGCTTCGAGTTGCTGCCCAAGCAGTTCACTATGAAAGAATTGCAGACTTTATATGAGGCAATCCTTGATGTGAAGTTCGACCGCCGCAATTTCTACAAGAAGATGCAGCATCTAGAACTGCTCACGCAAGTGAATGACGCAACAACTACAAGAAAGCAGCCTTTCTTCTTTGAGTTCAACAAAGAGAAATATAAAGAGCTAAAACACCGAGGATTTAGGCTGGAATTCTGATTAAGTGATAAGTGTTAAGTGATAAGTTTTAAGTGATAAGTGTTAAGTGTTAAGTTTTAAGTTTTAAGTGTTAAGTTTTAAGTTTTAAGTTTTAAGTTTTAAGTAAGCGACTAGAACGTCTAGATAATCTAGAAAATCTAGATGTTCTAGAATGATTAGAAAAATAGTTAACAATTAATAAATGGCTGATTATGAAAAATTTAGTAGTATCATCAGGTGCCGGCATCAGTGCCGAGAGTGGTGTGAAGACTTTCCGCGATGCCGATGGCTTGTGGGAGAACTATCCCGTGATGGACGTGGCGAGCCACGACGGTTTCTTGCGCGACCCAGCGCTCATTCACAATTTCTATAACATGCTTAGGGCAAAGATGGTTAATGCCCAGCCCAATGCCGCACACTATGGACTGGTGGAGCTGGAGAAGTATTTTAACGTGAACGTCATCACCCAGAATGTTGATGACCTGCATGAGCGCGCTGGCTCTAAGAATGTGCTGCATCTGCATGGCGAACTCATGAAGGTGCGCTCGCTCAAGGATGAGAGTAGGGTTTACAAACTGCCTTGCGATGAGCTCACCGACAAGGGCCTCGAGACCAGCGTTGACACCCGTGACCCCTACGGCGACCCTGTGCGTCCACACATCGTCTTCTTCCAGGAGGCAGTGCCCAATATTGAACCTGCCTGCGAGCTGGCGCAACAGGCCGACATCTTTGTGGTAATAGGCACCTCGCTGGTGGTGTATCCCGCGGCGTCGCTGCTGCACTATGCCCCTCGCAATGCCGAGGTCTATTACATCGACCCTCGTCCCAGTGCCGTGCCAAGTTATGTGCATGTGATACCAAAAACCGCTACCGAGGGCGTGAAAGAATTGATTGAAATCCTCTCCAAATAATTATTATTGGATAATGCGTGATAATAGCGCAAAATTTCTTACCTTTGTGGCTTGAATTTTCTAATATTAATTAATTATATGCAAGACGAGAAAGATTTACTACAATCTCAGGACCCTGTTGAGATCTCTGAGAGCGCTATGCAGGATTCGGTGCAAACCGAACTCGCCGATGGCGTGATCGACGGAAATCAAGTGGAGCTTCCTGAGAACGCCTTCCGCCCCCTGAAGGAGGGCGAGAAGTATGTGCCCATTCTCCGTCCCGAGAAGAACTATCCCGAGGTGACACCTTACTCGGTGACGCTGGGATTGATTATGGCGGTGATTTTCAGTGCCGCCGCAGCCTATCTGGGACTGAAGGTGGGACAAGTGTTTGAGGCGGCAATACCCATCGCGATTATCGCGGCAGGTATCGCCAGCGTGACCAAGCGCAAGAATTCGCTTGGCGAGAACGTGATCATCCAGTCGATTGGCGCTGCCAGCGGTATTGTGGTGGCTGGTGCCATCTTCACCCTGCCGGCTCTCTACATCCTGCAGGCGAAGTACCCCGAGATGACCGTCAACTTCTTGGAGGTGTTCCTTAGCTCACTGCTTGGTGGTTTGCTGGGAATTTTGTTCTTTATCCCCTTCCGCAAATATTTTGTGAAGGAGAAACATGGCGACTTCCCCTTCCCCGAGGCTACTGCTACCACGCAAGTGCTCGTTCAGGGCCAGAAGGGCGGCGAGCAAGCCAAACCGTTGCTCATTGCCGGCTTGGTAGGTGGTATCTACGACTTCCTGATGAGCTCTTTCGGATGGTGGAAAGAGGTGATTTCTACCACCGCCATCCCTGCTATGCAGAACTTTACCGCTCAAACCAAGTTCCTCTTCAAGGTCAATATCAGTGCCGCGACTCTTGGACTCGGTTTCATCATTGGCCTGAAGTACAGCTTCATCATCTTTGCCGGTAGCGCTTTCATTTGGTGGGTAGTTATCCCATTGTTTGCTGCTGTCAGCCCCGACATGGCGGCGATGGCTACAGACGACATCTTCAAGAACGTTGCCCGCTCGATAGGTATTGGTGGTATCGCTATGAGTGGTATCATTGGCATCATCAAGTCGTGGGGCGTGATTAAGAACGCTGTGGGGCTTGCCGGCAAGTCGTTCAAGAAGAATGCCGATGTGGAGAAGCCCGAGCGCACTCAACGCGACATCTCGATGAAGGCCCTGGTATTTTCTCTGGCAGCAGCTTTGGCTGTCACTTTCGTGTTCTTCTGGATAGGGGTTATTCATAGTCTGCCTCAGGCCATTGTGGCATTTATCGTTGTTGTGGTAATCGCCTTCCTGTTCACTACCGTGGCTGCCAACGCTATCGCAATCGTGGGTAGCAACCCCGTGAGCGGTATGACGCTAATGACCCTGATTATCGCTTCGGGTATCTTCGTGGCGGTGGGTCTCAGTGGCTGGCAAGGCATCGTGGCATCGATGATCATTGGTGGTGTGGTTTGCACCGCGCTCTCGATGGCTGGCGGCATGGTGACCGATATGAAGATTGGTTACTGGATTGGTACTACTCCTGCCAAGCAGCAAACTTGGAAAATGCTCGGCACAGTGCTCTCGGCAGCTACTGTGGGCGGTGTGATGATAATCCTCAATAAGACCTACGGCTTCTATGATGGTGCCGTGCCAGGTGAGACTCCTCTTGTAGCTCCTCAGGCCAACGCGATGGCAGCCGTCATCGACCCACTGATGACTGGTGGCGAGACTCCGTGGATGCTTTACATCTGCGGTGCGGTTCTCGCTTGTCTGCTCAACTGGCTCAAAGTGCCTGCCCTGCCTTTCTCGCTGGGTATGTTCATTCCTTTCCAGCTCAACACGCCGCTGCTCATTGGCGGTATCATAAGCTGGTTTGTCAGCACTCGCAGCAAAGACGAGAAACTCAACAAGGCTCGCATGGACAAGGGTACCCTTATCGCCAGCGGTTTCATTGCCGGTGGTGCCCTGATGGGCGTGGTGAGTGCAGCTATGAAGTTTGGAGGATTTAAGTATGAGAGTCCGCTCAGCGACAGCCTGTCGAGCATACTCGGACTTGTCGTCTATATAGCATTGATTATCTACTTTGCCGTTTCTTGCCTCCGTGCCAAGAAAGCAGAGTAATTTTTCTCTATAATAACAAAATTATTGCCGGCGATTGCTCCGTTGAGCGGTCTCCGGCAATGTTTTTTTTGTCCTAATTACCGCAAAATTGCTGTAATACGGCAAAAAATGCCTACCTTTGCACCCAAAATTGATAAGACACATGGCAACATTCAAAGAACTTGGCGTGCGCGACGACCTGCTTCGCGCTATCGAGATGATGGGATATGAGAAACCCATGCCCATTCAGGAAATGGTGATTCCGCACCTGCTCAACGAGGAGACCGACGTGGTGGGGCTGGCTCAGACTGGCACCGGCAAGACGGCAGCGTTCGGTCTGCCCATGCTGCAGCGCATCGACACCTCGTCGCAAGAGACTCAGGCTCTGATTCTCGACCCTACGCGTGAGCTGTGCCTCCAGACCAAGACCGACCTCGAGGACTATTCCCGCTATATTGACGGACTGAAAATCGTAGCAGTGTATGGCGGAGCAAGCATCGAGTCGCAAATCAAGGCTGTGAAACGCGGAGTGCAGGTGATAGTGGCAACGCCGGGTCGCTTGCAGGACCTCATCAGGCGTGGGGTGGTGAAGCTCGACGCGGTGCGCACTGTTATCCTCGACGAGGCCGATGAGATGCTCAACATGGGCTTTATCGACGACATCAACAACATCTTGATTAATGTCCCCGACGAGCGCAAGATGCTGCTTTTCAGCGCCACTATGCCTCGTGAGATTGCCAATATCGCGAAGGATTATATGCACGACCCTGTGGAGTTTGTCGCCGGCACCCGCAACGAGGGGTCGGCAAACGTGCGCCACATATATTATATGGTGAAGGCGAGCGACAAGTATCTTGCCCTCAAGCGCATCGTCGATTACCTGCCACGCATCTATGGCATCGTGTTCTGCCGCACCCGTGCCAGCGCGCAGGAGGTGGCGTCGCAACTTATACAAGACGGATATGACGCCGACGCGCTGCATGGCGACCTGTCGCAGGCGCAGCGCGACGCCGTGATGAAAAAGTTCCGTGAGCGCAACCTTCAGCTGCTCGTAGCCACCGACGTGGCTGCGCGTGGTCTCGACGTTAACGACCTCACCCACATCATCAGCTACAGCCTCCCCGACGACAACGACATCTACAACCACCGCAGCGGGCGCACCGGGCGTGCAGGAAAGACGGGCATCTCTATCGCCATCATCCACAGCCGCGAACGCAACAAGCTCAAGCAGATAGAGAAGCAGATTGGTAAGGAGTTTGAGCGCCGCGAGGTGCCCAAAGCCGAGGAAATCATCGAGAAGCAGCTCTTCAACCTTGCCGACCGCCTCGAGAATGTGGAGGTGCGCGAGGAAGAGATTGCTCCTTATCTGCCCAATGTGCTCAAGAAGCTGTCGTGGCTCAGCGGTGAGGATGTGGTGAAGCGCTTGCTGTCGATGGAGTTCAACCGTATGCTCGACTACTACAAGAAGGCACCGGTACTCGACATCGTGCCCGAGAAGAAAGAGCGCAAGCGTGGCGAGAAGAAGGAGCGCACACGCAAGCCCAACGGCGAGAAAGACCGCCGCACTGGAGAGGAAGGTTACGAGCGAGTGTTCATCAACGTGGGCAAGAGCCACGGCTTCTATGCTCCCGACCTTATCCGCTTGGTTAACGCCACCGAGGGTGGCAAGAATGTGGGCATAGGGCGTATCGACCTGCTGACAAATTATTCGCTCTTCGACGTGCGGCATGGCGAGGCGCACAAAGTTATCAACGCCTTGCGAAACAGCGAGTTCTATGGCAAACGCCTTTACCTTGAGATTGCCGATGCCAACAAGGACTATGCATCAATCACCTATGAGGGCGAGGTGAAAAAGAACCGTAGCGAGCGACGTAGGGAGAAGTTCAGAGCAATGGAGCGAGAGCGTGAACGCCGTCGCAGCGACCGTCGCACACGTCGCGACTCTGAACGAGGCTTCAAGAAACGCGGCAAGAACAGCGACGCCCCCGCTGGCAACTACGACAAGTTCATGAAAAAATCCCGCCGCAAGAAGTGAGGCATAAATAACTACGGATTAATCTGATTTTTCTGATTTTCGTTTTAGCTAATAACAAGGAACTAACTGACAAGGCAATGGTAAAGGAGCTAACAAGCTAACAAGGAACAAGCTAACAAGGCAATGGGGTTGTCGCAACATAACACTTGTCTCGTTCGCTTGTCAGCTTGTCAGCTCGTTTGACTCGTTTAATCGCTTTTTGTTTGAAAAATTTTATCCCTTGAGAGCAGCCAGTGTCTCTTGGAGGGTGGCGATTTTGCTTTGTGCGTCGGCTTGTTTCTTGCGCTCGGCTGCTACCACTGCCTCGGGGGCGTTGGCAACGAAGCGCTCGTTGCTGAGCTTCTTCTCCACGCTAGCGAGGAAGCCTTGAGTGTATTGCAGCTCCTTCTCAAGCTTCTCGATTTCCTCTGCAACGTTGATGTTGTCCTGCAAAGGCACTGCAAACTCGGTGGTGCCCACCATAAACGAAGCTGCAGTGGGGTCTTTGCTTTCCACTTTCTCGATGGTGTCGAGACCGGCTAGTTTGAGGATAATGGACTGATAGATGTTGTTCCACTCGGCATTTGCCACTTGCAGCTGGAGCATAGTCCTCTGGGCGATGTTCTTGCTGGCACGCACGTTGCGCACGGCAGTGATAATCTCACGAGCCTCGGCCATAGCCTTGAGGGCAGCTTCGTCAACAGCTTTTGGCTCGGGGATGATGGCATACATGATGCTCTCGCCGTCTTTGCGGTCGCTGATGTGCTGCCACAGCTCCTCGCTGATAAACGGCATGAAGGGGTGGATGAGGCGCAGCAGGATGTCGAAATAGCTTAGAGTCGCCTCCATCGACGCACGGTCAATAGGTTGCTGGTAGGCTGGCTTCACAATCTCGAGATAGAGCGCCGAGAAGTCTTCCCAGAACAGGCGGTAGATAGCCATCAGAGCGTCGCTGATGCGGAACTTCGAGAACAAGTCTTTCATCTCGGCGATGGTGCTGTCGAGCTGTGCCTGGAACCACTCGATGGCGAGATGGCTGTGCTCAGGCTGCTCGATGTCGGCTACTTCCCATCCCTTGACGAGACGGAACGCATTCCAAATCTTATTGTTGAAGTTGCGGCCTTGTTCGCACAGTGCCTCGTCGAAGAGGATGTCGTTGCCGGCAGGAGCGCTGAGCATCATGCCCATGCGCACGCCGTCGGCGCCAAATCGGTCGATAAGCTCCAATGGGTCGGGGCTGTTGCCGAGCGACTTCGACATCTTGCGACCTAGCTTGTCGCGCACCAGACCAGTGAAATACACGTTGCGGAACGGCATATCACCAATGTACTCATATCCCGCCATTATCATGCGAGTTACCCAGAAGAAGATGATGTCGGGGGCGGTAACAAGGTCACTGGTGGGGTAGTAGTACTTGATTTCCTCGTTGCCGGGGTTGCGGATGCCGTCGAAGAGCGAGATGGGCCACAGCCATGAGCTGAACCAGGTGTCGAGAGCATCTTCGTCCTGACGCAGGTCGTCGATGGTGATATTTTCGTAGCCAGGCATCTGGTGAGCCTTCTCGAGAGCTTCCTCCTTGGTGAGAGCCACTACGAATTTCTCGTCTTGCTCATCGCTCGATGGCAGGAAGTAGGCAGGGATGCGGTGTCCCCACCACAGTTGGCGGCTGATGCACCAGTCCTGGATGTTCTCAAGCCAGCTGCGATAGGTGGATTTGTACTTGGGAGGGAAAAACTTGATGTCGTCGTTCATCACTGGTGGCAGGGCGATGTCGGCAAAGTGTTGCATCTTGATGAACCACTGCATGCACAGGCGAGGCTCTACGGCGGTGTCGCTGTTGCGCTCGCTGTATCCCACCTTGTTCACGTAGTCCTCAACCTTCTCCATGAGGCCGGCGTTCTCAAGGTCAACGACAATAACCTTGCGCACCTCCTCGCGAGTCATGCCCACATAGAGTGGCGACTGCTCGCTGATGGTGGCGTCGGCGTTGAAGATGTCGATGGTCTCAAGGTTGTGGTTCTTGCCGAGCATGAAGTCGTTGACGTCGTGGGCAGGAGTCACCTTGAGGCAACCGGTACCAAACTCGATGTCAACATAGCGGTCCTCGATAACGGGAATCACACGGTTCACGAGAGGCACAATCACCTTCTTCCCCCTGAGCCACTGGTTCTTGGGGTCTTTGGGGTTGATGCACATCGCGGTGTCGCCCATGATGGTCTCGGGACGGGTGGTGGCAACCACTGCATAGCGGCGGCCCTGAGAGTCTCGATGCACTATTTCGCTTATGCGTTCTTCCTCCTTGCAAGGCATAGTGCAAGCAAGCTTGCTCTCTGCTCTTGCTTCGTTCGTCAGTTCACCCTCGGCGCCAGTCTCTCCGCTCATGTCATCGTCGGCGACATAATATTTTAGGTAATATAGTTTGCTGTTCTCCTCACGATATACAACCTCCTCGTTGCTGAGGGCTGTCTGAGCTTTGGGATCCCAGTTCACCATGCGCAAGCCGCGGTAGATGAGCCCCTTGTTGTAAAGGTCAACAAACACTCTCAGCACGCTCTCGCTGCGTATTTCGTCCATAGTGAAGGCGGTGCGGCTCCAGTCGCACGACGCGCCAAGTTTGCGCAGCTGCTGCAAGATGATGCCGCCGTGCTCATGGGTCCAGTCCCAGGCGTGCTTGAGGAACTCGTCGCGAGTGAGGTCGGTCTTCTTGATGCCCTGCTCGGCGAGGCGTTTCACAACTTTGGCCTCAGTGGCGATGCTGGCGTGGTCGGTGCCTGGCACCCACAGCGCGTTCTTGCCCTCCTGACGGGCGCGGCGCATGAGGATGTCCTGGATGGTGTTGTTGAGCATGTGGCCCATGTGCAGCACACCGGTGACGTTGGGTGGCGGAATCACGATAGTGTAAGGTTCACGCTCATCGGGCACCGACTTAAACAAGTCGTTGTCAATCCAGTACTTATACCATTTATCCTCGACCGCTTTAGGGTCGTACTTAGTAGCCAAAGTGTTCATATTACTTATTGAATGTAGATTAAAAAATTTTTTCAAGCTGCAAAGATAGCAATAATAATGCAGAATGCAAAATGCAGAATGCAGAATTAAGTGGCAGTAGCAAATTGTGGAGATATTTTAATGCATTCAAGCTGGCGAAACTAACAAGAAACGTGGTTATCCGCAACTCGCTTACTGGAGAGCCAGAAACTCATCCATTGAATGAAGTTGCCAGCAGCCACATGGCACGTCGCACTCTGGCAGGAATCTTATATAAAAAATACAAAGATCAATCTCTAGTAAGCTCCATAACCGGCCATGCACCCAATAGCTCTGCTTTCGCACGCTACCGAGCTATCGATGAGGAAATGAAGATAGAAATGCTATCGGCTTTGGATTCAAAAGAAGATATAAAATAGTGCTGTAGATGATTTCTGAGTCCTATGTCTTTACTTTCTAAATTGTAAATATAGGGAGGATACGGCTTAATTATTCAGACTGCCTATAGGTACAACCAAAACATCATTCTCTGGACGTTTTGTGCATAGTCGCCTACCAGTCAGCATAATGAGGAAAGAATTTATCTTCTTTTTAGTAGAGCCAATCTTCTCCGAAAGTGTTTTCAGGCTTTCTGCGCCTTCATTGACAAGGTTGGCACAGCCAATTTTATATTAATAAGTCCGCAAGAATCATTGCTGAGATAAACAAGAGCATCGCACTCCAAATGGATTTTTTGTCACGATAATGGCATACTTCTCTATCTTGTGATTCCGCATAGACACGCAAATCCATGACAGCAAGAGTTTCAAAGATGAGCCCAAAAGTGTGGGCAATCCATCAATTGCCTAGTCGTTATAAAGTACATCTCAACTAAAATGTTGATGGTTAAATATTACGTTTCATTTACTATTTTTCCCGTTTCATTCATTTTTGTGTTTTGACTTTCTGGTTATAGCACTATCTTTACCATCAAAAAACTATGTGATTGGTATGTAATTATATAGTGATAATAATAAGTGAAGCATGAACGAACATGAGTTTGGAACGACTCCGATAATGAAGTTATTTGTCAGGTGTACTGTGCCCGCTATGGTGGGGATGGCATTCTCGGCATTCTATTCCATCACAGATGGCATTTTTGTCGGACACTTTATCGGACAAGAGGCACTCGCAGCGGTCAATCTGGTCATGCCGTTAATTATGATTATCACTGCTCTGGCCGATATGGTTGCTACAGGCTCCTCAGTGCGAATCTCAATCCTGCTGGGACATGGCGATCGCAAAGAAGCCAGCCGAGTTTTTACCGTGTGCCTTGCTTTCATTACAATAGTGTCAACACTCTTTGGGTTGGTAGGATTCTTTCTTGCCAAGCCACTTATAGTTTTGATGGGAGCCGACGGCACTACAGGTGAGTATGCTATGGGCTATTTCCGCATATTTGCACTTTTCATGCCGTTGTGTTGCGTCTATTACTCTACCGACAACTACCTGCGCGCCTGCGGAAAGATGCGGTTGAGCATGACAATTAACATTGTGTGCTCCATCCTAAACATTGTACTTGACTACATTCTTATTGTGGTGCTGAAACAAGGACTGCTTGCTGCCGCTGTGGCCAGTTGTATCTCAATGTCGCTCGGTGCTCTGTGGTCGCTTTTCCCTTTTATTCGGAGGAAATTACCACTTATATTCACCAAAGGTATGATTGCCGCTGGCTATACAGTCTACGCTATTCTAAAAGCAGTGATGGGAGATCAACTTAATGCTTTTAGCTGTGGCACCACCGAGCAGAAGCTACCATAACAAGGTGGCTTTCTTTTTCTCATTTAGACCAATATTGTCCTAAATAATTTTGTCAGAAATCACGATAGTTATGGCCAGTACTTAAAGAATTGGTCATTAATTGAACGAGAGAAACTGCCTATACCCCCCACTGCTCAAATTTCCTCATCTGGAGGGGGAGAAAATGGTGCGTCAAGCCATAACTGGAGGTCGATTTTGGTGAATGTGTTCAGTCTTAGAGACACAACAAGGTTGGCCAGCGCCCATTTATACTTGGCCACATGCTTGAGCCAGCAAAGTATGAGCATGGTGGCCAGTGCGGTTCATATTTGTATCTCGACGGCGTTCTTTGTCGTGCCGATGAAGCTCTTAATGCGCAACAGCTGCTTGAGGTTACGGAAGAACACCTCAATGAGCCATCTGGCCTTGTACAGTGAAGCTATGGTTGAGGCCGCGAGCGTGAAGTTATTTGTCAGCAGTTCCACCGTGTAGCCGTGTTCGTCGTTCCACACGGCTATTCTCCTGAGCCGTTTGGGGTACTTCTCCCTGGCCTGTGGGCGTTCAAACTCAACGACCTCATCTATAAGGACATCCTGCGCACGTTTCTCGGGCAACGGCCGTTCCTCGATGGAAGTGTAGCGGATGTTATACTTGTGCCTGACCACAAAAAACACATTGTTGCTGTCCCAATGGTTGAGCAGGGCATAATCGCAATAGCCACGGTCGGCCACGACAATGGTATGCGGAGAAATCCGGATGTCGAATGCCGCCTTGTTGTCGGCTGCTTTTGCGTCGGTGATATTGACGAACTCCGGAAGCAGGCTGTCGTAATCCAGCAAGGTGTGCTTCTTTACTGCTCCTTTCTTGGCCGTGTAGTGAGCCCACTCATAGACCGAGATGGTGAGGGTGATCAGCGTGGAGTCGAGCAACTTGACAGGCATCTTGAAACGGAACTTGTGGCGTTGCCACTGCCCCTGCTGTCCAAAATGCGCATA
>FLNZ01005227.1_pt1 | contig 37965 bp, 35 predicted proteins | sample 1140391 | NCBI WGS metagenome assembly FLNZ01 (sample SAMEA3878171, study PRJEB12797) | bioreactor metagenome | biome: Moose rumen | place: Sweden | collected 2011-10 | reverse complement strand
TAGTTTAGTATAGGATTTCTGTCCGCTGATTTTCTTTAACTCGTGCCCGAACAGCCGCGCAATAATATTGCTAACGGCAAAGATATAGATATTCTCTGAATTTGCAAGTGTTTTTCTCGTTTTTTTTATCAAATATAGTGTGTTAAGGTGTGGGGGGTTATATGGTATAATCTTGATGCGATTTTGTCTGTCGGCTATCTCGTTAATAGTGAGGAATGCTTACTAATCTTGGTGGAATATAAGTTCCAACATTGATAGAACAACAATGCTCCATCAATATTCCATCAAAATTCAAGGGGTGGGGTAGAAATTAAATATTCCTGTAAGCACTTGCTTACAGGAATTCGCTTTGAGAGGGTGCCCGGTGGGACTCGAACCCACGACATTCAGAACCACAATCTGACGCTCTAACCAACTGAACTACGGGCACCATGTTGGATTAAGCGGGTGCAAAAATATGGATTTTATGTGATACCACCAAATTTTTGCTTGTTTTTTTGTGCTGTTAATGCTTGATTTTTGTGTTTCGCTGTACATAATAAACTGAGATGTGTGTATAATTTGTACAGAAAGATAGATGCGAAAATAAAAAGAGGACTTGTATTAGTCCTCTTTGTTAGTAGAAGCGGAAGGTGAGGGATTCAAACCCCCGATACCCTAATGGGTATACCGGATTTCGAGTCCAGCGCGATCGATCACTCTGCCAACCTTCCCTGAAATCGGATGCAAAGGTAGAAATTCCAAAGAAAAACAAAGAGTGGAGCGATGATAATTTACTGCAGTTTAATAATTTTTAACGGCGCGCATGTTTCCTAAAAATAAGGCCAGACGCTACATCCAGCGTCTGGCCACGTCTAATGGGGATGTTGTATCGCTAAATGCAATACATTATGAATCGTCAGATTACTCGTAGTGAGTATCAAGGTAGGTGACGTGGGTAACGAGGTATTCCTCTACGCCATGCTTGCCGTCGGCGCCACCGATGCCGCTCTTCTTCACTCCTGCGTGGAAGCCCTGCATGGCCTCGAAATGTTCGCGGTTGATATAGGTCTCGCCGAATTCCAGTTCGCGAGCCACGCGAGTAGCGGTGTCAATATCTTTTGTGAATACGCTCGAAGCAAGTCCGTACTCGCAATCGTTAGCCCACTCAATCGCCTGCTCTATAGTATCGAATTCTACGAGCGGTATTACCGGGCCGAAAGTCTCTTCGTGAATAATATCCATCTGCTGTGTGCAGTTGTCGAGCACTGTTGCGGCGTAGAAATAACCTTTTTCGCCAACGCGATGGCCGCCGCAGAGTAATTTTGCACCCTGACTGATGGCGCGTTCAACCTTCTCAGTGACGCTCTCCAAGGCGCGAGCCTCAACGAGTGGTCCCATGTCGACAGTGTGGTCTTTGCAGACATCGCCAACCTTGACGGCTTTCATCTTGTCCACAAGAATACGGGTGAATTCTGTCTTTACATCTTTCTGTACGTATACGCGCTCGGCATTGTTGCATATCTGGCCGTTGTTACCGATGCGGCTGTCGACAATCCACTGTGCTGCCTTCTCCAGGTCGGCATCCTTGCAGACAATGGCAGGTGCCTTGCCGCCGAGTTCGAGACTAACCTTTGTTATGTTCTTCGAGGCTGCTGCCATAATGCTCTCGCCAGCACCTACAGAACCTGTAACGCTGACGATGTCAATCTTTGGCGAGCCAGCCATCTCATTGCCAATTACGGAGCCCTTGCCTGTGACGATATTTATAACGCCCTTGGGCAGTCCCACCTTGTCTACCACTTCACCGAAGACAGTGCAGTTCTCCGGCGTGAGTTGTGATGGCTTAATCACGATGGTACATCCTGCAATGAGGGCTGCTCCTGCCTTGCGCGCAATGAGGAAGAAGGGGAAGTTCCATGGCAATATGCCTGCTACGACGCCGATAGGTTTCTTTGTCAGGAATATTGTCTCATTAGGACGGTCGGACGGAATAATCTCGCCCTCAATATGACGTGCAAAGGATGCCATATAGTCGAAATACTCTGCTGTGACGTCGACTTCCACTGTTGCCCATGTGAGAGTCTTACCCTGCTCGCGCATGATAATATCGATAAACTCTTCGCGGCGCTCGCGGATGCCGTTGGCGAGTTTCTTCAACCATGCAGCGCGCTCTATGGCTGGCGTCTTGGCCCATTGCTTCTGGGCTATACGTGCAGCGTCAAGCGCTCTGTTGACATCCTCTGTTGTGCCTTCAGGCTGTCGTGAGATAACCTCTTCAGTGGAGGGATTTAACACGTTGATCCACTTGCCGCTACTGCTTTCGCAGAACTGGCCGTTGATGTACATTTTCAGGTCTTTCATACGCGTAATTAGTGTTTTAGGTTATTGATTTGAGTAGTATTGTTTTTCCCGGCATGTGTGCGGTTGTCACGAAAATATTACAACCTGTTAGCAAATATACAACTTATGTTGCAATCTGACAGCACGCTGGTTGTAAATTTAAATAATTTTAAGGTAAAGACAACCTGTTGTACACGTATATTGCCAACAGGAGTGATGCTATGGCAGCAAACAGGCTTGCCATCAGTACGCTGATAGTAAGCATCAGGGCGGTCATGGGGGCTACTCCGCAAAACAGCAGTCCGACAAAGATGCCAGGCGTTATTACTACGCCCAGTCGGAGTGATGCCGAAAGCACAGCGGCCAAAGCCCTGCTTATTGCTGCGGCAATGAAAGGCCTGAGTGTCTGCCATGGCGAATGGCCCATGGCCATCAGATACTCATCCAGACTTTGGTGTACCCGTTTGTTCATCACGTAGGCAGTCAGGCCACGTCTGCCAATATAAAGCGAGGCTGTCAGCAATGTCATCTGCAACGGGACGAGAGGGCTGGCGCCAAACAGATGACTACAGGAAAAGACGTCAAGTACGTAGATGGCGACCACGAGTGTGCTCAGCGTGGAGCCAACAAACAGGGGAACTCCCAGCCAGCGTCGGCGGCAGTAGACGGCTGCCGCAACACCTGAGAACAAGACAATCCACGCCAGTGAAAGCAGCGGGCGGTCGATGAGGAAAACGTAATGGAGCATGGCTGCCACTGCGGTGAGGGTTGCTGCGCCACGCGCAATGCTGATAATATACTGGTGCAGCAGGCGCCTGTCTAATATATATAATAGGTATAGGGTTGCAAGCAACAGTGGCAACACTATGGCTGCAAGTCGGGCGACAGATATGGTCATAGGTAAATCTGATTTTGATTAATACGTGGGTTAACAGCCAAAATGGTAGTGCGGTGGGAAGCCTCGGTGAGCAGTTGGTCGACCATTTGTGCAGTATCGGCAGCGAGAGGCTGTGGCGGCTCGTCGACGATGACAAGGGGCTTGCCGGCCTGTAGCGCATTGGTGAGCAGGAGCAGGTAGCGCTCGTCGGCAGAAAGTTGTTCCCATCTCTCCAATCCTGGTATCAGCACTTGCTCTGGGAGTGACAGATGTTGCGGCACGTAGGCTGTCATCTTGCGAAAGTAGGGTGCCGACTCTGGCGTGAGTAGTTCGCCATCTATACTGATGTGTCCTCCGTCTACAGGCACAAATCCCAGTATGGCTCGCAGCAGTGTCGTCTTGCCCGAGCGTTGATGGCCGACAATGCAGGCCATCTGGTTGTCGCCAACGGTGAGCGAGAGTGCAGAGATGAGTGGATGGATATTGACGTGGTGGAGTTCTAATACCATTTTGCAGTGATGTCTGTTGGGGCAAAGTTAAGAAAATCACGCAAAACTTCAAACATTCAGTAAAAAATATTTATTTTTGCAGCACTATATTTAAATAGGTATATAGGCAATGTCGTATACGCTTTATATCAACGACCAACTTGACTCCTTTGACATGGAGAGTGCGCTGCCAAAGTTGTCGCCGCAGCGTCTTGAGCAGGCAAACCGTTTTAGAAACGAGTCGTCGAAGAGGGCATGCGTTGTAGCATACCTGCTGCTGGCGGAAGGTTTGCAGAAACAGTACGGCATAACAGAACCGCCCTTTTTCGTGTATGGAGAACATGGCAAGCCATCGCTGCGCGACTATCCCCACATCCATTTCAACATAAGCCACTGCCGGCAGGCGGTGATATGTGTGATAGGCGACAGCCCGGTAGGATGTGATGTCGAAAGCATTTCGCGATATAAGGAAAGCCTTGTGAAATATACCATGAACGAAGAGGAACAAAACGCTATAAGAAATTCTGAAAGTCCTGAGGTGGAGTTCACAAGACTGTGGACACGGAAGGAAGCCGCCGTGAAACTTTCTGGCCGTGGTCTGCAAACGGATATGAAGACCATATTGAACGGCAGCATGCGATTTGATACGACCATCTGCAAAGAAAAAGGATATGTATATAGTGCTATTTCTCAGGAAATGACTACATTTGCAGCAGAACAAAACAAATAAATTTACAACCATGAAACTTACAGGACGTCGCGAAAGCACAAACGTAGAAGACCGCCGTGGCATGAGCGGAGGAACTAAGGCCGGACTGAGTATCGGCGGTATTATTATGGTAGCATTGATGGCATGGATCACGGGAGGCGATCCGATGAGTGCCGTGATGAATGAAGTGGTGCAGAATGGAGGTCTGGGTTCGCTGACTGGCACAAACACAGAAGTAAATGAAGGGCAGCGCGAATTTACAGAAGAAGAGCAGCAACTGGCAAAGTTCTCTACGCAGATACTTGCTGGCACGGAGGATGTCTGGACCAAAATCTTCCAGCAGCAGAGCGCTTCGTACACCGTGCCAACAATGGTGCTTTACACAGATGCTACCCAGACGGCATGCGGACAAGGCCAGGCTGCCATGGGACCGTTTTATTGTTCCGGCGATCAGCGGTTGTATATCGACCTGTCGTTTTTCTCTACTATGAAACAGCAACTTGGCGCCGACGGCGACTTTGCCTATGCCTACGTTATAGCCCACGAGGTAGGACATCATGTGGAGTATCTAACGGGAACACTGTCGCAGGTTCATCAGCAAATGTCGCGTCTCAGCAAGACAGAGGCTAACAAACTCAGCGTGCGGCTTGAACTGCTTGCCGACTTCTATGCCGGGGTCTGGGCTCATCACGACAATAAAATGTTTGGCTCTCTTGAGGACGGCGACATCGAGAAGGCTATCAACTGCGCTCAAGTTATAGGCGACGACTACCTGCAAAAGAAAGCACGGGGCACTGTCGTTCCTGAATCGTTCACGCATGGAACTTCCAAACAGCGCATGAAGTGGTTTAAACTGGGTTTACAGACCGGCGACGTGTCGAAGGGAACTACATTCCAGTGTTCTGACGAAGAATTATAATGTAAAAAAATACAGAAAAATTTGGTGGGAAGAAAAAAACGCCGTACCTTTGCATCCGCAAAACGAAAAACATCGCGGAGTGGAGCAGTTGGTAGCTCGCCAGGCTCATAACCTGGAGGTCGCATGTTCGAGTCCTGCCTCCGCAACTCAGAAGCCCGAGATTTCTCGGGCTTTTATATTTCTCTATGTTTTTGCAAATTTTTTGCTTGTTATTTAAGAAAATCTTAGCAACATATCGTCTCTTTTTTGTGGAAAGTCTTAACTTTGCAGCACTATGAGACGAATAATCTTTTCTTTTTTCATTTCGTTCCTTGCCGTATGGACGACGGCAGCACAGACAAGTGTCAGTTCGCCCGACGGACGGCTGAAGGTAGAGGTCAATGTAGACGGCGGAATAGCCACATACAACGTAAGTCATTACGGAAAGCAGGTGCTTATGCCGTCACGGCTGGGACTGAAGAGCAATATCGGCGACTTCAGCAAGAGTCTTAGCGTGGTGTCAAGCAAGGAGACGGCTGTGGAGAAGCATTATGACATGACGCGTACCAAGGCTTCCCATTCAGACTATAAGGCAAACAAACTTGAACTTACGCTGGCTAATGAGAAAGGCCACCGCATTGTCGTAACATTCCAGGTGTCGGACAACGACATCGCCTTCCGCTATACGCTTTTGCCACAGCAGAAGCAAAAACCGTATACGGCCGTAGTTACAGACGAAGTGACAAGTTTTAGATTGCCTGATGGTACAACGACATTCATTTCGCCACAGAGCGATGCCATGATAGGCTGGGAGCGGACTAAGCCCAGTTATGAGGAAGTGTACAGCGCTGATGCCCCACTTGATGCCAAGTCGCAGTATGGCAAGGGCTACGTTTTCCCTGCTTTGTTCCATCTTGGCGATACCGGGTGGATGCTCCTCAGTGAGACGGGAGTAACGGGAGCATACGTTGGCAGCCATCTTACCGACTTCGACAGCAGATGGGGCTACACCATTGCATTTCCCATGCCAGGCGAACTGAATGGCCACGGCACTACGGGCGCCAGCATTGCCGTTCCCGGCAGCACGCCATGGCGCACGCTGACCATTGGCCAGACGCTTAAGCCCATCGTAGAGACTACGATAGCCCAGGATGTGGTGGAGCCGCTTTATGAACCGACTGAAAAATATCGCCCTGGGCGCTATACTTGGAGTTGGCTGATTTGGCAAGACAACTCAATCAACTGGGACGATCAGGTGAAGTTTATTGATTTGGCTGCCGAGATGGGCTACGAATACTGTCTTGTAGACGGATGCTGGGATGTGAATATCGGTCGCGATAGGATGAAGCAACTTTCCGACTATGCCGGAGAACGCGGTGTCAGCCTGCTGCTGTGGTATAATTCTAACGGCACTGAGAATGACGCACCGCAAACTCCCCGTCACCTGATGTCTACTGCCATAGCGCGCGACCGCGAAATGGCATGGCTAAAGCAGATAGGAGTAAAGGGAATAAAGGTGGATTTTTTCGGAGGTGACAAGCAGCAAGTGATGCAACTCTACGAAGACATACTGTTCGACGCTAACAGATATGGTCTACAGGTTATTTTCCATGGATGCACGCTGCCACGAGGGTGGGAGAGACAGTTTCCCAACTATGTAGCAAGTGAGGCTGTGCTGGCTTCAGAGAATGTGTTTTTTTCAGAAACACACGCCAAGCGCGAGCCATTTGATCTCACGTTGCATCCTTTCTGCCGCAATTCTGTGGCATCGATGGACTGGGGCGGCATCATACTCAACCGTTTTATGAGCCGTGACAACAAGCATCGGCACACACGAAAAACGACCGACGTCTTCGAGATGGCGTCGGGCATTACGATGCAGAGCAGTATACAATGTGTTGCAATACAGCCGAACAACCTGAAGGAACTGCCGCTTCACGAGATAGACTTCCTGAAAAGTCTGCCTACAACATGGGATGAGACGCGCTACGTAGATGGATATCCCGGCAGTTTTGTAGTGTTGGCACGCCGCTCTGGCGACAAGTGGATGATAGGCGGGCTTAATGCTGAGGATAAGGCTATGCGGCTGACACTGCAACTCCCTATGCTGGCAGGACAGACGCTCACTTATTATACCGACGACAACTTTGGATACCCCGTTGTCAACCAGTTGAAGGTTGACAAACGAGGATTGGCCAAAGTCGTAATGCAGCCCAATGGCGGTATGGTTTTAGTTCAGCGTTAAAACTACTATACTTTTTGCTGGAAGTTTCACGCTGAGAATATTCTTCTTCAGTTTTGCATCCTTGAATTCACGAGGAGCAACTGTAGAAGGATGGTCGAAATCGTTGTAATCGGCCACGCTCTTCGACGTAAGAACACGTCCCGTCACGGCCTTGGCTGTAGTGCATTCAAGGGTAATGTCTACCGACTGGGTCTGTTCGACATCTATGTTTACCAGCGACAGTATAATCTTTCCGTCGGCAGTACGGGCAGCAGATGCAGACACTACAGGAACATTGCGCTGTGGTGAGCGGCGATCGCCACGTACCTGCTTGTTCTCGCAGTTCACTTCTATAGGAAGATAGGTCGACTCCTGGAAAGGACGGTACATCTCAAAGACATGATAGGTCGGTGTGAGAACCATGTGGCCTGTGCCTTTCTGGTCAGTAAGAATCATTGACTGCAGGACATTGACCACCTGGGCGATGTTGGCCATGCGCACACGATCGGTATGGCGGTGGAAAACATTCAGGGAAAGTGCGGCGACAAACGCATCGCGCAGCGAATTCTGCTGATAGAGGTGGCCGGAAATGGTACCGGGCTCTTCGTCCCACCAAGTGCCCCATTCGTCGACAAGCAAGCCCACCTGGCGTTTGGGATCTTTCTCATCCATGATGGCCTTGTGCTTTTTTATGACATCTTCTATCTCAAGGCATTTTCCCATTGTCCAATAGAAATTGTCGATACTTGGGTCGATAGCAGCACCTTTTGAGCCGCTCCATCCGGTAACAGTGTAATAGTGCAGGCTGACACCGTTCATCCTGTTACCGACATTGTTCATCAGCACCTTTGTCCAGTTGTAGTCGTAGTCGCTGGCTCCGGAAGCAATCTTATAAAGTTTATTGCCATCGTAGTTGCGGCAGTAGACAGAATAGCGACGGAAAAGGTCGCCGTAATATTCCGGGCGCATATTGCCACCGCAGCCCCACGACTCGTTGCCCACTCCGAGATATTTCACCTTCCACGGTTTCTCGCGTCCGTTCTGCTTGCGCAATTTTGCCATGGGCGTACCGTCTTCGCTCGTCATGTATTCCACCCATTTTGCCAGTTCTTCCACTGTGCCTGAGCCGACATTTCCGCTTATGTATGGCTCACAACCAAGCATCTCGCAAAGGTTCAGAAATTCGTGCGTGCCGAAGGAATTATCCTCTATCGTGCCGCCCCAGTTGTTGTTTTGCATGGATGGGCGCTTGTCGCGCGGACCGATGCCGTCCATCCAGTGGTATTCGTCGGCAAAACAGCCGCCAGGCCATCTCAGCACGGGAACCTGCAGAGCCTTCAATGCTTCGAAGACATCCTTGCGGTAACCTTGGATGTTGGGAATCGGAGAATTCTCGCCAACCCACAGCCCACCGTAGATACATGAGCCAAGATGCTCGGCAAATTGTCCGTAGATTTCCTTGTAAATCTTTTGTGAGCCCTGGTCTGCGTGCAGAGTGCCCTCTATCTGGCCAGCCTGCATGCTAAGGCTTACTCCTGCTGCTATGATAGCAGCCATCAAGTTTTTTCTCATATTGGTAATTATTTTGTTTAATATATATTGTGACCGTGTTTTAGGTATTGCAAAGTTACAAACATTTATAATTTTCGCCACTGCTGTTTTTAAAAAAATTACAACTGTTTTTATTTTTGCCACAACTGTTTTAATTTTCGCCACAACTGTTTTTTTCAAAACAGCAGCATTTCTTAAAAATTTTGTTGCTGTTTTCCCGTTTTTAATGACATGCATCATAAAATATTTAAGTATGTGTAGAAAGATATAAAAAACTGCACAAATTTTTTTGTAGTGTGCATGGAATGTCTTACCTTTGCACAAAATTTTCAAATTTGTGCAACGAATCATTCTATGACAGAACTTCCCAGTTTTAATGCGCGTATTGAGAAATCTATAAAGGAGAATTGGCTGCTTGATGCGCTCACGGACTATAAAGGGGCTACGTTGCAATACCACGACGTAGCGCGAAAAATAGAGAAACTTCATATCATGATGCAGGCCGCAGGTATACAGAAAGGTGACCGTGTGGCAGTATGTGGGCGCAATTCTGCCCATTGGGCTGTTGCCTATCTGGCAACGCTGGCATACGGTGCTGTGATAGTGCCTGTCCTGCATGAGTTTAATGCAGAGCAGATACACAACATCGTAAACCATTCAGAGTCGCGCCTGCTCTTTGTCGGCGACTATGTCGTGCAGCAGATTTCGGTCAGCGAGATGCCTGACCTGAAAGGCATATTCAATCTGTCCGACTTCTCGCTTTACAGCAGCAACAACGAGCAACTTACCTATGCGCGCGAACATCTTAATGAAATGTTCGGCCACAAGTATCCTGCCGCATTCCGCCAGACAGACATACACTGGCATCACGACAGCCCGGAAGAGTTGGCAATGATCAATTATACCAGCGGCACCACTGGTTTTTCCAAAGGAGTGATGCTTCCGTACAGGGCTCTGTCGGGCAACGTGCAGTTTGCCATGGACCATCTTGCTCCTAAGATGCCCCGCTACAGCAATATGCTTAGTATGCTGCCTATGGCCCACATGTATGGACAGGCTTTTGAGTTTCTCTTCCCCATTTCCGCAGGCTATCATGTGTTTTTCCTGACACGTCTGCCCTCGCCGGCCATTATCGCTGAAGCATTGCAGGAAGTGAAGCCGTCGCTCATCATAGCCGTTCCGCTAATTATAGAAAAAATCATACGCAAGCGCGTCTTCCCAAAGATACAGAGCAATGTCATCCGCCTGCTCTTGCAGATGCCGGTAGTTTCAAAGAAGGTGAAGGAGCGTATCTGTAATGAAGTGTATCAAGCCTTTGGCGGACAGGCTTATGAGATCATTATCGGCGGTGCACCGCTCAATCAGGAGATAGAGCAATTCCTCAAGAGCATAGAATTTCCATTCACCGTGGGCTATGGTACAACAGAGTGTGCGCCGTTGATTTCCTATAGCGACTGGCACACCTTTGCTTCAGGCTCATGTGGACGCTGCATAGAGCGTATGGAGGTAAAGATAAACAGCCATGACGCGGAAAACGTGCCTGGCGAAATCCTTACGCGCGGTGTTCACGTCATGCAGGGCTACTATAAGAATGAGAAGGCGACGCGCGAATCTCTGGATGCTGACGGCTGGTATCACACAGGCGACCTTGCAACAATGGATGCAGAGGGCAATATTTTCATACGTGGCCGCTCGAAGAACATGCTGCTCGGCGCAAGCGGACAGAACATTTATCCAGAAGAAATAGAAGACAAACTGAATTCGATGGCACTCATGGGCGAATGTCTGATTGTGCAGCGCGATGGCAAACTGGTGGCACTGGTTCATCCGGATATGGACGAGGCGAAGACCATGGGCTTCAGCAGTGAAGACATAGCCAATGTGATGGAGCAAAACCGTCAGCAGTTGAACCAAATCATGCCAGTCTACAGCAAGATATCCACAATAGAGATAAGAGAAGAAGAATTCCAGAAGACTCCAAAGAAGAGTATCAAACGCTACTTATACAACTAACATTCTACAACAAAAGACAAAGAGATAACTGCTATGGAAAACGTACCAAGTTTTAACCATCTTATACAGCAGAGCATTATTGACCACTGGGACATGGATGCCCTTACAGACTACAAAGGTGCTACTCTGCAGTATCACGATGTGGCCAGAAAAATAGAGAAACTGCATATCCTTTTTGAGAACAGCGGCGTGAAGCGCGGCGATAAAATCGCCCTTTGCGGACGCAATTCCAGCCAGTGGGCAGTGGCTTTCCTGGCCACGTTGACTTATGGCGCCGTTGCCGTGCCTATTCTGCATGAGTTCATGCCCGACCAGATACACAATATAGTCAATCATTCTGATGCAAAACTGCTTTTTGTAGGCGACCACGTTGCCACGCAGATTGACCCGACCAAGATGCCAAATCTGGAAGGCATAATCAACAATCCCGACTATTCGCTCATGGTGTCGCGCACTGAAAAACTTACCTATGCGCGCGAACACCTCAACGAAATCTTTGGTAAGAAATATCCCAAGTACTTCCGCAAGGAGCATATCAGTTATTACACCGAGGAAAATGGTGAAGAACTGGCACTAATCAACTATACCAGCGGCACTACAGGCTTTTCTAAGGGTGTTATGATACCTTATCGCGCCATCTGGTCGAACTACGATTTTGCCGAATACGTGTTAGGAAAAACCATAAAGGCTGGAGACAAAGTGATTTCAATCCTTCCAATGGCTCATATGTACGGTATGGCATTTGAATTCATCTTTGAATTTCTCCATGGATGCCATGTCTACTATCTCAACCGTGTTCCTTCGCCAGCCATTATCGCCCAGGCATTTGCCGAAGTGAAGCCTGTGATTATCATAGCCGTTCCTCTTGTTATAGAAAAGATAATCCGAAAGAAGGTATTCCCGAAAATACAGAACAATCGCATGCGCCTCTTGATGTCAATGCCTGTAATATCAAAGAAAGTGCGTGAAATGATTTGCCAGGAAGTGCTTAAAGCCTTCGGCGGCAATGTTTACGAAGTAATAATCGGCGGTGCTGCTTTCAATCAGGAAGTGGAGAGTTTCCTGAAACGCATAGAATTCCCCTATACGGTAGGGTATGGCGCAACAGAATGTGCTCCTATCATAGGCTATAGCGACTGGCATAATTTTGCAAAGGGTTCGTGCGGCAGGGCAGCCTATCACATGGAAGTTAAAATAGCATCTCCAGACCCTGCCAACGTTCCTGGTGAAATCCTCACACGCGGACTTAATGTCATGCAGGGCTACTATAAGAACGACGAGGCTACTGCCGAAACCATAGACCGCGACGGCTGGTATCACACAGGCGATCTCGGTACGATGGATGCCGATGGGAATATCTATATCAACGGACGCTCAAAAAATATGCTTCTTGGGCCTAACGGACAGAATATTTATCCGGAGGAGATAGAAGACAAACTGAATTCCATGCCAATGGTTGTCGAGAGCGTCGTTGTTCAGCGTGATACAAAACTTGTCGGACTTGTTTATCCGGATTATGATGAGGCGCAGAAGATGAATTTCAATGCTCACGACCTTGAAAGCATAATGGAACAAAACCGCAACCAACTGAACGAACAGTTGCCTGCATACGAGAAAATCGCCGAGATAGAAGTACGCGAGGAGGAATTTGAAAAGACGCCAAAGCGCAGCATCAAGCGTTTCCTGTATACATAACGCAGACATTTTCTTCTTTCAGAAATAACATTATAATAAAACATACAAATTAACCTTTGACCGAAATGGAGTCATTTCAATGGCTGATTAACCTCTTTACCACCACCGACTCGGTGGCGCATATCGCACTCCTGTATGCTATAGTAATAGCAACGGGAGTGTACTTGGGAAAAATCAAAGTAGGCGGAATAGCACTGGGAGTTACCTTCGTGCTATTCGCTGGTATATTGGCAGGACACGTTGGCTTTACGGCGCCATTGCCCATACTTACATTCGTACAAGACTTCGGACTCATACTCTTTGTCTTTATGATTGGCTTGCAGGTCGGCCCTGGTTTCTTCGAGAGTTTCGGAAAGGCCGGCATCAAGTTGAATGGACTGGCGGCAACTGCCATATTGCTGAACATCGTAACAATGTTTGTCTGTTACTTTGTTTTCTTCGATACATCCGACGTTAACAATCTCCCGATGATGGTCGGCACGCTGTATGGTGCCGTGACAAACACCCCGGGACTTGGTGCTGCCAACGAAGCACTCTCCACAATATTCGGAAGCAATGCCCCACAGATAGCATCTGCCTATGCATGTGCCTATCCGCTTGGTGTGCTTGGCATCATAGGTGCTACTATATTAACAAGGTATATATGCAAGGTAAACTTGCAGCGCGAAGAAGACGAGTTGCAGGCTGCCGGTGGAGCAAAATCAACACAGAAGCCCCATAAGATGCACCTTGAGGTGACCAATGCTTATCTTGAGGGGCGGACGCTGCTGCAGGTGCACGATTTCTTAAACCGCGATTTTGTTTGCTCGCGCATATTGCACGAAGGCCATGTGTCGATACCCAACAGGAATACAGTTTTCCATGTAGGCGACCAATTATATATTGTATGCTCAGAAGCAGACTATGAAGCAATCGTTGCTTTCATCGGCCCGGTTATAGAGGTTGACTGGGAACAGACTGACCAGCCGCTTGTGTCAAAGCGCATCTTGGTAACAAATCCGAAGATGAACGGAAAGTCACTTTTGCAGATGCACTTCTCAAGTGTCTATGGAGTAAACGTTACCCGCATCACTCGCCACGGCATGGATATTTTCGCTTCGCCTACGCTACCATTGCAGGTAGGCGACAGAATTATGGTAGTTGGCCCGGAAGATGCAGTAGACCGTGTTGCGGCAAAGATGGGAAATTCGGTGAAGCGTCTGGATACTCCAAATATTGCGACAATTTTTGTTGGCATTATCATAGGAATTCTTTTCGGCTCATTACCAATAGCCATACCAGGCATGCCCGTACCGGTGAAACTTGGTATAGCAGGTGGACCGCTTATCATAGCAATTCTTATCGGCCGCTATGGCTACAAGATAAAACTCGTGACATACACCACGACTTCGGCAAATATGATGCTGCGCGAAATCGGCCTTGTGCTGTTCCTCGCCTCTGTTGGGATAAAGGCTGGAGCATCATTCTTCTCCACCGTCGTTGAGGGCGACGGGTTGCTGTACGTACTTACGGGCTTCATAATAACTGTCGTACCTATTTTGATAGTAGGCACTATTGCACGCATGCACTTCAAGTTCAATTATTTTACGATAATGGGCATGATAGCAGGCACTTACACCGACCCGCCAGCATTGGCCTACGCCAATTCTGTCTGTTCCAAGGAGGCACCGGCCCTGGGCTATTCCACGGTCTATCCGCTGTCAATGTTCCTGCGCATTTTCACTGCACAGATAGTAGTGCTGTTCTTCTGTGGATGATATTTTCAAGTAAACGATAGACACATAATCAACAAGTGATAAGTAAAATGAAGAAGGTCGTATTGCTGACCGTATTGATGAATTTGCTCGGAGTTGGCAGTGTGAGCGCCCAGATGGACGCAAGCATCAAACTCAACGAGGTGATGACCAGCAATCAGCATAGTCTTATAGACGAATATGGGAAGCACAACGCTTGGGTGGAAATAGCCAATATTTCACATTCTACCTACAACATCCGCGGAATGTACATCACTACAGACCGCTCTGTGCTTGATGGGAAAATGAGTGTGCCGGAGCGCCAGAAGCGAATGAGCCTCATTCCCAACGGCGAACCGCGTACGCAGTTGGCAGGAAGGCAGTATTTAGTGTTCCAACTCAACAGTGCCCCGTCGCAAGGCAGTCTGCACCTTGCTGTTGCTATAGACAGCGAAAAGCCGACGTGGATAGCGCTCTACAACGGCAATGCCACCCAACTCATCGACTCCGTCACCGTTCCAGTGCTGTCTGCCGACCAGTCGTATGCACGAGTAGCCAACAACGGGACTGCTGCCGACTGGCAGGTGAAATCGGCTGATCGCGTCACGCCTGGTATTTCAAACATTACGACGGTCAGCGAGTCGAAGGTTGAGAAGTTTAAGCGCGAAGACCCTCACGGCATAGGCATGTCCGTAATGGCCATGGGCATCGTATTCCTTTGTCTTGCACTGCTATGGCTCTTCTTCACAGCCTTCGGACTGCTGATGCGCCATATCGGGACAGCCAAGAAAGTTGCACATAAGCAGCCGATAAAGCCAATAACAAGGACTGTTGAGAAGACAGCCGAGTTGAGTCATAAAACAGGAAATATCCTGCAAGACGGCCTTAAGACGCGCGGCATAGACCGCGAAGTTTACATGGCAGTAATCTGCATGGCACTGCGGCAGTATTTCAATGATGTCCACGACGTAGAGAGCGGTGTCATAACCATTAAACCGCGCGAAACCGGCTGGGATGACGAATACTCGCAGATGACGCATTTCCACGAGCCGATAACTCCAAGCGTACATACGGCTCCTCGGATACCTACACAGTCGTAGTATTCTGGTAAACAAACAAATAAAAAAAACAGAGACAAGCAAAAAACACTTTTTATTATGGGTAATAAATATCAATATAAGGTTCAGGGTGTCGACTACGATGTAGAGATAGCAGAGGTAGAAGGCAATATCGCCAAAGTGACAGTAAATGGTGTGCCTTTTGAGGTGGAAATGTTGCAGCCTATCAATGCGGCAAAGCATCCTAACATTGTCAAGTCCAAGGTTGCTGCTCCTGCAGCGCCGTCCTCTCCTGCGCCGCGTCAGGCTGCTCAGCCGGCAGCGGTTCCTGCTTCTGCTCCCGTTGCAGCAGGCAATCCGCTGAAAGCCCCGTTGCCCGGTACAATCTCTTCCGTATTGGTCAAGGTAGGCGACACCGTGCAGGTAGGCGATGTCGTCGTGGTTCTCGAAGCCATGAAGATGCAGAATAACATTGAGGCAGAATATGCCGGCACCGTCACTTCTGTCAATGTCAGCCAGGGCGATGCTGTCATGGAGGGCTCTGTAATGCTGACCATAGGTTGATTGGCCAGTTGGCCCATTTCTCTATTAGACAATCTTAAATAGTAAAATCGCTAAATCGTCAAATTGTAGAATAAATCCATGTGGCAATTTATAGTAGACAACTTCAATGAATTCCTGACCTATACGGGTTTTGCCAATGCCTCGGCAGGCAATCTCATAATGATTGCCGTGGGAGCCCTCTTCATCTGGCTTGCCATAAAGAAAGACTTCGAGCCTCTGCTCCTGGTGCCAATAGGATTGGGAATTATCCTTGGAAACATACCCTTCAGGGGAGATGCAGGATTGGAAATCGGACTTTACGAAGACAATTCCGTGCTTAACATCTTCTACCAGGGCGTGCGTCAGGGATGGTATCCTCCTTTGATTTTCCTCGGCATAGGAGCCATGACCGACTTTTCTGCATTGCTGGCAAATCCGAAACTCATGCTTATTGGCGCCGCTGCGCAGTTCGGCATCTTCGGTGCCTATATGTTCGCATTGGCTTTAGGCTTTGAGCCCAATCAGGCTGCCGGTATCGCCATCATAGGTGGAGCCGATGGCCCTACGGCAATTTTCCTGAGCAGCAAGTTGTCGCCAAATCTCATGGGTGCCATAGCCGTGTGTGCATACAGTTACATGGCATTGGTTCCGCTCATCCAGCCGCCATTGATGCGTCTGCTTACCACAAATGACGAGCGACTTATCAAGATGAAGCCTGCGCGTCAGGTGTCACAACTTGAGCGCATCCTGTTTCCGATAATAGGTCTTCTGATGACGACGTTCATCGTTCCCTCCGGCCTTCCGCTGCTGGGTATGCTCTTCTTCGGCAATCTGCTGAAAGAGAGCGGCAAGACCACGCGCTTGGCAAAAACCGCCGGAGCCGCTCTCAATGACATCGTGGTGATGCTGCTTGGACTGACGGTAGGCTGCTCTACGCAGGCGTCAGAATTCCTTACCATCAATACTATTTACATCTTTGCCATTGGTGCAGGTGCATTTATCATTGCCACGATGAGCGGAGTCCTCTTCGTGAAACTGATGAATGTCTTCCTTCCAAAGGACAAGAAGTTGAATCCACTGATTGGCAATGCCGGTGTGAGTGCCGTGCCTATGGCTGCACGAATATCCAACAATCTCGGATTGGAATACGACCGTCATAATTTCCTGCTGATGCATGCAATGGGTCCGAACGTGGCTGGCGTTATCGGGTCTGCCGTTGCCGCAGGTGCACTGTTGGGATTCTTGTCGTAAAATCACCGGCGTGTTACGTCGAAAAACAGGGTAGGAGGTAAACAACATTGCTGTCGTTTACCTCCCACTTTTTTGTATCTATTCCGCTACTGCTGTTTTTTTGAAAATTACAGCTGTTTTTATTTTCGCCACAGCTGTTTTTATTTTTGCCACAGCTGTTGTAATTTTCGTAAAAACAGCAGTGGCCGTTGCTGACGATTTTTTAAAAAGGAAGTAGAGTGCTCTACTTCCTGTCGTCTATGTTGTCACCTTCTGTAGGTGCCAGTTCTTCTTCAAAATCGGTGATGCCGGCCTGTACCAGAATGTCATACCATTGCAGGAGTTTCTTGATGTCGCTGTTGTGCACGCGGTCGCGATCCCATTCAGGCAGTAACTTAGTGAAATACTCCTGCAGTTCGGCCGGGCTTGCTTTCTTGAAATTCAGTGAGGCAGGTTTGCCGTTCTCCAAGTCACGAAGTGCGGCAAATACCTTCATCAAGGGAACGTCGTCGCTCTCTGTGAACATTGCGATGTCGGCAAGCGAGGTGATGCGGTCTGTGGCAAATGCCGGCATGCGCCTGCCGCTACCGTCGAGCGCCTCTACGATAAGACTGTTTTTTGCTCGCGACACGAGTTTGTAAAGTCCTGGTTTGCCAGATATGGCAAGAATTGTCTGTTTCATAGTTGTTCTTGTATGTTTGCGTTTATTTGTGATACTATCGTGCGTAACTGGCTGTCGATGTCAGTTACTCCGTCATTGCAAATGGTGTAGTGTGATTTCTCGATGACTTTCTGCTGTGGCCATTGCCGCTGCATCCATTGCAGCACGCTCTCGCGGCTTATGCCATCGCGCTGCATGACCCTGTCGATACGTGTTTCCTCGGGTGCTGTGACAGCAATGACGATGTCCACCAGTTTGTTAATGCCCGACTCAAACATTATGGCACTCTCCATCCACGTCTTGCCACTTTCCGTAAAGTCGCGGAATACTTCGGGATGTACTATGGCGTTGATGGCATTGCCGTTGTCCTCGTCGGCAAGCAGGAAGCGCGTCACCACCTTCTTGTTCAGTCTGCGCCTGCCGTCGCCTGCATCTGGCAAGTAGGCTTCGTCTCCTACGAGAGCCGTGAGTTTCTTGAATATAACAGGTGACGTGGCGATAAGTCGTTTAGCGGCATCGTCGCAGTCGTATACCTCAACTCCGTAGAGTGCCTGAAGTCGCTTGCAAACAAAACTCTTGCCGGTTCCAATTCCGCCAGTGATACCTATTTTCATTTCTGTCTGGGTAGGTAAGTCTTCAAGGATAGAGTGTGCTATTCTTCTTCAATGAGATAGTCCACCTGTTTTATGTCCAGCGTTGCACGGCTTATTCCCTGCGGTGTTGCGCGCAGATAGATGTTGCATTTTTCCGACGGGTTTTGCGAAATCTCGTTGTAGTCGGCTATCACGGTAAAGTCGGATGGCTTGATATGTTTCAGTCTGCTGACGCCAGACACAAAATGTACTTTCACCTTCGGTGGGAAAGTCCTCAGCACTTTTCCTTCAGGCATATTGATGGCCTGTACGGGTACGCCGTCTATGCTTTCCTCAGTTAGCACGTCGGTGAAAAAACCAACTTTTATGTTCTCTGGTACTATCTTCATATCCTTAGAGTGCGAAAGGCGGCAGTCCACAATCAGTGTGTCGCGGAAATTGGCGTAGTTCAGTGTCTCAGTGTACACCACGCGAATGCTGTCAAGTTTTTCACGGGCGGCATATACGTCAACGCTGTCGGGCCAATATATCACATTGGATATGAAATAGAGATGTTCGGGAATTACGCGGCCTGTCCATCTCACTGGAACACGTTTACACTCTCCGTTGTTGTAGAATATTTCCAGTTTGTCGGGTTTAATGCTTGTTATAACCGTAGAACTTTCCAGTTTCTGCTGTATGTAGCGCTTGGCCTCTGACGCAGAAATGCTGCCAGTGCCGTCGCCGTTGTCGAAATTCTTGTATGTGATGTTGACAGCAGGCGACTGGCGAGTGTGGAGATATGCCAGCAAAACCCACCCCTTGTCGCGCACCGTGACACGCATGGTGTCGGTGTCGTCGGAGGTGAGTACGATGTTGTTAGGAACGTTTGTGATATTTACGGCAACCTTTATTTCGCGCTCGTAAGTCTCGTTGAGAGTTATGATGAGCCAGAAGACAAAGGAGAGAACAAGGAAAAAAGAGAAAATAAGAAGTTGCTTATTAGCACCGCTGAATAAGAAACTTCTTATAATCTGCTTTACGTTGTCTTTCTCCATTTGTTGCATAAGTATATGCTTTCGTCCAGAGTGGGGAGGCCCTGCTTATTTCTGGAGTGGCGTGCTGGCGTTATCCTGGAACACGTAGTTCTTGTCGATGGTCACCACAACGCCACGGGCTATCTCTACGCTGATCTTGCCCGATGCAAGGTCAATGCTTTTCACTGTGCCGTACAATCCGCCGCCAGTGAACACCTGGTCGCCCTCTTTCAGCGAGTTCTGAAACTGCTGTATCTGCTTCTGTCTTTTCTGTTGTGGGCGGATCATAAAGAAATACATGATGGCAAAAATAGCCACCATCATAATAAGGAAACTTACCATACTGCCGCCACCTTGCTGGGACTGTGCAGCGAGAAGAAACTGTGTCATAATTATAACTTATTAGAATATTTAGTTTGATGTTTTCTGTTCTTTGTGTTATTTCTTTTCGTCGATATGCTTCATCAACTTGTTGGAATCAATCAGATGGCGCGCAATGGCATCCAGCATACCATTGATATAGCGGCTGCTCTGCGGCGTGGAATAGATTTTAGCCAAGTCAACATATTCGTTTATCGTCACCGTAATCGGAATACTGGGGAAAGTCATCATTTCGGCAATCGCAATTTGCATTATGACGACGTCCATGTATGCCAGTCGTGAGAAATCCCAGTTCTGCGACGACTCACTCATGTAGTGCTGGTATTCCTCGCCGTTCATTATTGTGGCACGGAAGAGTTTGCGCGCGTAGTCCTCGTCGTCGGAGTTGTCATATTCTGGAAGCAGTTCCTGTCGTGAGTTGTTTTTCTCCTCAAAACGCTTTATCGTCTTCAATACGAAGGTGTCCACAATCTCCTTATCGTCGTTCCAGTAAAGACTTTGCTCTTCCAGCAGTGCGTCAAGGTCGCTGTTGTCCTGAATAAGCGTGCGGTATATTTTTCTCCAGAATTCACGGTCGTTGGCATAACTGTCTTCCTCGCTCTCCATGTATTCCTTGTACAGTTGGCTCTCTGTTATCTGCATATACAACTTGCGAAGGAATTCAGGCTCGTCGTTCCAAGTCTTCTTCTGACTTTTCGTGAAGTCGAGCAGCATCTGGTTTTCCTCCAACTGCATGGCAAAGCGATTCAGAGCAAATCGCTTTGAAGGCATTTCTGTGCCCTCGCGCTTTGCCCTGTTTTGAGCCACCTCCAAATGTCGTCGTGATTCCTGCGTTACGGCTACGATAAGAGACAATAGATAATTATACAGGTCGTAGGCTTTTGATAGACTTTTGATTAGTTCTTTCTCCGCTGCGTCTATGTTGTTGTTCCCATTTTGATAGTAAGCGTAAGTCAACTGTACTATCTTTGTCCTGATGAGTTCCCTGTTTATCATTTGTCGTACTTGTATGTTGATACTCTTATCTTTGTGCAAAATTACGAAGTTTTATCTTAATGCAAAAGAAAAACGGTTTTTTTATGAAAAAAAAGTGGCCGATTGCTTGTTTGTTATAATATTTTCATACCTTTGCAGCCGCTTTTCGCATCGTGTGATGGTGAATTAAGCACAGAGAACTTAATTTTAGAGTAACACATTTAATTGTTAAACAAATGAGAGAAATCAGCATCAACGGTCAGCAGCGTACTGACCTGGGCAAGAAAGCCTCAAAACTGCTTCGTAAGGAAGGTCTTATTCCATGCAACATCTATGGTGAGAAAAAAGGTGAGAACGGTCTGCCCGAGGCAGTGGCATTCACAGCCTCGTTTGCCGAACTCCGCAAGGTGGTCTACACTCCTCACGTATACGTTGTGAATATCAACCTTGACGGTAAGGAGCACAAGGCAATCATCAAGGAACTTCAGTTCCATCCTACTACCGACGCTATCCTTCACGCAGACTTCTACGAGGTGACTGAAACCAAGCCCATCACGGTTGGTATTCCTGTTAAACTGAATGGACTGGCACAGGGCGTGCGCGATGGTGGTAAGTTGCAGTTGCAGATTCGCAAGATCAACGTTACTGCTCCATACAAGAACATTCCCGAGCAACTGGAAATCGACGTTACTTCTCTGGAACTCGGCAAGAGCATCAAGGTTGGCGCTCTGTCTTTCGAAGGACTGGAGATTGCTACTTCCAAGGAAGTTATCGTTTGCTCTGTCAGGGCTACACGTGCTTCTCGTTCTGCAGCAGCAAACGCTGAGGAATAAAATGGAAAAGTACTTGATTGTTGGCTTGGGAAATGTCGGTGATGAATACCACATGACCCGCCACAACGCAGGATTTATGGTATTGGACGCTTTCGCTAAGGCGTCCAATACCATTTTTGATGACCGTCGCTATGGATTTGTTGGCGAATTGACGCTCAAGGGCAGGAAAGTTTTCTTGCTGAAACCGTCTACATATATGAATCTTAGCGGCAATGCCGTAAGATACTGGCTTAACAAGGAGAATATCGACCAAAGCCGTCTGCTTGTGGTAAGTGATGACATTGCCCTGCCGGTTGGACAGTTTCGCCTGAAGGCCAACGGCTCAAATGGTGGCCATAATGGACTTGGCCACATTCAGCAACTCATCGGCCAGCAATATGCACGCCTACGCGTCGGCATAGGCAACAACTACGCTCAAGGTCAGCAGATAGACTATGTGCTCGGTAAGTTTTCCGACGACGACCTGCAGCAGTTGCAGCCTGTGATGGAAATTGGCACAGAGATTATTCAGAGTTTTGTGTTGGCAGGCATTGACATAACAATGAACCAGTACAACAAGTTTGGCAAGGGAAAACCATCATGTCAGCAGAAGCAAGAGTAGACAAATGGCTTTGGGCAGCACGTATTTTCAAGACGCGCTCCATAGCAGCCAATGCCATAAAGAACGGACGTGTCACCATAGGCGGCGTCAATGTCAAGCCATCGCGCATGGTCAAGGTTGGCGAGGTGGTAAGTGTCAGAAAACCACCTGTGACATTTTCTTTCAAAATACTGAAGACGATAGAGCAGCGTGTCGGTGCTAAACTCCTGTCCGAAATCTATGAAAATGTAACTCCGGAAGAACAATATCAACTTCTGGAGATGAACCGCATTAGCGGTTTTGTTGACAGGCAGAAAGGCACGGGACGTCCGACAAAGAAAGAGCGTCGCGTGCTGGACGATTTTGTTGGTCCGTCGCTTGCCTACAGCGAATTTGACTTTGATTTTGACGATGATGACTTTGATAATTGATATAATACTTATCATTGCTGGTGTGACAATGGTGCTTTATGGCGCTGACCGTCTTACAGAAGGCGCCGCTTCGCTGGCTCGTCGCATGCGCGTCCCGGAGATTGTTATAGGTTTGACAATAGTCTCTGCTGGAACCTCCGCGCCAGAACTCTTTGTCAGTCTTGCCTCTGCACTGAAGGGCTCGTCAGACATGGCACTTGGCAATGTTGTCGGCTCGAACATAATGAATGTGATGCTGATTGTTGGCTGTTCGGCGGTTGTCGCCCCGATGACTATCAGCAGAAATACCGTTCGCAAGGACATTCCCTTTGCCATTCTTGCTTCACTTGTGCTGTTGCTTCTTTGTGCCAACAACGTTTTAGGCTTGATTGACGGCATTGTTTTGCTCGCTGTGTTTGCCGTTTTCATGTGGTATACGCTGTCGCAGGCTGTGTCGGGAAAGTCGGAGGCCGAGGCGCAGGAGCAACAGGTTACTCCCTGGCTCAGTGTAGTGTATATGATAGCAGGACTTGCGTTGCTCGTCTTTGGCAGTAATATATTTGTTGCTGCTGCCTCGCGCGTCGCAGAGTCGTTGGGAGTGAGCGATGCTGTGATAGGTCTTACCATTGTGGCTGGTGGCACATCTCTGCCCGAACTTGCCACGAGTGTAGTGGCTGCGAGCAAAGGTCAGTCGGCCCTTGCCATTGGCAACGTCATCGGCTCAAATGTCTTCAACATTCTCTGCATACTTGGCATCGTTGCTGTGGTTAAGCCGATGGATATTCAAGGCATCACCACGGTCGACCTGTCGCTGATGATGGGCTCAGTACTTTTGCTGTGGCTCTTTTCGCGCACACGTTACCTCATACAGCGATGGGAGGGCATGGTGCTGCTGGCAGGATATTGCTGCTATCTTGCCTGGCTGCTATTCTCCGTAAATCTCGCGTAGTTTTTCGCTGAGACTGTTGCCTCTTAAATCGATTGCAACAATGGTTCCGTCGGGGGCGACAAGCACGCTCGACGGAATGGAACTGATGCCGTAGACATCAACGGCGGCGCTCTTCCATCCTTTAAGGTCGCTAATTTGTGGCCATTTCATTCCGAGTTGCTGTATCGCTGCAACCCATGATTCTTTCTTCTGGTCGAGCGATACGCCGACAATATTAAATCCCTTGGAATGATATTTCTCGTAGTTCTTGACTACGTTGGGCATTTCCTGACGGCACGGACCGCACCACGAAGCCCAGAAATCTATAAGCACATACTGTCCTTGTCCCACCCACTGGCTTAACGTGGCATAGCGATCGTCTGTGTCTTCCATTTCAAGGTCATGGAATTTCATTCCCGGACGCCGTTTCTCATATCCTGCCAGCAGACGCTTTGGCTTTTCAAGTTCCGGACTGTTGTAATATGCTGCAGTGGGATCGAGCGCCGCTTTAAGTTCTTCGTAACTAAACTGATACATCGCCTCCTTGATGTATTTGGCAGGAATCTGATTGTCATGATTTTCACGTATGATCTGTTTTATCAGTTTCAGTTGCTCATTTGCCAGCGAGTCATACTTTGCTGACAGTTGTACAAAGCGCTCTCGCGTTGCTGGCATTTCACGCTGTGGGTCCTTCTGTTGCAGCGCACGAAATTCCTGAAGTATCTGTTCGCCCTGTGCGTCTATTATATCCATCTGTACTTTGTATGCTTCTTCGCTTTGTGCGTGAAGCAGGTTGGTCGACGCAAGAAGTGTAAGCAAAATCAATAATTGTTTCATAGAGTTCTTTGTTATATTATAATATGTGTGATTATTCGTGTTTGATTATTCGTAGCGCATGGTGCGTGCTGGATGAATGTGCGACACGAGAAACGATGGCGCAATCAGTACGAAGAATGTCACCACAAGTGTCAGTGCGTTGAGCAGAAGGATAACGGGTATGTCCAGTTCCATTGGTGCTGTGCTGACATAGTAGTTTGCAGGATCGAGTTTGATGAAGCCAGTCCGCTGTTGCAGTATTATGATTGATATTCCAATCAGGTTGCCCCACAACAGGCCCTGTCCTACGATGAACATTGCAAACCAGAGGAATGTGCGGCGCACTGCTGCATTCCGTGTGCCGAGTGCTTTCAGCAGTCCTATCATCTGCGTGCGCTCCAGAATTATTATCAGCAGTCCGCTAATCATCGTAAATCCTGCCACGCATACCATAAGAATAAGGATAATCCATACGTTCATGTCGAGCAACGAGAGCCAGGAGAAAATCTGAGGATATAGTTCCCGAATTGTGCGTGATGTGAGAAAATTGCCGTCATGGTCCGTATGGCGATTGACATTGTCAATCATCTGGTCGGCTGCCTCATTTAGCAGCGCAAAGTCTTTCACCTGTATTTCCAGTCCGCTGCAAGAATTCTCTTCCCAGTTGTTGAGCCGTACCACGGTATGGAGATCGGTAAACACCAGCATGCGGTCAAACTGGCTCATGTTGGTCTCGTAGATAGTGCTTACGGTGAAACGTCGTGCCCGTATATCGTCGTAGCCGATGAAGTAGGCAAAAACACGGTCGCCGACGGAGAGGTGCAACTTGTCTGCCGTAAGCCGCGACACGGCAATCTTGTTGCTGCTCTTGCTGTCACTGAAGTCGGGAAATGTTCCGTCTATGGTGTTATTCCTCAGGAAGTGCGTGTCGTAGTCATTGCCAATTCCCTTGAATGTCACTCCGAGAAAGTCGTCATCGGTTTTCAGAATTCCCTGCATTTCGGCAAATCTGCTGACATGTTCAATGCCGTCCAAGTTGCGTATTGCTGCCATCAGAGAGTCGTCGGCGCAAATGGGGTAGGGCGTGGCTCCCTGTACAGACTGGAAATTTTCCACCCTTATATGACTGCCGAAGCCCACCATCTTGTCGCGGATGGTGTGCTTGAAGCCCAGCACTACGCCAACAGTGACTATCATCACAGCCAGTCCGATGGCCACTCCTATCGTGGCAATCCTTATGGCCGGGCGGCTCACTTTGCGTTTGTCGCCCTTGTCGCTGAAAATGCGTCGCGCTAAGAAGAAAGATAAACTCACTTTTATTTATGGTGGGAAAGATACGTCGTCGGCTATCCTTCCATCTGTCGGCCAGGATATGCCTCCAGTGCCTTGCGCAGCACGAAGAGGGCGCGCTCAAGGTCATCCTTCTTCAGCACATAGGCTATACGAACCTGGTTGTAGCCTGCGCCTGGTGTAGTATAGAAGCCTGCTGCAGGAGCCATCATCACCGTCTCGCCCTCATACTGGAATTCGGCCAGACACCAACGGCAGAACTCTTCTGCATTGTCAACTGGCAGTTTTGCCACGGTGTAGAATGCTCCCATGGGGATTGGGGAGTAGACGCCTGGAATGCGATTCAAACCGTCAATAAGGCATTTGCGGCGCTCAACATACTCATCATAAACATCACGCAGGTATTCGTCGGGCGCGTCAAGCGATGCCTCTGCCACAATCTGACCAATAAGTGGTGGTGAAAGGCGTGCCTGGCAAAATTTCATCACTGCCTTGCGAACTTGTTCGTTTTTCGTGATAAGGGCGCCAATGCGTATTCCGCACTCAGAATAGCGTTTTGAAACCGAGTCAATGAGTATGACATTCTGTTCAATTCCCTCAAGATGGCATGCTGAGATGTATGGCGAACCAGTGTATATATATTCGCGATACACTTCATCGGAAAAAAGATAAAGGTCGTATTTCTTTACCAGATCCCTTATCTGCTGCATCTCCCTGCGTGTGTAGAGATAGCCGGTAGGGTTATTGGGATTGCATATCATTATCGCACGTGTGCGGTCGTTGATCAGTTCTTCAAATTTTTCCACTTTAGGAAGTGAGAAGCCTTCTTCGATGGTCGTGGCAATAGTGCGTATCTTTGCGCCGGCAGAGATGGCAAATGCCATGTAGTTGGCGTAGGCAGGCTCTGGCACAATAATTTCATCGCCGGGATTAAGACAGGAGAGGAAAGCGAAGAGCACGGCCTCGCTACCACCCGACGTGATTATAATATCGTCAGCGGTGACGTTGATATTGTATTTTGCGTAGTAGTCGACAAGTTTCTCGCGATAACTGAGGTAACCCTGTGATGGCGAATACTCCAGTATTTTCCTGTCTATCTGCTTCAGAGCATCGAGTCCTACCTGTGGCGTTGGCAGGTCGGGCTGTCCGATGTTCAGATGATATACTTTTGTGCCACGCTTCTTTGCTGCGGCGGCCAAAGGAGCCAGTTTCCTGATTGGGGACTCTGGCATTTCCAAGCCACGTATTGATATTTCGGGCATGATTTTTCCGTTAGTTGCTTAATGGTCTGATAATTGCGCGCAAAATTACGAAATAAAAGCAGACGCGACAAATATATTAGTGAAAATGGCACAATTAAAAAAAGTTAAGCCTTCGAGTTTTCCGTCATTATGCTATTGAATTTCTTGTGAAAAGGCGTACTTTTGCTGCCTCAAAACAATTTAGGCTTACGATGAACTACGAAGAACTGATAGCATCGCGCAGGGAGAAACAACCGCAAAAGACGCATCTGCCAATAGGTGAATATTTCCGTCAGCAGACAGACGGCAAATACCATAGTTACTTAGAAATCCGTCCGGAACTTAACAGCAATATCAAATTCTCTGAGGCATTAAAGACAGAATGTCAACAGAATTCGTCGCTGACCAACAGCCATCTGCTCCATTTCCGTCCCGTCGGCGAAAGCAGTGATATAGAAAAGATAGAACTTGAGCAGGGACACTATCAGCCGCTTTCGCAATTGCTAAACGACACTCCCGCTGTGGTAGCAGAAAAGGGATTTTTCGACAATCTTACCAATGGACTCCTTGATGCAGCAAGTTATCTGCACAGCAAGGGCATCTATCATGTTTGCTTCTCTCCCCAGACTGTCTTCATACGCAAGGGCGACAATGGCGTGCTTTTGCTCTCGCATGGCTCATACTATCTTGGCATGAGCGAGCCAGGCCAGTTGTACGACGGCTTTGAGGATTTCGTTGCGCCTGAAGTTTTGAATCGCGGCACCGTTGATGAGCGCTGCGACATCTATTCTATCGGAAAACTGTTGACCTGCGTCTTCGACTCATCGGATATGCCACTGGAATATAGGCGTGTGCTGAAGAAGGCTGTGAGCCAATCGCCAGAAGATCGCTATTCCACACCAGAGGAAATGCTCAATGCCATAAACAATAAACGCAACACATATCGCTCTGCTGTGTCGTTTGCCGTCGCAGTTGTCATAGCATTGCTGTGCGTGGGCTTGTATTTTGAACTGTTTCCCGAAACAGAAACCGTGGAGTTTGTCAAGCCGGCTCCACGGCAGGCTACCGACGACCTGCTTGACGACGGCTTCAGACCAGAAGAGTTGGGAATTGTAGATTCTGACTCGCTGACAGAGGAGGAGCGCATATCGCAACAGGAATATCAGGCCAAGGCAGAAGAGATATTCCGCAAGAGATACGAGCAGGAAGCCGACAGAATCCTGTCGAAGATATACAACAAGAATTCGATGAATGTCAGCGAGAAGAACTTCCTTGCCCGGAATCAAGAGACTGTTGAGGACCTTATGAAAGCCCAGATGCAGATAGCCGATGAGGCAGCCATTTCGCAGGAAAAGAGCCAACTCATAGCCACTGAGATTATTGAGCGCCTCACGGAGCAGAAGAAGCAGGCCCTGGGCGGTTCAAACGGCAGGGGAATACAGAAATAAAATCAGAAACACATTTATAACAAACATAAAAAAGAAATATGCGAAGCAGAAGTGCCACTTGGTTTGAATGTAAAATTCAATACGAGAAGACTGTGGAGGATGGTCTTCAGAAGAAGGTCAATGAGGTATACGCCGTAGATGCCCTGTCGTTCACCGAGGCTGAGAGGAGAATAATGGAGGAGATGTCCAGTTACATAAGTGGTGAGTTCACTGTTAAGGACATAAAGATAGCCCAATACAGGGAGGTGTTCTTCTCCGACGAAGAGATGGCCGACAGATGGTATAAGGCTAAACTGCAGTTTATCACTCTCGACGAGAAGACTGACAAAGAGAAGCGCACCAATGCAACATTCCTGGTGCAGGCAGGGACGCTCAACGGTGCCGTGAAAAACATTGACCAGCAGATGGGCGGCACAATGCAGGACTACGTCACGGTGTCTGTGGCGGAAACCGCGCTGATGGATGTCTTTGAATACAAGTCAAAGGAACAGCCCGAATCTCAGAATACCACAGAAGAGTAAACCGCTATGAACTACGACGTGCGTGGCCATTTGCATCAAGTGCTTGACAGCCTTCCCAAGGGTGTCAGACTCGTGGCCATAAGCAAGTATCATCCTGTAGAATATATTGAGACTGCCTATGCTGAAGGCCAGCGCATTTTCGGCGAAAGCCATGAGCAGGAACTGCGGCAGAAGGTAGAACAACTGCCGAGCGATATACAGTGGCACTTTATTGGCCATCTTCAGACGAATAAAGTGCGGTATATTGTGCCGTATATCTCTATGATAGAGTCTGTTGACTCGCTTCGCCTGCTGAAAGAGATTAATAAGCAAGGTGCCCGTCACGACAAAGTGGTTGACGTGCTCCTCGAACTGCATATCGCAGCAGAGGAAAGCAAGTATGGACTGACGTCCGACGACTGTCGGCAGTTGCTGGAGGACGGCGAATGGCGTGAAATGAAGAATGTAAGAATTTGCGGACTTATGATGATGGCGTCAAACACTGGCGATGCAGATAAGATACGCCACGAGTTTCAGACCGCAAATTCACTGTTTGAGGAAATCAGACAGCGCTTCTTTGCCGACGCCCCTTGGTTTTGTGAGAAGTCGTGGGGCATGAGCAGCGACTACCTGATAGCGTGCGAAGAGGGTAGCACCATGGTTCGTATAGGCACTACTATCTTCGGCCCGCGAGTCTACTGATTTTTCAGTAATTATAGAAAATAGTAGTGGTGACATACTGTTTGAAAGCAGTGTTGTCGTAGTTCTTGCTTAGCATGAAGTCCACTTCACCAGTGATGCCATAGAGGAATTTCTTGTCGCCAATACCAATACGGAGCGACGGAACAGGAGAGTTGAAGTTCTTAATTGAACTCGTATCGTCGAGACTTACCGACATCAAGCCTGTTCCAGTGCGCTTGTACGATTTGCTGCCATACAGGGCTATGTTGGCAACCAAGCCAACCGATAGCGGAAAGACGTTGTTGTGCCAGTGAAACATGAAAGGCACGCTAAGATAGTATGCATCGTAAGTTGTTTTTTCCGTAAAGTCGGATGATGCACTGCTCAGTCCGCTATAAGTGCTTTCCAATTTGTGTTGTTTTTTGTTAATTTCTAATCCGACGCCAACTCCGTAGTCATTGGAAATCGGGTATTCGGCTTCAAAACCGATGAAAGTAAATGCAAGTCCACCTTTTGATTTACTGGAATAATTAGCAAAGTCGTTCGATTCCTTTCCCATAGTAGACCATCCAATACCACTCTTGAAATTAAATTCCAGACTGCTCCAGAAGTTTTTGCTCTCTTTTTGCTCTGTCTGAGCGGATGCACTCATGCAAAATGACATGATGCCAAGGATAATAAAACTTACTCTTTTCATAATAACCGATTGATTTGCAACGTAAATAAACTATTACTGCCTTTACTCTTTTTATTTGTTGTGTTTTAATGTTGAAATAGTAGTAATGGATAATGCAAAAGAATGAAATTTCTTTTAGATATATAAGATATGCAAAGTGAAAAATAATATACGTGCACATTATACTGGTAACAGCAAATATTGTAGAATAATTTTGGCTGTATCGGTAAATTGTGTTACTTTTGCAGCCGTATTTATATATATAGGTATTAATAAACAGGTAAGGAAAAGAAGACAATGGGCGGCTTTTTTGGTACTATCTCTTCAAAAGATTGCGTTAACGACTTATTTTACGGCACCGACTACAACTCGCACCTTGGTACAAAGCGTGCTGGCTTGGTGACATTTGATGAAGAAAGCGGTTTCCACAGGAGCATTCACTCTCTGGAACGTCAGTATTTTCGCTCGCGCTTTGAAGACGAACTCGACGAGTTTAAGGGACATGCCGGACTTGGCATAATCAGCGATACCGACCCACAGCCCATTATCGTCAACTCACATCTTGGACGATACGCCGTTGTTACAGTAGCAAAGATAAACAATTTGCGCCAGGTTGCCGACGAACTGCTGAAAGAGAGAATGCATTTCAGTGAGATGTCGGCAAACAACATTAATCAGACAGAACTTGTGGCCCTGCTCATCAACATGGGGAACTCATTCGTCGACGGCATCAACAAAGTATATCAGAAGATAGAGGGCTCCTGCTCCATGCTGATATTGACGGAAGACGGCATTATCGCTGCGCGTGATTTTCTGGGACGCACGCCGATTGTTATAGGAAAGAAGGAAGGCGCCATGGCCGTAAGCAGCGAGACTACGAGTTTTCCAAACCTTGATTATAAGGTGCTCCGTGATGTTGGTCCTGGTGAAATAGTGCGTCTGCGCTCCACAGGATTGGAAGTTATGCAGCAGGCTGCATCACACTGCCAGATTTGTTCGTTCCTTTGGGTTTACTATGGATTTCCTTCCAGTGACTACGAAGGTATTAATACCGAATACGTGAGAGAAAAGAACGGCCATATTATGGGCGAGAGTGACACCGACCTTGATGCCGACCTCGTCTGCGGTATTCCCGACTCTGGCGTTGGCATGGCCTTGGGATACAGCGAAGGGCGCAATATTCCATACAAGCGTGCCGTGGTGAAATACACACCGACATGGCCCCGTTCGTTCACCCCCGGCAATCAGAAGCGCCGTGACCTCGTGGCACGCATGAAACTCATACCCAATCCAGCCATTCTGAAAGGCCAGCGCATAGTTTTCTGCGACGACAGCATCGTGCGCGGCACGCAGTTGCGTGACAACGTTCGCACCTTCTTCGACAACGGAGCAAAGGAAGTGCATGTGCGCATCTCCTGCCCGCCGCTTGTCTACGGCTGCCCATTCATCGGATTTACCACGTCGAAGAGCGACCTTGAACTCATTACGCGGAGGATAATCAATGACTTTGAAGGTGACGACAGCAAAAATCTGGAGCGCTATGCTACTAGCGACACTCCTGAATACAAGCGCATGGTTAGCGAGATAGCACGCCGCCTTGGTCTCTCCAGTGTTAAGTTTGCCAAGATAGAAGACCTTATAGCATCCATAGGTCTGCCGAAGGAGCGCGTCTGCACCCACTGTTTCGACGGCAGTAGTTACTGCCATGCCAAGGAAACTATAGAAAAGTAGTAAAAACAGCGAAAAAAACAATCAAAATGTTTGTCGGGTCAGTGAATTTGTTGTAACTTTGCCCGCGAAACAGAAAAAGAAATAACAATGAGTCAGAATGTTCAGTTCTTTTACGGCTTTTACTTTTACTTTGCAATAGAGTTGTGAAGCGGTAGGCCGTATGGTAAGAAAACAGAACAATGATACAAAAAAGATAAGGCTCCGCTTCACAGAACAGTGAAAGCGGAGTTTTTTTAAGAACAAAAAGTAAACAAGATGAAGCGCGTAGCAATACAAGGTATGTTGGGCTCGTTCCACGATATCGCGGCTAGGGAATACTTTGGCAACGAACAGATACAACTAATCTGCTGTTCTACATTCGAACAGGTGTTCGATGCCATACGCGAAGACCCTACGGTAATAGGTATGACTGCAATAGAAAACACGATAGCAGGTTCGCTGCTACATAACTACGAACTGCTGCGCAGCAGCGGCACCACGGTGGTAGGCGAACACAAACTACATATTTCCCACTGCATCTGCTGCCTGCCCGATGACGACTGGAACACCATACAGGAAGTCCATTCGCACCCTGTGGCGCTCATGCAATGCAGGGATTTCCTTTCCCATCATCCACAACTGAAGAATGTAGAGTCGGAAGACACTGCCGGCTCAGCCAAGCAGATAAGCGAGGAAGGTCGCCAGCACTGGGCAGCCATTTGCAGCGCCGATGCTGCACGCATGTACGGCATGAAAATACTTGAGGACCACATTGAGGATAATAAGCACAACTTCACTCGCTTCCTTGTAGTGTGCAATCCGCAAAAGGCCGATTTCCTCCGCTCAATAGCAGATACCGACAAGTCGAGTCTTGTCTTCTCTCTGCCGCACGAGGAGGGTTCGCTGTCGCAGGTGCTCAGCATTCTTTCATTCTATAAAATCAACATGACCAAGATACAATCCCTGCCCATTATCGGCAAGGAGTGGCAGTATCTTTTCTATGTCGACGTAACTTACGACAATCTGACGCGCTATCGCCAGTCGATAGACGCCATAGTCCCTCTTACGCAGGAACTGAAGATCCTCGGTGAGTACAAAGGTCACTGAGCGGCGTTGAGTGCTACCAACATGTCATACAATAAAAAAGTACAGATTTGATGATACAGCCAGCAGAAAGATTAAGTTTAGTAAGCGAGTATTATTTTAGTCGCAAACTGAAAGAGGTGGCGAAGTTGAATGCTGATGGAAAGGACATCATCAGCCTTGCCATTGGAAGTCCAGACATGCCCCCTTCTCCGCAGACAATCGAGAAACTGTGTGAGGTAGCCCATCTGCCATCGGCGCATGGCTACCAGCCAACGATGGGAACGCCGGAACTCAGGCAGGCAATGGCTCGGTTCTATAAGCGATGGTATGACGTAGACCTTGATGCTGCAACGGAGATATTGCCGCTTATCGGCAGCAAGGAGGGAATATTGCATGTCACGCTTGCTTTCGTAAATCCCGGCGACGAAGTGCTTGTGCCCAATCCCGGATACCCTACATACACTTCGCTAAGCAAGATTCTTGGAGCACGTGTAGTGAACTATGACCTCTGTGAAGACAATGGATGGCAGCCCGACTTCGACAAGTTGGAGGAAATAGTAAATAATAAAACCTCAAACTGCAAATTGCTCTGGACCAACTATCCCAACATGCCTACAGGAGGCAGGGCAAGAAGAGAAACTTACGAGAGGCTCGTCAGATTTGCACAAGACCATAATGTTGTGGTTGTCAACGACAACCCGTACAGTTTCATTCTGAGCGAAGAACGTCTTTCGCTGCTGCAAGTGCCAGGGGCGAAAGACTGCTGCATAGAATTCAATTCAATGTCGAAGTCGCACAACATGCCGGGCTGGCGTGTCGGCCTGTGTGCATCCAATCCCACTTTCATTTCATGGATACTTAAAGTCAAAAGCAATATTGACAGCGGCACCTTCAGAGGTATACAACTGGCTGCAGCCGAGGCTTACGACAACAGCGAAGAATGGCATCGCAATGCAAATATCACACTTTATGCCGGCCGTAGGAAATACGCAGAGCAGATTATGCAGACACTTGGCTGCGAATACGATCCCAGTCAGGTGGGCATGTTCCTTTGGGGAAGAATTCCCGACCGCTACAGCAACGCTGAAGAACTTACTGAGCGCATACTGCACGAGGCCCGTGTGTTCATTACGCCAGGTTTTATCTTCGGTAGCAACGGCGAGCGGTATATTCGCATCTCGCTCTGTGCCAACGAAGAGAAAATAAAGGAGGCGCTTCAGAGAATTAAGGCCAGTATCGCAAGCGAGAGGCGAGTCTGAAAGACATCCTGTTGATAGTGAAGAAAATAAAAAAGTATAACAATAAATAAAAGGAGGCCCCAACAGTTTTAGTACACTCCCTCTGTATGGGGGACGGGGTGAGAAAATTAATTATGGAGTTAGTATTAGAACCATTGAAACTTCCAAGTGACAACGAACGCCCCTTCGTTATTGCCGGCCCTTGCAGCGCCGAGACAGAGGAGCAAGTGATGACCACCGCCACGCAACTGGCACAGAAGGGATGTCATAACTTCCGCGCCGGAGTGTGGAAGCCGCGCACAAAACCAGGTGGCTTTGAAGGCCACGGCGAACCGGCGCTGGTCTGGATGAAGCAGGTGCACGACACAACAGGAATGCTCACATCTACGGAGGTGGCAACACCGGAGCACGTAGAACTGTGTCTGAAATATGGCATTGATATCCTGTGGATCGGTGCGCGCACTACGGCCAATCCGTTTGCCATGCAGGCCCTGGCCGATGCTCTGAAGGGCGTTGACGTTCCTGTGTTTGTGAAAAATCCAGTTAATCCAGACCTTGAACTTTGGATAGGAGCCTTGGAGCGTTTGAACCAGGCTGGCGTGAAGCGTCTTGGTGCCATTCACCGCGGTTTTTCAAGTTACGACCAGAAAATCTATCGCAATACGCCGATGTGGCAAATTCCTATCGAACTGAAGCGTCGCTATCCCAGTCTTCCTATAATCTGCGACCCAAGTCATATCGGTGGCCGCCGCGAACTCATTGCTCCGCTCTGTCAGCAGGCAATGGACTTGGGCTTTGAGGGGCTGATAGTGGAAAGCCACTGCAATCCAGACAGCGCGTGGAGTGATGCAAAACAGCAGGTAACTCCCGATGTGCTCGACTATATTCTATCACTACTCGTAATACGTGACGAAAGAATGACGACGGAGGGAATATCGCAACTGCGCAAGCAGATAGACGAACTGGACAATCAACTTATGGACCTGCTGACGAAGCGCATGCGTGTATGCCGCGAGATAGGACAGTATAAGAAGGAGCATAACATGACCGTTCTTCAGACCTCACGCTACAATGAGATACTCGACAAGCGCGGTGCCCAAGGTGCGCTGTGCGGAATGGCACCTGAGTTTGTGGCGAAAGTATTTGAAAGCATCCATGAGGAGAGCGTGCGCCAGCAGATAGAAATCATAAACAAGTAGAACAAGTGAAAATATTAGTTTTAGGAGCAGGAAAGATGGGAAGTTTCTTCATTGACCTGCTCAGTTTCGACCACGAAGTGGCTGTATACGAAAAAGATGCGCAGCGCATGCGTTTTACGTACAACTGTCAGCGCTTCACAACATTGGAAGAAATCAGGGAATTCAACCCTGAACTGCTTATCAATGCCGTCACCCTGAAATACACCATTTCTGTCTTCAACGAGGTAATTCCATACATTTCCAGCGATTGTATCATCAGCGACATTGCCTCCGTGAAGACAGGGCTGAAGGAATTCTATGAGAAATCGGGCCGCCGCTATGTTTCCACGCACCCTATGTTCGGTCCTACGTTTGCCAATCTTCAGCAACTCAGTGAGGAGAATGCTATAATAATCAGTGAGGGTGACTATATGGGGCGTATCTTTTTTAAAGACATGTACCAGAAACTTGGCCTTAACATCTACGAGTATACCTTTGAAGAGCACGACAAGACCGTGGCCTATTCGCTGTCGATCCCATTTGTTTCTACGTTCGTCTTTGCTGCCGTGATGAAGCATCAGGATGCTCCAGGCACAACTTTCAAGCGCCACATGAGGATAGCCAAGGGCGTGCTCAACGAAGACGACTATCTCTTGCAGGAAATCCTGTTCAATCCGTATACCCACGACCAGGTGTCGCAGATAAGAAGTGAACTGAAGGAACTTCTCGAAATCATCGACCAGAAGGATGCTGCCGGCATGAAAAAATACCTCACGAAGATACGCAGCAACGTAAAGCGTGATATCAGTTAGAAATGCGCTGCTGCGAAATGAAGACATTATACGATCATTTTGACAAAAGTGCCATTTCCAGTCTGCCGCGTGTGCTCTTTGAGGGGCGCATTGATGTAGTGCTAAACCAAGTAGAAGCCGAGCGCGCCGTCGATTTTCTGTTGTCGCAGCCCATTCTCGGAATAGATACTGAGACACGGCCGTCGTTCACGCGCGGCAGGATAAACAAGGTGGCTCTGCTTCAGGTGGCAACACGTGAGATTTGCTTTCTGTTCCGTCTCAACTATCTCGGAATGTGTCCGGCGGTGAAGCGCTTTCTCGAAGATGTCAATGTGAAAAAGGTGGGTCTGTCGTTACGCGACGACATGAGCAACCTGCTGAAACTTGGCGAATTCAAAAAGGGCCTTTTCATCGACCTGCAGAACCACGTGAGCGAGATAGGGGTTGAAGACCTGAGCCTACAGAAACTGTATGCCAACTTCTTTGGCCAGAAAATATCGAAGCGCGAACAACTTACAAACTGGGAGGCCGACGTGCTCTCCGACAGACAGAAACTGTATGCCGCCACTGACGCGTGGGCATGTATCATGCTGTACGACGAACTTATAAACCTTAAGAAGGGTGGCGACTACAAGATTATCCGTACTCAGCAATAAAGCAGAGACATGAACAACATGACATACAAAACCATCCGCCTGAAACGAGGCAAGGAAGACAGCCTTCTGAGATTTCATCCCTGGATTTTCTCCGGAGCAATACAGAAGATTGATGATGGAGTGGAAGAGGGCGAAATAGTCAGGGTGATTACAAGTGGTGGCGATTTTATCGCTACAGGTCACTACCAGCAAGGTTCTATCAGTGTCAGAGTGTTGTCGTTCACCGACGTGACAATAGACGATGATTTCTGGAGGGCACGGCTTACTTCCGCCTTTGAAAAACGTCGTTCCATCGGTATGGCTGACAATGCCGACAACAATAGTTATCGCCTTGTGCACGGCGAAGGTGACAATATGCCAGGATTGATAATCGACGTGTATGGTAATACTGCTGTGATGCAATCGCACTCCATTGGTATGCACTTGTCACGCAGGAAGATAGCCAATTTGCTTGTAGACGTAATGCAAGGATGCATCAAGCACGTGTATTATAAAAGTGAAACAACTCTGCCGTTTATGACAGCCGACGATATGAATGGCTTTCTTGTCGGTGGAAGCGACGAAAATGTGGCTACGGAGAACGGATTGCACTTTCGTGTCGACTGGCTAAAGGGGCAGAAGACCGGCTTCTTTATAGACCAGCGCGAAAACAGGGCTTTGCTCGAAAGGTATGCCCGAGGCAAGCGCGTGCTGAATATGTTCTGCTATACCGGAGGCTTCTCTTTCTATGCCATGAGGGGTGGGGCGGAACTCGTACATTCTGTGGACTGCTCGGCAAAGGCCGTGGAACTTACCAACGAGAATGTGGCGCTGAATTTCCCTGACGACAACCGTCACAAGGCCTTCTGCGAGGATGCCTTCAAGTATCTGGAAAACACGGAAGAACAATACAATCTCATCGTATTAGACCCTCCTGCCTTCGCAAAGCATCGTGGC
>FLNZ01003231.1_pt1 | contig 38087 bp, 35 predicted proteins | sample 1140391 | NCBI WGS metagenome assembly FLNZ01 (sample SAMEA3878171, study PRJEB12797) | bioreactor metagenome | biome: Moose rumen | place: Sweden | collected 2011-10 | reverse complement strand
AAAAATTGGACTTTAGGAGCGCGAGTGTAGCGCAAAGTTTGCTTGAGCAATACCGGGTCAAGGTGACCATTCACGAATAGAGCAACAGAGCGAGGGCTTGCGCTCTCGCTCTGTTGGTGGGCATATCCTGTTTGAAATTGAAAAATGAATATTTAAGTGACCTCCCCTAACCCGACCTCCGTCGCAATCTATGAATGCGACGGAGGACAGGAGGGGGCACCATTGTTAAATCACTTCATCTCTAAAATTGAAAGTTTTCTCATTTCCTAAATCTCTAAATCTCTATGTTACCTATACTTCTTACAGGATGTCCAATTCCTTGAATACTTTCTTGAGTTTCTCCACGGATTTGTCCACTTGCTCGGTGGTGTGGGTGGCCATAAGGGCGTAGCGCACCAAGGTATCCTGTGGAGCACAGGCGGGAGGAATGACGGGGTTGATGAATACGCCCTCGTTGAAGGCCATGGCGACCGCACGGAATGTCTTCTCCGTATCGCGCACATAGAGCGGGATGATGGGGCTCTCGGTATCGCCAATCTCGAACCCTTCCTCACGGAAACGGCTGAGGGCGTAATGGGTGACGTCCCACAGAGCCTTCAGGCGCTCGGGCTCCTGCTGAATGATGTGGAGTGCCTCGCGGGCTGCAGCCGTGGCCGCAGGTGTGCAGCTGGCAGAGAAGATGTAGGTGCGCACGGAATGGCGCAACCAGTTGATGATGCTGTGGTCGGCTGCAATAAAGCCTCCGATGCTGGCAAGTGACTTGGAGAAGGTGCCCATGATGAGGTCAACCTCGCCGGTCAGCCCAAAGTGGTCGCAAACGCCGCGCCCCTGACGTCCAAAGACGCCCAAGCCATGAGCCTCGTCGACCATGATGGAGGCATTGTATTTCTTCTTCAGTTCCACTATCTCCGGCAACTTACACAGGTCGCCTTCCATAGAGAACACTCCGTCCACAATGATAAGTTTGATGGCCTCGGGATTGCAGCGTTGCAGTTGGCGCTCAAGGTCGGCCATGTCGTTGTGCTTGAATTTGAGCTGTGTGGCGAAGGAGAGGCGACGGCCATCGACGATGGACGCATGGTCGCGGTCGTCACAGATAATGTAATCGTCCTTGCCTACGAGTTGACTGATGACACCGCTGTTCACGGTAAACCCTGTTGCAAAGCAGAGTGCTTCGTCCTTGCCCACGAACTCGGCAAGTTCCTTCTCCAGCTGAACATGAATGTCCAGAGTGCCATTGAGGAAACGGCTTCCCGCACATCCGCTACCGTACTTTTGCATGGCGGCACAACCTGCATCAATGACACGCTGGTCGCCCGTAAGGCCTGTGTACGCATTGGAACCAAACATCAAGACGTGTCTGCCCTCCATGACAACCTCTGTGCCTTGCTTACCCTCTATCTCACGGAAGTAGGGATATATGCCCTGCGCCATAAACTCTTGTGGCAGGGTGTAATGCGATAGTTTGTCTTGTATTAAACCCATATATAAAGTGTGTTTGTTGCTGTGTGTTTTTTTAACAGGCTACAAAGGTACGAATAAAAGTGTAAAGAGAAAAGGGAAAAGGGAAAAATTTAGCCATTTACCATTTACCATTTACCATTTTTCATTTTCCACTTTTTATTTTTAATTTATTGTCGTATCTTTGGCTTCGGTATGGACAGGAAGAGCATTCGTTTTATCATCAACCCGATATCGGGTACGCGGAACAAGAAGGCGATAGTCAAATTGATTCCGCAGTACCTCGACCCGGAACGCTTTTCATACAATATGGTCTATACTGAACGGTCTGGCCACGCGGCCATGCTGGCAAAGGAAGCTGCCGAGGAGGGTATAGACATTGTGGTGGCAGTGGGCGGCGACGGCACCGTAAACGAGGTGGCCCGCTCGCTTGTGCATACGGATTCGGCACTTGCCATTATCCCCTGCGGAAGCGGCAACGGACTGGCACGACATCTCTTTATCCCCATCAACCCAATTGGTGCCTTGAAAATATTGGCAGAGTGCCATATCGAGCGGTTGGATTATGGAAAAATCAACGGGCAACCCTTCTTCTGTACCTGTGGCATTGGGTTCGATGCCTTCATCAGCCAGAAGTTTTCCGAAGCAGGGAAGCGCGGATTGATGACCTATGTGGACAACACGCTGAAGGAGGGATTTAACTACAAACCAGAGCGATACAAAGTGTGCATCGACGGAGAGGAGAGTTCCCATGAGGCATTCCTCATCGCATGTGCCAACGCAAGCCAATACGGCAACAATGTGTTCATTGCACCAGCCGCATCGATGAACGACGGATTGATGGACGTGACCATATTGGAGCCCTTCAACGCACTGGCCGCGCCACAGGTGGTCATGCAACTCCTGAACAAGAGCATCGACAAGAACAGTCACACGCGCACATTCCAATGCCGACATGTACACATCCATCGCGAACAGCCGGGTGTGGCGCATTTCGACGGAGAACCGATGCAGTGTGGGCGAGACATCGATGTTGAGCTGGTCAGCCAAGGCGTAAGCATCGTGGTGAACACAAAACAGCAACGCATCGCGCTGCCCATATTCAGCACCTTCAATGACATTTGGGAGAAAATGTCGGAAGACATTCGCGAAGACTTTCGTCAAACCAGCGAACGCATCAAACGAATCAATACGGAACTGCTACAGAAACTAAAAATTTAACCATAACTATAACTTTAACCATAACCTTAACTTTCAATTTTCAATTTTCAATTTCAACTTATATGTACATCATCGGCATTGCAGGCGGTACAGGAAGTGGCAAGACAACCGTCGTGAAGAAAATTATTGAGGCCTTGCCTGGCGATAAGATAGCCCTTATCCCGCAGGATTCGTACTACAACGACACTACGGAACTCACTATGGAAGAGCGTCACCGTATCAACTTTGACCACCCTGACGCTTTCGATTGGGATTTGCTGACGCACCAGATAGAAGAACTGCGCAACGGACGAGCCGTAGAGCAACCTACCTATTCCTATATAGAAAGCAACCGACAGGCAGAAACCGTACATGTCGAGCCCTGCGAGGTCATCATCATTGAAGGTATCATGGCACTATTCAAGAAGGAACTGCGCAATTTGATGGACCTGAAGATATTTGTAGATGCCGACCCTGACGAACGGCTCATTCGCGTAATACAGCGCGATACCGTAGAGCGCGGCAGAACTACGCAAATGGTCATTGACCGCTACCTGGAAGTCTTGAAACCCATGCACGAAGAGTTCATTGAACCCACCAAGCGCTATGCCGACCTCATCATTCCACAAGGCGGAAACAACAGCAAGGCTATTGAAATCATGCGCACCTACATCATCCATCGCCTACGACCCGGACAAATCTCATAATACTGCTGCTTTTGTTGCTGACCGCCTGCCAATCGCGCGACAACAAGAGCACGTCGTCGATCTTTTCTACTTCACCCTCCACCGATTCCCTGTCCTCGGAATACGACTTATATGAAATAGAAGAGTCGGGCGAACTAATCGCCGTTACCCTTTCCGGCCCTGACACGTACTTTGAGTTTCGAGGTCGTGGATTTGGATTGCAGCACGACCTCGCAGAAGACTTTGCACGTAGCATCGGAGTCAGGCTGCGCATGGAAGTTGCCCACGACACCACGGAACTCATCAACCGTCTGAAACAAGGAGAAGTGGACCTCGTAGCCATGAAGATGGATGCACAGGAGGGGGTGGAGGTATGTGGCCCTGGATGGCTCGTAAACAAGAACGCAGAACTGCTGTGCCAAAGCATTGCGGAATGGTACACGCCTGAACGGGAGCAAAGGGGCAAGGAGCAAGGAGCAAGTGGCAAGGGGCAAGGAGCAAGGGGCTGGGAGCAAGGGGCAAGGAGGCAATCACGCCCCGTAATGCTGGATGCAGCCACAGGGCAAATAAGCCAATACGATGCGCTGTTCCAGAAGCATGCCGCAGATATAGGTTGGGATTGGCGACTGCTGGCGGCACAATGTTACCAGGAATCGGCCTTCGACCCAAACGCCGTTTCGTGGGCAGGTGCACAGGGATTGATGCAAATCATGCCCTCAACGGCAAACCTGTTGGGGTTAGACGAAGCAAATGTCTTTGTGCCTGAAACGAACATAAAGGCAGCGACGCAATATATCCGCAACCTGAACAACACGTTCTCGGATGTCCCTGGCGGCACAAGTCGAATACCTTATATTCTGGCGGCGTACAACGGAGGTGTCAATCATGTTCGCGACGCGATGGCCTTGGCACGCAAGAACAAGCGAAATGAGAAAATATGGCGGGATGTAGAGCCCTACATCCTTCTACTCGCCCAGCCGCAATATTACAATGACCCTGTTTGCCGCGCTGGCTATCTGCGTGGTAGCGAAACCTACAACTATGTGCGGGACATCATGGACAGGTGGGCAAAATATCGCGGACAAGCACGCCACGCAAGCAGTGCGTCCACGCCCATGCCCGCCAAGAAGACGAAGAATCCGACAGAGGTTCGCCGACCAGATTCGCTCTTGCTTCAATAAGATTACATCCCAGGGCGACGAATGGTCAGCCGTATGGCTTCAGAATGAGCCTCGGCAAACACCTGTGCATCCTCCACTACGCAGGCGAGGTAGCCACCTCCTCCCGCTCCTGGCATCTTCCATGCCAAAACATCAGGCAAGGCGGCATATTTGTCAATATAATCTTGCACACCGGGCTGAATCATGGCGGGGAACATTGCAATCTGAGCATCGAAGGAAGCCTTGTACGCTTTGGCAAAAGCAGCAAGGTCGCGATGCATGATTGCCGTCCAACAGTTGTCGGCAGCCTGCGTCAAGGCTCGCACCTTTTCCTCTGACAACGCCTTGTGCTCTACCACTGAACAGCCTGGGCGACGAGGAAACATGGGAATCAAAGCGAGATGATCTTCCAACCAATTGAGAATTCCTTCATCGTTGCACGTCTCTATGCGCTCTGGCCAGAAACGACCATTGTACCAATGGCGACAAAGCCCGGGGATGCAGATGCCGATGGCATCCTGAGCACCTGAGATGATGCCGTCGGAGCGCTCAGGGTCATTCTCAAAGCAGAAAACGAGTTTGGCCAACATCTCAGGGTTCATATTGGGTAACTGATAGGGCCATATCCTCTTAATCATGTTTCTGGTGGAAGTGGAAAGTCCGCATCGCTCCCGTACTTCAAATGTGGGTTCCAAGGAGATGGTAATTGCCCATCCGGGAGCACAACGACTCACTTCAGGTTGGTCAATCCAAGTGCCAGCCAAATCGAGCCGCGTAGGAATCAGGCAAGGGCTTTTCTTCAGGTCGGTGGACGAACGGGCAGCAAGGCCTTCCTGAGGCAGACGCTGGAGAACAACATACTCTATGCCTCGTTCCCTACAAATCCGCGCCTTATCCTCAGAGCCGCCGTCTTCGTTTACTACAAATACATCGGGACGTACAAAATCAAGCGTAGGCAGAAAGTCCAAAACGCCAGAGCCGGCATTGATGAAGGCGTCAGTAACATAACGGATGCTCTTGACCATAAAGAGGCGCTCCTGTTCGCTATATACGGTATTGTGATGTTTGTAGTCAAGGATGGTGGCATCAGAACCTATGCCAACATAGAGGTCGCCATATTGTGATGCCTGACGAAAGAACTCCACATGACCGCTATGAAGGAGGTCGTAACAACCGCTGACAAAAACTTTCTTCGCCATAAAGATTCGCTTTCTTTTAACGCTCCGCCCTCATCGGATTATGCAGAAAATCGTGATATGCCAAGCGAATGCCATCTTCCAACTCCGTCCGATAGCACCACCCCATCGCTTTGGCCTTGCTCACATCGAGCAACTTGCGCGGCGTGCCGTTTGGCTTCGTCACATCCCATTTAATCTCACCTTCATACCCAACAACCTTCGCAACGAGTTCTGCCAACTGTTTGATGGTAATCTCCTTGCCCGAGCCTGCATTTACGGTTTCGTTGCCACTATAATTATTCATCAGGAATACACAAAGGTTGGCAAGGTCATCGACATAGAGGAACTCCCGCAAGGGAGAACCGTCGCCCCAACATTCCACACACCTGGCACCCGCAACTTTGGCCTCATGGAAACGTCGGATAAGCGCAGGAAGCACATGACTATGCGTAGGGTGGTAATTGTCGTTGGGACCATACAGGTTGGTCGGCATTACGGAAATATAGTCGGTGCCATATTGCCTGTTCAGGAACTCGCAATACTTCAACCCGCTGATCTTGGCCAAGGCGTATGCTTCGTTCGTCTTTTCCAAGGCTCCCGTAAGCAGACAACTTTCTGGCATTGGCTGTGGGGCAAGACGAGGATAGATGCAAGAGGAACCAAGGAATTCAAGTTTTCGGCATCCATGTTTCCATGCGGAATGAATCACATTCATTTCCAGCATTATATTGTCATACATAAAGTCGGCCAATGCACTCTGATTGGCTTCTATGCCTCCCACCTTTGCCGCTGCGAGGAACACATATTCAGGTCGCTCTTCGGAAAAGAACTGCTCAACTGCCCGCTGGTCACAAAGGTCAAGTTCCTTGTGGGTACGAGTTATAATGTGATGATAGCCTTGTCGTTCCAACTCAAGAACAATGGCACTGCCCACCATGCCGCGATGACCAGCCACATATATCTTTGCTGACTTATCCATATTATATTTACTTCACAAGTCCCTTCTCAAGATATTCTGCAAGGTTGGTGCGCATGACATTTGCCACGTGTTCGGCAGCCACCTTCTCCATATCGTGCTTCACCATGATGGTTACCAACTCCTCAAAGGAGGTTTTGGCAGGGTTCCACCCCAATTCGCGCTTGGCTTTCGAGGGGTCGCCCAAGAGGTTCACCACATCAGTGGGACGATAGAAATCAGGACTTACCTCCACCAACACGCGTCCAGTCCTCTTGTCAATACCCTTCTCGTCGGCCCCCTCGCCCTGAAACTCCAACTCGATGCCAGCCTGACGGAAAGCAAGGTAACAGAACTCGCGAACGGAATGTTGCACACCTGTTGCTATGACGAAATCCTCTGGTTTGTCGTTCTGGAGGATAAGCCACATGCACTCTACATAATCCTTGGCATATCCCCAGTCGCGAAGGCTGCTTAGATTGCCTAAATATAGTTTGTCCTGTTTGCCCTGTGCGATGCGAGCGGCGGCCAAAGTTATCTTCCTCGTGACGAAAGTTTCGCCTCTACGTTCACTTTCATGGTTGAATAATATTCCACTACAGCAGAACATGTTATAAGCCTCACGATATTCCTTCACTATCCAATAGCCATACAACTTTGCAACGGCGTATGGGCTATAGGGATGGAAGGGCGTACGCTCGTTTTGCGGCACCTCTTCCACCTTGCCATAAAGTTCACTGGTAGAAGCCTGATAGATGCGACAATCGGATTCAAGATGATTGGTGCGCACAGCCTCCAAGATACGGAGTACGCCTACAGCATCCACATTGGCGGTATATTCCGGAGCGTCAAAACTAACTTGCACATGACTCTGTGCAGCCAGGTTGTAAATCTCGGTTGGACGAACCAGACCCACCAATTTCACGAGCGACATAGAGTCGTTCATGTCGGCATAGTGGAGATGGAAATGGGGAACACCCTCAAGGTGGGAGATGCGTTCACGATAATCCACCGAACTGCGGCGAATCAATCCGTGCACCTCATATCCCTTCTCAAGCAGGAACTCACTCAGGTAGGAACCATCCTGACCCGTTACGCCCGTAATCAAGGCTGTTTTCTTGTTATTCACTATATTGTCTTATTTGTTGTTCATTTGCTAATTTGCACACGAGCAATGCTCCGTCGTGCTCGGTCACGATATATCCGTCAAGGCCTTGCACCACTACACGACGCTCACCTGTCGTGTGAACTATGGAGTTTCTTGTATCAAAGACACGCACATCGTTGCCTATCAGCACATTGCCGTACTTATCCTGGAGCGAATGTTCACGCAGGGAGCCCCATGTTCCCAAGTCGCTCCAACCGAACGAGGCAGGAAAACAATATATCTCGTCGGCCTTTTCCATAATAGCATAGTCAATACTGATGGATTCGCAACCAGGGAAAGCCTGATCGATGAACTGCTGCTCGCGTTCAGTTCCATAGTGCGGCAACAGACGTTCGAAGGTATCCGACATTGCAGGAGCATAAATACGGAAGGCATTGACTATCGTGTTGACATTCCAAAGGAAAATGCCAGAATTCCAAAAGAAATTTGCCTGTGCCATATAGCGTTTTGCCATATCTTCGGAGGGTTTCTCGTGGAAGGCATCGACACGGAATATCTCACGATTCCTGACACAAGGACTGCTCATATCGGCTTGGATATATCCATATCCCGTCTCCGGGCGAGTAGGTTTCATGCCCAAGGTCAACATGGCATCGTTTTCGCCGACGAAGGATAAACCCGAACGAATCACACGCTGAAACTCCATTGTGTCCATCACTACATGGTCGCTTGGAGTCACCACGATGTTTGCCTTGGGATTCGAAGCTTTGATGCGCCAACTCACATAGGCGATGCAGGGTGCCGTATTGCGCCGACAAGGTTCCTTCAGGATATTGCCCTCTGGCACCTCCGACAACTGCTCATGTACCAATCCTGCATAGGCTACAGAAGTTACAATCCACACGTTTTCAACGGGTACGATATCGCGGAAGCGGTCAAATGTCAATTGAATAAGCGTGCGACCGCACCCCAGCACATCCACAAATTGCTTTGGTCGCTCAGGTGTGCTCATAGGCCAGAATCTGCTGCCTACGCCACCAGCCATTATTACCAAATGATTATTACCGTTTTTCATGTCGCTTCTCTTTTATGGCGACAAAGGTACGAATAAAAGTAAAAAGTAAAAAGTGAAAAGTGAAAAAATTCTTTGCGTGTTCTCTCGGTTTGCACTATCTTTAATTCCGTTGAAGATAGGCTGCACCTTGGAAAACTGCAAATAAATTTGCGTTTTCTCTCGGTTTGCACTATCTTTGCAGCCAAATGAAGCAACACATCAACATTGGGCTTATTGGTTTAGGTCAGCGTGGCATTGCTACTCTGGCTCGCTACCAATGCATCCCCAACGCTCGCGTCACAGCCATCAGCGACCTGCGTCAAACGGCCATCGACGAGGCACTCCGACTGCTTCCTCCCGAAGAAAGGAGTAAGATGAACATATTCCCCTCGTCCGACGGCTGGCAGCAACTGTGTCAGCAACCGGACATCGACATCGTCTTCATCTGCACCGACTGGAAAAGCCACACGCCCATCGCCGTACACGCCATGCAGCAGGGCAAGGATGTGGCCATAGAGGTGCCTGCCGCCACCACCGTAGAGGAATGTTGGCAACTCGTCGAAACCTCCAACCACACACAGCGCATCTGCACCATGCTTGAGAACTGCTGTTACGACACGTTCCACCTCGGGCTTATGGAAATGCACCGCAGAGGTTTCTTCGGCGAAATCACACATTGCGAGGGTGCCTACATCCACGACCTTCGTGCCGACCACGGGTGGATGTCGTATATCGTCAGCAGCCACGGAGGCAATCCCTACCCCACCCACGGATTAGGACCTGCCTGCCAACTTTTAGGCATCAATGGAACCGACCGCCTGGTCAGCCTCACCTCTATGAGTTCCCCTAACAAAGGTAACTCCACATTGCTGCAAACGGCCTTGGGCAAGACCGTCCTGCTACAGTTCGATGAGCGTACGCCACGCCCATACAGCCGTCTGCAAACCCTTTGCGGCACTAAGGGATACGCTCAGAAATATCCTCTGCCCACCCTCCAGTTCGACGGAGAAGAAGCCCTTCTGGGGCAGCAAGCCGTAGAGCGGGTGGAACGTTACCACGACGAAAAAACGCGCCTCCTCATAGAGCAAGGCAAGCGGCTGCAAGTGTCCAACCTTATGAACTACATCATGGATTGCCGACTTATGGAGGCTCTGCGCACCAACCGCCAGCCAGACATCTCCGTATTCGACGCGGCTCTGTGGTCGTCCATTGCCGAACTTTCTGCGCGCTCCGCACTTAACGGGGGAAAGGTGGTTGAGATACCTGACTTTATAAATTGAAAATTGAAAGTGAAACGCCTCTTTCTTTCTTACTTCTTCTTTGCGGTTTCGGCAACAGTCTGTGCCGCAAGTGTCAGTGAACTTTGGTGCCACAACGGAGAGAAACGCATCTACGGCAAACTCTATGCGCCCGACACACAGGGCGACAAGATGCCCCTCGTGATTATCTCCCATGGATTCGGCGGAAACAACACCTGGGGGACACCCTATGCCGAAAGCCTTACGCGGGAGGGGTATCTCGTATATTGCTTCGACTTCTGCGGAGGAGGGAACCTCAGTCAGAGCGACGGCACAACGCGGGAAATGTCCATCCTCACCGAACGCGCCGACCTGCTTGCCATACTCCACCAATTGCGCCAACGGCCAGAGGTGGATGCCCAACGCATCACGCTCTTTGGCGAAAGCCAAGGAGGCATCGTCACTGCCCTGGCGGCGGCACAGGCAGAGGCTCTCGTACACGACATCATACTCTTCTATCCTGCATTCTCCATTCCCGACGACACGCGCCGACGCTATCCTACACGCGCCGACATACCCGACGAGGGAGAGATTTGGGACATGCACCTTGGACGATGCTATGCGGAAGATATATATGACCTCGCCCCCTACGATGCTGTCGCGAACTTCAAAAAGCCCGTGCTCATCGTGCATGGCGACCGTGACCGTATTGTACCCATCGCTTATGGCGAGCGTACCGCCCAAACATATCCAAACGCCCAATTCTTCGTGCTGCATGGTGTCGATCACGGATTCTACGGCCTCCCTCAGTGGCTTGCCATCCAACTTGTCATCGAGTTTCTGGAGAAACAAAAATCATAAACAAAGAATAAGCCGTGAGCCTAATCGCCCACGGCTTATTTATCAGGAACAAGGGAACGAGGTTACACGCCTATCTTGTTCTTGGCGATGTCCTCGTCGGTGAGGGTGTAGTTGAGGAGGTCGCCGTTGATGTACTGGTCGTAGGCGGTCATGTCGATGAGTCCATGACCGGAGAGGTTGAAGAGGATGACCTTCTCCTCGCCCGTTTCCTTACACTTCAGTGCCTCGCGGACGGTGGCTGCGATGGCGTGAGAGGATTCAGGGGCAGGAATGATGCCCTCTGTGCGGGCAAAGAGCACGCCTGCCTCAAATGTCTCAAGTTGGGGTATGTCCACTCCGCGCATCAACCCGTCCTTGATGAGCTGGCTGACAATCATGCCTGCCCCGTGGTAGCGCAAGCCACCGGCGTGTATGTTGGCAGGCTTGAAGTCGTGTCCCAAGGTAAACATGGGCAGCAGCGGAGTGAGTCCTGCTTCATCTCCGAAGTCATAGTCAAACTTACCGCGTGTCAACTTGGGACAACTGTCGGGCTCTGCGGCAATGAACTCGGTGCTCTTGCCGTCGAGGATGTTGTGGCGCATGAAGGGGAAGGCTATGCCACCGAAGTTGCTGCCTCCACCGAAGCAGGCGATTACCATGTCGGGATATTCGCCAGCCATGGCCATTTGCTTCTCGGCTTCCAGTCCGATGATGGTCTGGTGCAGTCCGACATGGTTCAGCACGGAGCCAAGGGTGTACTTGCACCCTGGAGTGGTCATGGCCAGTTCCACGGCCTCTGAGATGGCGGTGCCAAGCGAACCCATGTGGGTGGGGTTCATGGTGATGATGTCCTTACCGGCACGGGTGGACATGGAGGGTGAGCCCTCAACGGTGGCTCCGAAGGTGCGCATGATGCTGGAGCGATAGGGCTTCTGCAGCATGGAAATCTTCACCTGATAAACGGCTGCCTCAAGGCCGAACACCTTGGCGGCATAGGAAAGTGCTGCGCCCCACTGGCCGGCACCCGTCTCGGTGGTCACATTGGTGGTGCCCTCCTGCTTGGCGTAGAAACACTGGGGCAAAGCAGAATTTATCTTATGCGAGCCAAGGGGGTTGACGGATTCGTTCTTGAAATAGATGTGGGCAGGTGTGTCCAACGCCTTTTCAAGTTCATAGGCGCGTACGAGAGGCGTGGAGCGATAGAACTTGTACTTGTCGAGCACCTCCTCGGGTATGTCAATAAAACGGTCTGTGGTGTTCAACTCCTGCTTGCAACATTCCAGGGGGAAGATGTGTGCAAGGTCTTCCGCTCCCAATGGTTGGCGCGTGCCGGGATGAAGGGGTGGCAGGGGCTTGTTGGGCATATCTGCCTGTATATTGTACCACTGTGTAGGAATCTCGTTCTCGGATAGGAGGAATCGTTTCTGCTTCATAACATTATATTATTGATTGTACATAAATTTATTTCAGGAATTTCTTGCCACCGCGGACGTAGATTTGGCGATTCGCCTGTTGCCATTGGCCTTTGCCCACCTCGCGCCCGCTCAGGTCGTAGGTTGCATCGCCTGTTGACCAAGGGGTGTAATAGATGTGCTCCACAGCATCATCGTAGGCGACGAGTTCGTTGACTTGGCTCTGTGTCAACGCATAGTTGAAGATGCGGAAATCGTCAATATATGCCTTCAGGTCGGGGTCGGCAGAGAATTGGCTGTGGCCAATGTAGTTGAGCGAAGGTTGGAAGTCGGAGGGACGAATGTCCACCTCGGTGCTTTCGCCCTCCAGTTCTCCGTTGATGTATAGTTTGGCACCCTTGGAGTCGATGGTGAGTGCCACATGTGTCCACTTGTTCAGGGGCAGGTTGCGTGTAGAGCGTATCTCCTGCTCGTCGCCTCCGTTCTTGATGGCAAAGCGCATGCCGCTGTCGCTCTTCGGCGAGAAGTACATATACTGTGTGGTGCCGTTGCCGAAATCCCAGAGGCGTTGCCAGGCGTCGCCACCTCGCCAATACACCCAACAGGCAACGGTCAGCGCATCGTGGCTTGCCACCGTGTAGGGCAACTGCACAAAGTTGTTCGTACCCGACAGGCGCAGGGCGTTGGTGAGTTTGCCGTTCGACTGATAGAGCGCGGAACCATAGACAGCGCAATGGTTGCCGTTGAGGGTGGTGTCGTTGAGGGTCTTGTCAAAGGTCAGGTACAGCACTTGGTCGGGTTCGCCCGTGACGGATGCCGTGACAACCTCCGAACGAGGGCTGTAGTTGAGCGACTGGTCGATGGCATAGACCTGATAACTGTAATTGATGCCATCCAATGCCTCGCAATCCGTGAAGGTGGTTTCCGTAAGATCCTTGGCGATGGTCACGTAGTGCACTCCGTCATGGCTTCGCACAAGGGTGTAGGAAGCGATGTTGCTACTGGTGGAGGGCATCCATTCCAGGCGCACGCTGCTACCCTGCCCCACGGCTGTCAAGTCAGTGGGAGCATTTATCGTGGTCTTCTTGGCGGCAACGTTTGCCGGCACGAAGCGCCACTGCTGCTCCTCGCCACCCGTGTAGGCATCAAGTTGGATGTTTGCGCCCTTGGCTGTGCTGCCCTTATACACGGTGAGGTAGAGCGCACTCTGCTGGCTGCGGATGTAGAACGCACCATTGCCCGCATATTCAAGGAACCATCGTTGGTACTTGGAGGACGTTTCGTCATTCGGATAAGAACCCACATCGGCTCCCGTGCTCAGGCTTCCGTTGTAGAGGTCGAGGCGCAAATTGGCACCTGTGTTCAGGGTAAACGAGTAGCAACTGAAGTCCTCACCGCTGTTGATGGTCATCGGAGCAACCACCCATTGCAAGGACAGGGCAGTGCTGTTGGCATATTGCTTTGTGGATTCCCAGTTGGTGGTAGAGGGCGAAGATGAGAAGCCCATGAGATAGCCGCTCTTGGCATTCATTATCTTATAGGTGCCGTTGATGACGGGCATGACATCGTCGCTGCCCTCTATGTCCACCACCGTCTCGGCGTTGACCTGTCCTACCTGGTACCCCGTGCCACCGGGCAACTTCATCACATAGTGGCGCCCCGGGGCACCGTTGTACCACACATTGCGGTCGAGGCAGACGACATCATAGGTGGTGGTCACTGCCTGTCGTTCGCTGGTGCCGCCAAAGAGTTGCACGCGTCCGTCGGGCAACCGATAGACGGAGGCAGCGGTCCAGTTGCTGCGGTGCTCGCCATACGCCAGCCGCTTGCCGGGGTTGCCCTGATAGGTAGCCTTCATAAACTGGCTTCGGGCGTGTTCGCAAGTGTACCACCAGATGCCCGTCTGCATTCCGTATTCCACGCCCACCATAGCCTCCATCGTATTGTGCAGTTCGTCGGCTGTGGCGTGGTGGCCATACGCGCGTACCGTCTGAAAGAAATTGGCATAACTGTCAAATGTGCCCGCCAACTGGTGGGTGTTGCCCTCGTCGAGATATTCCTTCATGTAGTTCCACCATTTGTAGGCAGAGTCGGGATTCAGTGTGTTTCCGCCCGACACGCGCACATCGGCATACGAGTCGGCATAGTCTTCCTTTATGCTCTTGCAGATGCTGCGGAAGTCCTCCATGCGGCGGTCCACCTTTCCCATGATGAAATAGCCCTGTTCTGCCCCATATCGGTCGTCGGGCTCATTGAAGGGGCTGATGGTCACGATGTTGGTCAAACCCAACTGCTTGTACTTCTGCACACTCAGGTCAATGACCTTTGCCCATCTCTTGCCGCGTTCCTCGCTGCTCACGGTATTGTCGTTGTACCACGAATCCACCGTAGGCGAATCGGAATTGACGTTTACCGCCACATCGCTCTTCAGGTGTTTCTTTATGATGTTGGCTCGCTTGTTGATGTAACTGATCTGGCTTGTCGATAAGGCACCCTCTTCCACGCTCTCCGTGGGGCGGAAGGGTGTACGGACGACATCTATCATCTCCTTTCCGACAAAAGCCACGCCCCGACGGACATTGTTCTCGTCGATCCAGGCCAGGTCAAGTCCCCATTCGATGGGGGTTTCCACTCCTTCGTCGTCGAAGCGGAAGGGCAGCACCACTCCTGAGGGTTTCCAGGCAGTCAGTTTCGAAGCCTGGCTCACAACCGTCTGGCCCTGAGCATAGGAGGCAAGGAGAAAGGACAATGAGAGAAGAAAAAGTTTCTTCATATCTGTTACTGTTTCTTATTTCAAACAAAAAACACCCAGAACACAACTTTCTGCGCTCTGGGTGACATCTTATGAGGTGCCTAGCAGATTCGAACTGCTGTAGACGGTTTTGCAGACCGTTGACTAAGCCACTCATCCAAGGCACCATTCCTCAAATGCGGTGCAAAGATACTACAAATCACGGAAACGGCAAAATATTTGTCCGTTTTTTTGTCATTCGCACTGCCCAATTATGTCTCGCACAGACGAAAAGCCATGGCGAGCGAGGTATTTTTCTATGCCCTCGACGACACGGACGGAGACGGCCGGGTCGAGGAAATTGGCGGTTCCTATCTGTATGGCGGTGGCACCTGCAAGCAGAAATTCCACGGCATCCGTGGCATTGGAGATGCCGCCCAATCCTATGACGGGCACCCCCACCGCATGAGCCACCTGCCACACCATACGCAGGGCTACGGGTTTGACGGCAGGCCCTGAGAGGCCTCCCGTGCCGATGCTCAGTATGCGCCGGCGACGCTCTGCATCGATGGCCATACCCATCAGCGTATTGATGAGCGAAAGGGCGTCTGCTCCCTCTGCCTCCACCGCCTTGGCTATGTCCACAATGTTCGTGACATTGGGCGACAGTTTCACAATGAGTGTGCGTGGATATGCCTCGCGCACAGCCTTTACCACCCTTGCGGCGCCCTCGGTTGTCACGCCGAAGGCCATGCCTCCCTCGCGCACATTGGGGCACGAGATGTTGAGTTCTATGGCGGGTATGCCAGGCAACTCCGCTATGCGTCGGGCCGTTTCGGCATAATCCTCCACCGTGGAGCCGCTCACATTCACCACCACCCTTGTGGGCAGATCCTTTATCTTGGGATAGATTTCCCGACAAAAATAATCCACGCCCTTGTTTTGCAACCCAACGCAATTGAGCATACCGCCCTGCGTCTCTGCCATGCGCGGATAGGGATTGCCCTCACGGGGTTCCAGCGTAGTGCCCTTCACGATGATGCCCCCCAGGCGGCTGAGGTCCACAAAGTCCTGATATTCCACGCCGTAGCCAAACGTGCCGCTGGCGGTCATCACGGGATTGCGCAACTCTAATGCTCCTATGTGTACTTTTAATTCCATATTATAATATAAACCCTTAGCCCTCAGCCAACATTCTCGCATCAAACACAGGTCCTTCGGTGCACACACACTTATGACCTTCGGTGGTATTCTGCACGCAACACAGACAAGCACCTATGCCACAAGCCATGCGGTTTTCCAGCGACACCTCGCAAGGCACCCCGTGCGCCGCTGCCCAACTGGCCACAGCCTTCATCATGGGTGTAGGTCCGCAGGTTTGCACGATGTCAAACTGTCTGTCGTTCAGCATCGTATGTTGTGTCACGAATCCCTGCTCTCCCATAGTTCCGTCCTCGGTGGTCACGAACACATTGCCCAGGCCACAAAACTCCTGCAGTCGTAAGAGCATGTTCGCCGTCCTCGCCCCCAGCAGGAAGGTGGGTCGCACACCCGTTTCGTTCAGCCTCCTACCCAGATAGAGCAAGGGAGCCACACCTGCTCCACCGCCCACCAAGAGAGGATTTTCCGCACCCTGCTCCATGCTGAATCCATGTCCCAGGGGCAGCACGGCATTCACCAGGTCGCCCTGCTTCAGTTGTGCCAGCCACCTCGTCCCCCTGCCCACCACCTGGACGAGGAAGTAAATCCGTCCGTCCACGATGTCGTGGATGCTGATGGGGCGACGTAGGAACACATCCGGAGCATCGATGCGCAACTGGGCAAACTGACCTGGCTGGCACGTCGGCAAATCGCCCTCCTCGGGACACATTCGAAGCAGGACAAACGAACTGCCTATCGCCTCATTTGCCTCCACGCGCAGGTCCATAATACGTTTACTCATGTTTCAACTCCGTTAATTTTGACAAAGATACAAATAAATTTTCAATTTTCCCTCTCCGCCTTTCACTTTTTTTGTATCTTTGACCTCGTTTTTATGGAAGAAAATATCAAAATCAAAGGCGCAAGGGTCAATAACCTCAAGGGCATTGACTTGGAAATCCCGCGCAACAAGTTCATTGTCGTTACGGGCGTGAGCGGCAGCGGCAAGTCGTCGCTGGCGTTCGACACGCTCTACGCCGAGGGGCAACGGCGCTATGTGGAGAGCCTCTCCGCCTATGCCCGCCAGTTTCTGGGGCGTATGCAGAAGCCCGAGTGCGAATACATCAAGGGCATTCCGCCCTCCATTGCCATCGAACAGAAGGTGACCAGCCGCAACCCGCGCTCCACCGTAGGCACCACCACCGAGATTTACGACTACATGCGACTGCTCTTTGCCCGCATCGGTCACACATTCTCCCCCATCAGCGGCAAGGAGGTCAGGAAGCACACCACCGAGGATGTCATACGAACCATGCTCTCCTACGGACGTGGCACCAAGTTCGCCGTGCTTTGCCCCCTTTTCGTCCCCGAGGGGCGCAGCCTTCGCGAACAACTGGAGATGGAGATGAAGGCTGGTTTCGTGCGCGTAGAGGTGGGCAGCGAGATACTCCGAATTGAGGATATCATCAGTGGAGAAACAGAAAAATCCGACAACATAATCAACTCGTTATTAGGTGATAACGCACGCTCCGTTAATCTTGTCATCGACCGTATGTCGGTGAGCGACGAGAAGGACAACATTGCCCGTCTGGTCGATTCCACCGAGACGGCCTTCTACGAGGGCAAGGGCGAGATGATGCTCCGCTTCTACCCCGCCGGAATATTGCACACGTTCAGTATGCGGTTCGAGGCAGACGGCATCACCTTTGAGGAGCCCTCCGACAAACTCTTTGCCTTCAACTCCCCCGCAGGTGCTTGTCCCGAATGTGAGGGGTTCGGCAGCATCATCGGCATCGACGAGCATCTGGTCATCCCCGACACCTCCCTCTCGCTCTACGAGGGTGCCGTCATGTGTTGGCGAGGCGAGAAACTGGGCGAATGGAAAAACTGGTTCATACGCTTCAACGCCGAGCGCGGTTTCCCCGTCCACAAGCCCTACTTCCAACTTTCGCGCGAGGAGAAAGACTGGCTCTGGCACGGCACCTTCCCCTCCCGTCTCACACCCGGGGAGCGCCAACTGTCGCCCGAGGAGCAGGAATGGGGCGTGGTGTCCATCGACGCATTCTTCGAGTACCTGCGCGAGGGACAGTACAAGATACAAAACCGCGTCATGCTGGCCCGCTACCGAGGCAAGACGCTCTGCCCCAAGTGCCACGGCACCCGCCTGCGCCCCGAGGCTTCCTACGTGCAGATAGCTGGCCGCAACATCACCGACCTTGTGGACCTGCCCATCACCGAACTCCAACGTTGGTTCCAGACCCTGAGCGGCCCCGACACGCCCCTCACGCCACAGGAACAGGAGATAGGCAAACGGCTGTTCACCGAAATCAGCAACCGCCTCGGCTTCCTGCTCGACGTGGGCTTGGGCTACCTCACGCTCAACCGCCCCTGCAACACCCTTTCGGGCGGCGAGAGCCAGCGCATCAACCTTGCCACCTCGCTCGGCAGCAGCCTTGTCGGCTCGCTCTACATTCTCGACGAGCCCAGCATAGGGCTCCACAGCCGCGACACGGAGCGGCTCATCCGCGTGCTCTGCCACCTGCGCGACCTCGGTAACACGGTGGTGGTGGTGGAGCACGACGAGGAAATCATGCGCGCCGCCGACTGGATCATCGACATAGGTCCCGATGCCGGGCGACTGGGCGGACAGATTGTCTATCAGGGCTCTCTGAATAATCAGAGTACTCAGAATACTCAGAATACTCCGAGTACTCCGAAAACTCCTAAAACTCCTAAAGCCCCGACTTCCCACACCCTGCGATACCTTTCGGGTCAAGATGTGCTGCCCGTGCCCACCAGCCGCCGACCCTGGAACAACCACATCGACATCAAGGGCGCAAGGGCAAACAACCTCAAGGGCATCGACGTCCGTTTCCCACTCAACGTGCTCACCTGCGTCACGGGGGTCAGCGGCTCCGGCAAGTCCTCCCTCGTGCGCGACATCCTCTACCGCGCCATGAAGCGCCACTTCGACGAGCCTTCCGACCGCCCGGGCGAGCACCTGGCACTGGAGGGCGATGTCGGCCAGGTGCGCCACATCGAGTTCATCGACCAAAACCCCATCGGCAAGTCCTCGCGCTCCAACCCCGTCACCTATGTCAAGGCTTGGGACGAGATCCGGCGCCTCTTTGCCGAACAGCCCCTTGCACAGCAGATGGGCTACAGCGCCGGCTACTTCAGTTTCAACACCGAGGGCGGACGATGCGAGGAGTGCAAGGGCGAGGGCACCGTCACCGTGGAGATGCAGTTCATGGCCGACCTCGTGCTGGAGTGCGAGTCGTGCCACGGCCGACGCTTCAAATCGGAGATACTGGAAGTCAAGTACCAGGGCATGGATGTCTGCGACGTTCTGGACATGACGGTCAACCAAGCCATTGAGTTCTTCACCGAGCACAAACAGCCGCGCATCGTCAGTCGCCTCAAGCCGCTGCAGGACGTGGGACTGGGCTACATTCACCTCGGGCAGCCCTCCTCCACTCTCTCTGGCGGCGAAAACCAGCGCGTCAAGTTGGCCTATTTCCTCGGGCAGGAGAAGCACGAACCCACGCTCTTCCTCTTCGACGAGCCCACCACGGGGCTCCACTTCCACGACATACGCAAACTCCTTTCTGCCTTCGACGGGCTCATCTCCCGCGGCCACACCATTGTGGTCATAGAGCACAACCTCGATGTCATCAAGTCTGCCGACCACATCATCGACCTTGGCCCCGAGGGTGGCAACGCGGGCGGCAACCTCGTCTGCCAGGGCACTCCCGAAGAGGTTGCCCGATGCCCCCAGAGCCACACAGGCCGTGCCCTGCAGGCGAAGCTGAAATAGTTTCCGTTATATTTATTTGGTTGTAAAAGGAAATAATTGTACTTTTGCGGAAAGAAACACATATAGAAATGGCAACAACACGACATCACGAAAACCGCTTCTTTCCGTCATGCATTGGACGATGTGAAGCAAGGACGTGTGACAGAATATGATTCCGCAGAGGACATGTTCCAAAAGCTCGGCATCACACTATGAGCTACAGGATAAAAACCACTAAACGCTTCGACAAGGAACTGAAGCGTTGTGCGAAACGCGGCTATAACATGCATCTTATTTTTGAAGCAATTTATCAACACACATCCCACTCCGTTCAGACAGATTGATAATCCCCTCAAACACAAAGCACACGAGAGGATTTCCCGTGTGCTTTGGCTTTTATATAATGTACTAAATTACTTTGCCCCCTTCCGTCGGTTGCAGTCGCGGCAGAGCATCTGGCAGTTCTCCTCCACCGAACGGCCACCAATTAAAATATTCGCTTCCTTAAGGATGTAGAAATGCTACTTAAGCCTCGCCTTATATAATCGTACATAAATGAGAAAATGAGTGGAAAGGCAATAGAAAAAGTAAAACATAATAGAAATAGAATAGGACGAAAACGAGGTATGTCCATAGGTATGAACATCAATAATAGGTTTATCACAAATTGATGTATGATATAGATATGGAAGGATTTTTCTGAAATCAGAAAGACCATTTTCTTAAGCGTTATTGCAATCTTTGTGTGGAACAATACCGAAGAGGTGTGGAAATTCCTCAAAATTGAATATATTCCGAAAATACATACGGTAGTCCCAATTGCACCCGTTAAATTCCTCCAAGAGAAAGTGAAAATGAGCAATATTATTATAGCAATGGCGTTTAAATTCAGTTGTTTGTTTGTTAAGAACCGAAAAGATAATGTTCCTGCCATGAAATACCCTATATAATTCGTACATTCGCCAAATGTTCGGAATAAGGTTAACTTATGCAGGAAAAAACAAATGACATAAAATAGAGAAGCGCATATCATCATCTTTAGAGGATTCTTGAATCTTATAATGGGCAAAAGGAGATAGAATATAAATATCATGGGCAGATACCATAGATGCGTCCCGTTTATGGCATCTCCACAAGCATATTCCATAAAGAACAACCGGTAAATAATCGCGGCTATTATACAAGGAAGCATTATCTTCTTAAATTTATGCCAAATGAACGGCAATGAAAGAATTTCGGCCTTGCTCCTTGCCAAGAGGAATCCACTGATATAGGTGAAAATGCCTAATCCATATAACTTGGCAACATTAGAAAGTGCCATTATTGGTTGCGGTAGCCCCATTGATGTGACTACGGACGGAGGCCAACACCAAAAAACAGTTGTTGAGTGATGAAAGACAATGAGAACAATGGCAAGAAATCTCATAATGGCAATTGATTTGTCATAATACGGATGTTTCTCAAATGTTTCAATATGTGCCATACGCTATGCGTTTCATGGCGTTGCTTATCTTCGGAGGCGTAGGCAAGCATAGAGCACAAAAGAAATGGACGTTCCATATCCACATCTTACGGCTCTACCACAAGCCTACCAATCCAGATAAGTCACGTCCATGCTAACGCACAGACGTTTGCGACTTATTCATTCGGATTGGAGATTCTTTGAATGTGGTAGATTCTAAGATGTTCCGAATAACAGCAAACGCGTGTTAATATTCCAATATGTTATGTCTCTCCGCTGAGAGCACGCCACAAAGATAGTGCAAATCGAGAGAAATGCCAAATTATTTTGAACATTTCCGAGATGCCGCTTATCTTCAAGCCTGCAAGCAGGGTTAGAGTTACAAATAGTTACAAATAAGTGAGGAAATCGCAAAGAAAGATTCTTCTATTTTTGGAAACCTCTCATTTGTTGCATGACGCAAGGTGAACTCATCTATGTCGCAAGGTGAACTCATCTATGACGAAAGATGAACTCATCTATGACGAAAGATGAACTCATCTATGACGCAAGGTGAACTCATCTATGACGCAAGGTGAACTCATCCATGACGCAAGGTGAACTCATCTATGACGCAAGGTGAACTCATCCATGACGCAAGGTGAACTCATCTATGACGAAAGGTGAACTCATCTATGACGCAAGGTGAACTCATCTATGACGAAAGATGAACTCATCCATGACGCAAGGTGAACTCATCTATGACGCAAGGTGAACTCATCCATGATGCAAGGTGAACTCATCTATGACGAAAGATGAACTCATCTAAGATGCAAGCAAAGCGCCGCTAAGATGCGAGGACAAAAAATAATTAATAATTAAAAAGTAAAAAGTAAAAAGTAAAAAGTAAAAAGTAAAAATTATGTCAAGTAAAAAAACAATGCCCGTGGCAATGGCCAACCACAAGTCGATTGGCTATATGCCTTACAGTTTGCGTCCGCAAATGGTAAACCCAGGTGACGCAGAGAGTGCTAAGAAGATTGCTGCCTGGGCGCAGCGCTGGGCGACGGTTCGGGCTAACCGAGTGAGGGGATAATTGATAATGGACAATGGAGACCTCCCCTACTAACATGACCCCTTTTCCTCGATGAAATCTTAAATTATTGTAAAACAATGCAGATTCCTGCGCTATGTGCGCGCGTATGTGAAAATGTTTTTGTATCTTTGCAACGTGATTGAGAAAATGAGAAAGGAGAAAGGGGCAAGGTGCAAGGAGCAAGAGGTAAGGTGAGAAGTGAGAGGTGAGAAGTGAGAGGTGAGAGGTGAGAAGAGAAATGCATTAGACTCCCTGAATAATTCTCAAGAGGCGGAAGTGTCCTCTTCTCACTTCTCACTTCTCACTATTTCAATTTTCAACTTTCAACTTCATAAGATGAAAAGTGTCGAACGCATCATATTGGGCATTGACCCGGGTACGAACCTGATGGGGTACGGCGTGCTGAAAGTGACATCGGCCAACAAGGCGGAGGCACTGGCACTGGGCGTGATAGACCTGCACAAGATGGGCGACGGATACCTGAAACTGGGGCACATATACCAGCGGGTGACGGGCATCATAGCGGAGTATCTGCCCGACGAAATGGCCATCGAGGCCCCGTTCTTCGGCAAAAACGTGCAGTCGATGCTGAAACTGGGCAGGGCACAGGGCGTGGCCATTGCGGCTGCCATATCGCGAGAGGTGCCCATACACGAATATGCCCCGACGAAGATAAAAATGGCACTCACAGGCACCGGCTCCGCCTCGAAGGAACAGGTGGCGGGCATGCTGCAGCGCATACTGAAACTGGACGAAGAGCAGATGAAGGAACACCTGGATGCCACGGACGCACTGGCGGCAGCGTATTGCCACTTCATGCAGATGAGCCGCCCGCAGTCGCAGGCAAACTTCCGTTCGTGGAAGGATTTCGCAAGGAAGAAGGGAATAAAGGTTTGACCTTAACGATAACGATAACCTTAACCAAAACCAAAACGATAACCAAAACGATAACCAAAACGATAACGATAACCTTAACCAAAACGAAAAATAGAAACGTGAACGATAAAATGAAAAAGACCGTATTAGTTGTGCTCGTCGCATTGATGGGCATGTGCCCCGTGAAGGCGCAAGAAGTGTTCAACAAGGTGGTGTCGAACGCCAAACTGGTGTTGGAAGACCCCAGGGCCGACCAGTTCCTGATAAACGTGTCGCAATTCAAGTACACCGCCCTACAGTATCTGTGCAACACCGCCATCCGTGAGAACGGTGGCAGCGTGGAGGCCGACTTCCTGGACGCACAGGCTTATAGCCTGAACCACTTCGTCATCTCCTACTTCAGCGAACTGGCGAAGGCACAGAAGCAAAGCAACTCGGCACAGAAGGACATCATGAAACGCTACTGGAAGGCTTGTGCCGACAACCCTCTGTTCAAGAACCAGGACAAGGAGACGACGGATGCCTTCATCAACGACCCGGGATGCATCACCCCCTTCAGCATCAACACTGACTGGACAAAGGCTGATGCCGCAATCGCGAAGTAAGAATGACCCCTCCTAACCTCCCCTATAGGGGAGGAATAGTAGGCAGGAAATAACAAGGGGGATTATTCCTCCCCTACAGGGGAGGTTAGGAGGGGTCACCTACAAGGGGGCTTATTCCTCCCCTACAGGGGAGGTCAGCAGGCAGAAAATAACAAGGTAGAGAGTATTCCTCCCCTACAGGGGAGGCGAAGAAGGCCTTCAGATGATTGCCTTTTGGCAATCAGTGCCTGATGAGGGGAGCAATCTATGATTGCGACGGAGGACAGGAGGGGTCACTTCAACTTTCAACTTTCAACTTTCAACTTAACAAGATGGACATAGCGGTAATAGATTACGGAGGCGGAAACGTGTTCTCGGTGGTACACGCCCTGAGACGACTGGGCGCAAACCCCACCCTGACGGACAAGGCTGAGGTCATCAGCAAAGCCGACAAGGTGGTATTCCCCGGACAGGGAGAGGCTTCGTCGTCGATGCAAAACCTGAGGAAGAAGGGGTTGGACAGGGTGATACGCGACCTGCACCAGCCCGTGTTGGGCATCTGCATCGGCCAGCAACTGATGTGCCGCCACTCGGAGGAAGGCGATACGGAGTGCCTGGGTATATTCGACGTGCCCGTGATGCGCCTGCGCCCCGAAGACCACACGCTGAAAGTGCCCCACATGGGATGGAACAGCATAGAGGGATTGCAATCCGACCTGTTCCGCGACCTCAAGGGCGGCGAGTATGTCTATTTCGTGCATAGTTTCTATGTGCCCGTGTGTCGGTGGACCATCGCCACCTGCAACTACTCCCTGCCCCTGAGCGCAGCCCTGCACCGCGACAATTTCTACGCCACACAGTTCCACCCCGAAAAGAGTGGCAGCGTGGGAGAACGCATACTACAGAACTTCTTGAAAGTTGTAAGATGATAGAACTGATACCCGCCATAGACATTATAGAAGGCCAGTGCGTGCGCCTGAGCAAGGGCGACTACGACACGAAGAAGGTGTACGGCAATCCGCTGGACATGGCACTGCGCTTCGAGGAACTGGGATTCCGTCGGCTCCACCTCGTGGATCTGGACGGAGCGAAGAGCAAACACGTGGTGAACGACAGCGTGCTGCGCGAGATATGCCAACGGACACGACTGACGGTGGACTTCGGCGGCGGAATAAAGACGGAGGACGACCTGAAGCGCGTGTTTGACGCGGGAGCCACGCTTGCCACCGTAGGGAGCATAGCCGTCACACAACCGGAAATGTATTTCCTGTGGCTCGAACACTACGGTGCCGACCACCTGATACTGGGTGCCGACGTGCGCAACGGCAACATCAGCATAAACGGATGGATGAACGACAGCGACACACGTCTGTTTGACCTCATCAAGCAATACGAGGCTGCAGGCAACAAGAACGTCCTGTGTACGGTAATCAGCCGCGACGGCATGTTGCAAGGTCCTGACACGGAACTCTATAAGTCCATCATGCAACGCCACCCCAAATGCCACCTCATCGCCAGCGGCGGCGTGAGCAGCAACGAGGACATCGAAGCACTGGACAAGGCAGGCATACCAGCCGTGGTGTTCGGGAAAGCCATATACGAAGGGAAGATTGACATTGAGAAATTGAAAATTATTAAATAAAGTCGTGTTAGCCAAGAGAATCATACCTTGCCTGGACGTGAAGGACGGGCAGACAGTGAAGGGGACAAACTTCGTCAACCTGCGCTTGGCGGGCGACCCCGTGGAACTGGGGAAAGCCTACAGCGAACAGGGGGCAGACGAACTCGTGTTCCTCGACATCACCGCCAGCCACGAGGAAAGAAAAACTTTCACAAACACCGTACAACGCATTGCCACCGAGATATCTATACCATTCACGGTAGGTGGCGGCATCAACGAATTGGGCGACGTGGACAGGATGCTCTCCGCCGGTGCCGACAAGGTGAGCATCAACAGTGCCGCATTGCGAAACCCAGGACTCATCGACGAGATTACAAGCCACTACGGCAGCCAGGTTTGCGTGGTGGCGATAGATGCGAAGATGGAGGACGACGGGACATGGCGATGCTATGTCAACGGAGGCAGGATACCCACCGAGAAACGCCTCTTCGACTGGGCTCACGAAGCACAGGAAAGAGGTGCCGGGGAGATACTCTTTACCTCGATGGACCACGATGGCACGAAACAGGGATTTGCCAACGATGCCATCCGCCACTTGTCCGACACACTGACGATACCCATCATAGCCAGCGGAGGAGCCGGAAAGAAGGAACACTTCTACGACACCTTCCACTTGGGACATGCCGATGCGGCACTCGGGGCAAGCGTGTTCCACTTTGGCGAAATCGGCATCAGCGAACTGAAACATTATCTGAAAGACAGGAATATAAACGTAAGACTATGAATATAGATTTTGAAAAAATGGGCGGACTTGTGCCAGCCGTCATCCAAGACGCAAGCACCGACAAAGTGCTGATGCTCGGTTTCATGAACGAGGAGGCCTACAAGCGCACCGTAGAGAGCAAGAAAGTAACCTTCTGGAGCCGCAGCCGACAGACACTTTGGACAAAGGGAGAAACCAGCGGCAACTACCTGAACGTGGTGGAGATACTCTGCGATTGCGACCAGGACACGCTGCTCGTCAAGGCCATTCCCGACGGCCCCACCTGCCACACGGGTGCCGACACATGCTGGAACGAGAAAAACGAGCCGAACCCACTCTGCTTCCTGTCCGAACTGAGCGACTTCATCGAAAAGAGGCATCAGGAAATGCCCGAAGGCTCGTACACTACCTCCCTGTTTAAGGACGGGTTGAACCGCATGGCGCAGAAGGTGGGCGAAGAGGCTCTGGAACTGGTGATTGAAGCCACCAACGGCACCGACGACCGACTGCTGTACGAGGGAGCAGACATGCTCTACCACCTGATTGTGCTCCTCACCAGCAAGGGACTGAGGATAGAAGACATGGCACGCGAACTGATGGTGCGCCACAACCCGAATTGGAAGAAACACTAAAAGCCAGAAGACATTGAACTATTGAAAAAATAAAAATAAGATAATGAGTACGTTAACTACTTCAACACCACTTTCTCCGAGCGAAGCACTAACTACCTCAATGTTGGTAAAGTACGAACAAGTGCAAGTGTGCCAGGACGAGCATGTAGTGCTCGCCGATGTGGACATAGAGATTCAGGAAGGACAGTTCATCTACATCATGGGCGAAGTGGGGTGCGGCAAAACCAGCCTGCTGAAGACCATCTACGGTGAATTGCCCGTCCATGAGGGCGACGCAACAGTCCTGGACATAGACATGAACAGGTTGAAAAACAAGAACCTGCCCAAATTGAGAAAGCAACTGGGCATAGTGTTTCAGGACTTCCAACTTCTGCGCGACCGCACTGTTGACGAGAACCTGGATTTCGTACTCAAGGCCACTGGATGGAAGAAGAAAGTGGACCGCGAGCGGAGAATCATTGAAGTGCTGGAGCAAGTGGGGTTGCCCGACAAGACGCGCCACATGCCCTACGAGTTGTCGGGCGGCGAACAACAGCGCGTGTGCATTGCCCGTGCCATACTGAACAGCCCAAAGATGCTCCTGGCCGACGAACCTACCGCCAATCTGGACGTGAACAACGGCACCAAAGTGATGGAACTGCTCAACGAGATTCGCCAACAAGGTACGGCAGTAGTCATGACCACCCACAACGAGCAATGGCCGAAGACTTTCCCTGGCATCATCTGGAGATGCATTGACGGACGGTTACAGGTAGAGAAGCAGGGCTGAATGGTGAATGTGAAAATGTAATAGAAAGGTATTAAGCAACAGGTAATAAAGGTATTAAGTTATGAAAGTAATGAAATTTGGTGGCACCAGTGTCGGTTCGCCACAACGAATGAAAGAAGTCGCCAAGATTATCACCCCCAAAGAGGGTGAGCAATCGTTTGTCGTGTTGTCGGCAATGAGCGGTACCACCAACCGTCTGGTGGAGATTTCCGACTATCTGTACAAGGGTAATCTTGAAGGAGCCGCCACGGTCATCAACGAACTTGAGCAGAAGTACACGGAGCATACGAAGGAACTGTATGCCACCGACCAGTATCGGGTGAAGACAGAAGACCTGTTGCGCGAAATCTTCCAGCACCTGCGTTCGCTCACCCACACGCCCAATTTCGGCAGCAAGGAGGAGAAAGAAATACTGGCACAGGGAGAAATCATGAGCACCAACATGGTAACGAACTACCTGTTGGAGCAAGGCAAGGATGCCATACTGCTGTCGGCGCTGGATTTGGTAAGAACCGATGAGAACGGAGAGCCCGACATGAACTTCATACGCGAGGCTTGCGTGAAAAGGTTGCGCGAGCAAACGGACAAAGAGATATACATCACACAGGGATTCATCTGCCGCAATGCACAGGGAGGCATCGACAACCTACAACGCGGAGGCAGCGACTACACGGCTTGCCTCATAGGTGCCGCCCTACAGGTGGAGGAGATACAGATATGGACAGACATCGACGGCATGCACAACAACGACCCCCGAGTGGTGGAGCACACGGAACCCGTGCGCCAGTTGTACTTCGAGGAAGCCGCCGAGTTGGCTTACTTCGGAGCAAAAATCCTGCATCCCACCTGCATTCAACCCGCCAAGTTCGCAGGAGTGCCCGTCCGACTGCTCAATACGATGGAACCCACTGCCCCCGGCACCATCATCAACAACGAAATTCAGCATGGCACCATCAAGGCCGTTGCCGCCAAGGACAACATCACCTGCATACAGATACAGTCGTCGAGGATGCTCCTGGCATACGGTTTCCTGCGCAAGGTCTTTGAGATATTCGAGCAGCACAAGACGAGCATCGACATGATATGCACAAGCGAGGTGGGCGTCAGCGTGACCATCGACAACCTGACCCACCTGAGCGAAATCGTCAGCGACCTGAAGAAATACGGTACGGTGGCCGTGGACAAGGATATGTGCATCGTATGTGTGGTGGGCGACTTGGCAAGCGGCAACGTGGGATTCGAAACACGCGCTTGCATGGCCGTGAAGAAGATTCCCGTACGAATGATCAGCTATGGCGGCAGCAATTACAACATATCCTTCCTGGTGAAGGCGGACGACAAGAAGCGCACCTTGCAAGCCCTGAGCGAAACATTGTTCACATAACAAAGCGTAGAAATCATGAATTTCCCCATAGATAAGTTACAAGGGTTGGAAACGCCCTTCTACTACTACGACACCAAGGTGCTGGATGCAACCTTAGCCGCCATACGGCAAAACCTGATGCCTGGCTATCAAGTTCACTATGCCGTGAAGGCATGTACCAATGTCAAAATCCTGAAGCACATCGTGGAAGCAGGCTTTGGAGCCGATTGCGTGAGCGGAGGAGAGGTGAAGACATGCCTCGATGCAGGTTTCCCTGCCGACAAGATAGTGTTAGCCGGTGTGGGCAAGAGCGACTGGGAGATAAGACTGGCACTGAAGGCAGGCATCTTCTGTTTCAACGTGGAGAGCATTCCCGAATTGGAGGTCATCAGTCAGTTGGCAAGCGAAATGGACGTAACGGCCAACGTAGCCCTGCGCATCAACCCCAATGTCGGGGCACACACCCACGACAACATCACGACGGGGTTGGCGGAAAACAAGTTCGGCATCGCCATGGAGCACATGTCGGAACTCGTGATGAGATGTCGGGAGATGAGCCACATCAACTGCATCGGGCTCCACTTCCATATCGGCAGTCAGATTCTCGACATGGACGACTTCGCCACACTCTCCTTGCGCATCAATGCCCTACAGGAGACGTTGGAGACCTACGGCATCGTCTTGCCACACATCAATGTGGGTGGCGGATTGGGCATTGACTATGAGAATCCAGACAAGAACGAGGTGCCCAATTTCAGAGGCTATTTTGAGACCTTCCATCGCTATCTGCGGCTGCGCCCAGGTCAGCAACTGCACTTCGAACTCGGTCGCTCCATTGTGGCACAATGCGGTAGTTTGATGAGTCGCGTGCTCTATGTCAAGGAAACAGACGCGAAGAAATTTGCCATTCTGGACGCAGGCATGACGGAACTTATCCGACCCGCCCTCTATGGTGCCCATCACCGCATCGACAACCTCACGCCCCACGAAGGCGAGGAGGTATATGATGTGGTCGGTCCTATCTGTGAGAGCAGCGATGTCTTTGCCAAAGGCTACACCATGCCCTCGACCCGTCGGGGCGACCTGATGGCCATACGAAGCGCAGGTGCCTATGGAGAGGTAATGGCTTCACAATACAACTGTCGCCGACTGCCTGTCGGATATACCGACGAAGAACTGTAAACAAAAGAAAATGAGATGATAAAGGAGTACGAAATTATCGTTTTGTGTGTATTCTTTGTGGTATGGCTCATTTCCATGATTCACAGCCGCCGCATTCTCTGGCTTCGTAAGCAAGCAGAAAAGGCCGTAAGCAAAGAACCCATCCCCGCACAACAGTTGCCCGGCCTTAGCGTCATTCTTACCACCTACAACCAGGAAGAACTCCTGCGCAAGCATCTGCCACTGATGCTGGAGCAGGAATATCCTGCTGAGTTTGAGGTCATTGTCGTAGACATGAACAGCAGCGACGAAACGCTTCAATATCTCGAGCAAACGGAAAAGCGATACCACAACCTGCATTACACAAGTGTGCCCAACAGCAGTCGCAACGTAAGCGTCATGCGACTTGCCATCACGCTTGGCATGAAGGCTGCCGCCAACGATTGGACCATACTCACCAATGCGTCTTGCGCCCCCAAGTCTCACCATTGGTTGAAACAGATGGGACAAGCATGCGTTGAAAAAGAGGAAACGAATATTGTCATCGGATACACGAGCGTAAAGCGCAACAGATTTAAGAATGCCCGCAAGGCTCGTTTCTTCCACTTCTGGCAACAGATACGCAACCTGCGCTACGCCACCCGCCACGGTGCCTATCGTGCCGAAGCCAACAACCTCAGCTACCGTCGTAGTTTCTTCCTACAGAACAAAGGCTTCATGGAGGGTAACCGACTACAGGCTGGTGCCACCGAAATCCTGGTCAACCACAATAGCACAAGAGCAAATACCACCATTTGCGTTCACCCGGAAGCCGTCGTGGAAGTGGACTTGCCACACAACGAGGGATGGTGGCGACAAGAACGACTCTTCTTTATGGAGACACGCACCCATTTCCGACACAAAAATCCCTACCGGATGCAGTACCTCGGCAGCGCCCTGCTCATTTGGCTGCTCACGTTGACCACATTCACCGCCATCGCCACCTTTGCCCTGTCGCTGCCAGATTGGTATGCCGTCGGGATTATCGCTGCCATCACGGTCTTTTGGCAAATCAACTCATTCCATCGCATCGTCTGCTACAACAAAGTATGCAAGACCATGGGCGAGCACACCTTTTCGCCCCTCCTGCCCTATTTTCTCCACACCATAATTTGGTGGGACATTGCCGCTTGGATTCAATGGCGCATGACCCCTAAACGCACCTTCCACATCAAACCTCTGTAACGCAAATGCAAAGCCTCCCCTTCATTGCCTGGTGCCTCCAGCATCTCCACTATTGGGTCATCACCCTGCTGATGGCCATCGAAAGCAGTTTCATCCCCTTCCCCAGCGAAGTGGTCGTGCCGCCTGCTGCCTATCTTGCCGCCAGCGGTGGAGAACTCAATGTCTTCATCGTGGTGCTTTGCGCCACCCTTGGAGCCATCATCGGTGCGCTCGTCAACTATTTCCTGGCACTCTTCTTGGGGCGTCCGCTCGTGTATCGCTTTGCCAATAGCCGTTGGGGGCATATATGCCTAATCAATGAAGAGAAAGTAAGAATCGCCGAAAAATACTTCGACAGGCACGGAGCCATCGGCACCTTCGTAGGGCGACTGGTGCCTGCCGTACGCCAACTTATCAGCATTCCTGCTGGCATTTCGCGTATGTCGCTGCCGAGGTTCATTCTCTACACAACCCTGGGCGCAGGGCTATGGAACAGCATTCTTGCAGCCATAGGCTACTATCTTGCCAGCGTGGTGCCTTATGAGGAACTTGACAGCAAAGTAGCGGAATATTCCGTTTACCTGAAGATTGCCATGCTGGCACTGGGCGCAAGTGTGGTGGTTTATCTCATTTATAAAGGAACGAAGAAAAACTAATGGTGGAAACAACAAAACGATACCTTATATTGCTGGCGTTGGCGATATCCTTTAATGCGGCAAGTGCCGATGTGTGGGACACACTTTGCATCGACAACTATCATGTGGACAGCACCGAGATAGGGGCACTCAAGGCAGAAATAAACGCGCTGACCTTCTTTCAAGACAACGAGTTGAGTGGCAATCTGATGAAAGGATACACGCTGCCAGGTGCCTGGCTGCAACCCAAGCTCACCATCACTCCCATTCCCCAAATCCACATCGAGGCAGGCGTACACCTGATGCTTTTCCACGGAGCCAATCGCTATCCCAACTACGCCTACCACGACATTGCCACATGGAAGGGCAACCAGTATCAGCGAGGCGTGCACGCACTACCCTATTTCCGTGCGCAAGCCAATGTCCGCAACCTGTCCCTTGTGCTGGGCAATCTGTATGGGGCACAAAACCACCAACTCATACGTCCGCTCTTTAATCCTGAGCAAAACCTATCCGCCGACCCAGAGATGGGGTTCCAAATGTTGCTCGACCGTCGTCGTGTCCACCTCGACCTATGGCTTAACTGGCAAAGTTACATTTTCAACCTCGATACCCATCAGGAAGCCTTCACCGTAGGTGCCAATGCCACATTGCACTGGAATCGCGACAAGGCAAAAGCGCTCCAATGGGAAACGCCCCTACAGATTCTGCTCCAACACAGAGGCGGCGAACAAGATGTGACAGACTTGGGAGTACAGACGCTTTGCAACGGGTCGGCTGGACTTCGACTCACGTATCGTCCGACAGGTAAGAAACTGACTTCATTGCGAGCCGAAACGAACGTTCTTGGTTCATGGCAGCAACACGGCACGCTTTGGCCTTTTGAAACGGGACTTGCACTACACGCAGGAGTTAATGCCGTATTGTTTCGCGACCTGAATGTGGAGGTAGGATATTTCTCGGCTCCCCGTCAGTATGCCAACCTGTTTGGCTCACCTCTTTTCAGCACCATAAGCATCAAGCATCAAGGGAAAGTATTTGAGGGAATGCACACTCCATACGCCTCTGTGGGATACGGACATCAATTCACCCCTGCATATCGGTTGGGGGCTCAAGTTGACCTCTATGATACTTGCTCAAAGGGTCATTCCAATCTGCTGTTTGCCTTTGGGGTATATCTCCGCGTCTGCCCGTCCTTTATCCTCAAGCGATAATGTGTACTTCGGGATGGATGGCAATACCGAATTGGCCGAGGACATCCTTGCGCACCGCATCACACAGGCGAACGATATCCTGTCCTGTGGCACCACCTCGGTTGACAAGCACCAACGCCTGACGGTCGTGCACGCCTGCAGGTCCTAAACTGCGCCCCTTCCATCCACATTGCTCTATGAGCCACCCGGCAGGAATCTTTACGTGCGACTCATCCACTGAATAGTGAGGCATCGTGGGATATCGCTTGAGCAAGTCCTGATATTGTGCAAGGGGCACAATGGGATTCATGAAGAAACTGCCTGCATTGCCCTGTTGCCTGGGGTCTGGAAGTTTCTGGCGGCGAATGTCGATGATGAGGTCCCGAAGTTGTTGTGCGGTCAAAGTATCGGCGGAGATATTCCGATGGGCAAGCGCCGCACGAATGCCGCCATAGTCGAGATGCGGGACAAAGGTGCGTGAAAGTCCGTATGTAACATAAAGCACCGCCCATTGGCCTTGATAGCCATCGGTCTTGAAGAGGCTATGCCGATAGCCATAGTCACATTGTTCGGGTGTAAAAGTCTGCAGTTGAGCGGTTTCAAGATTCATGCACTCCACCATTCGTATATAGTCCTTGGCTTCTGCACCATAGGCTCCGATATTCTGAACAGCCGAAGCCCCCACCTCGCCAGGGATGAGCGAGAGGTTTTCCAATCCGTAAAGTCCATGTTCGATGGTGTAGGCAACAAGGTCGTCCCACACGACTGCCGCCCCCACACGCAACAACACTTCTTCTCGGTCGTCGCCCCCTTCCTGCATTTCTATGCTGCGGATGTGGGAATGAAGAATCGTGCCTTCAAAGTCCTTTAGGAAGAGCAGGTTACAGCCCCCGCCAATGTGCAGAAGATGACCTTCATCGGTTCGCCGCGTGAGAAAATCCTTCAATTCCTCCGGCGTATCGTATTCCACAAACCGACGGCAACACACATCAATACCGAATGTGTTGTGGGGAAGCAGGTTATAATTATCAAGAATCTTCAACGTTCAACTTTCAACTTTCAACTTTCAACTTTCAATTTATTCAATTTATTCAATTTTCGTATGAAACCAATTCCCATTGCTCACCATCACGGCGGAACGTGAGGATGTCCATCATACCGTTGGAGATACCGCACTGGACAAGTAACATATTCCCCGTGGCAGATAGTTGCTGGCCAAAGTTCAGGCTCACGAAACGATTGCCAGGCATCTCAGGTCGGAAGACAGGCCACTGGCTCGCATCTATAGTGCCCTGCACGTCACTCTCCTCGTCGTTAGGATTTTCCATCGTAATAGACAGATGCGAAGCAAGGCACGACTGCTGATAAAGCGAATCGGAAATGAAACGCTGGTAGAAGCGTAAAAAATCCCCGACATCGTTGCCAGGATGCTTCTGCTCACGCTTTATGAGATGCCAACGTCCTTCGTGGCGCTGGAACATATAGTCAAGCAAGGATTCCTCCTCCAAATCCATACATTGCAGGGAAACGTGCGACAAAGAGGAATCGTTCAGAAGAACATCCATCTGCGAACGGTTGCCAAGCAACAATACATAGTAGTCATTGCCTGGCAGGCGGAACTCGTTGCGAAAATCACTTCCACGCTTGATGTAACTGACCGTACCATCCAGGCCGACTACCTCAAGCGGAAACTTGATGCGTTCGGCTTGAAAGCGCTTGTCGTGAGTAAAGGCAAAGACAAAGTCGCCAAACGCTTCCACTGCCCTTCCCTCCAATCTCAAGCCCTCGTCTTCCACCTCATCCTCCAGGACGGTATCGCCCCACAGCGTATCCACGCAGAGCGTTTCCTCCTCCGTTTCATTACTGTCAAGGACAGGCAATCCACGTCGGCAACCAGCAATGGTAACCAACGACACAACAAGCGCAAAACATAAAAGGAATTTACACTTCTTCATTACCCCTTCCGCAAAAGTTTCACAAAGGTACAAAATAAATCTTAATTCTTAACTTTTAACTTTTAATTTTTAATTTTTAATTAATTTATTGTATCTTTGCACGACTTTTAACCCTTACTCCAAAATGATAGAGCAAATACAACAACTGATAGAAGAGGTACGCAAGTTGCAAGCCCATAGTGCCGAAGATGTGGAAGCCCTGCGCATAAAATACCTGAGCAAGAAGGGCGAAGTAAATGCCCTGATGAACGACTTCCGTAATGTCCCCAACGAGATGAAACGCGAAGTGGGCATGCGCATCAACGAACTAAAGAACCTTGCCACAGAGCGCATCAACCAGTTGCGCGATGCCGTGCAGGCAGAAAACGTGGCAGGCGACGATGTGGACCTCACGCGCACCCCCTACCCCGTTTCCTTAGGCTCGCGCCATCCCCTGACCATTGTCAAGAACGAGATTGTGGACATCTTCTCACGTCTCGGCTTTACGTTGGCTGAAGGTCCTGAGGTGGAAGACGACTGGCACGTTTATTCTTCGATGAACTTTGCCGACGACCACCCTGCACGCGACATGCAGGACACCTTCTTCGTGGAGGCACACCCCGACATCATCCTTCGCTCCCACACCAGCAGCGTACAGGCTCGCGTCATGGAGTGCCAGCAGCCCCCCATACGCGTCATCTGCCCGGGTCGTGTCTATCGAAACGAGGCAATCTCAGCGCGCGCCCATTGCTTCTTCCATCAGGTTGAGGGACTGTACATCGACCGAAAGGTTTCCTTTGCCGACCTCAAGCAGGTGCTTCTGCTCTTTGCCCAAGAGATGTTCGGCACCGACACCAAGATTCGCCTCCGTCCCTCCTACTTCCCCTTCACAGAGCCCTCTGCAGAGATGGATGTCAGTTGCACCATCTGCGGCGGAAAAGGGTGCGCCATGTGCAAGGGTGCTGGCTGGCTCGAGATACTCGGTTGCGGCATGGTTGACCCTGCCGTGCTGGAGGCAAACGGCATAGACCCAACCCAATACACTGGCTATGCCTTTGGCATGGGCATCGAGCGCATTGCCAACCTCAAGTATCAGGTGCGCGACCTTCGGCTCTTCTCTGAGAACGACACCCGATTCCTCGACCAATTCCAAGCTGCTAACTAAGGCGTAGTTCGAACGAGTTCGGCTCTGCCCTTGCTGCTTCGTCACTTGCCACTTCGTTCTCGCTGTTCGTTCGCTTGTAAAATGGCGTTGCCACTTCGTTCTCGCTGTTCGCTCGCTTGTAAAATGGCGTTGCCACTTCGTTCTCGCTGTTCGTTCGCGACCCCTTCAGCGTTCAACTTTCAACTTTGACTTTCGGTCGAGTTCCGACGCGACTCGGTTTAGGGATTAGAGACCCTCTCCAACCTCTCCCTTAAAGGGTGAGGCTTTTTCCCTCCCTTTAAGGGAGGGTTAGGGAAGGTCCTTCAATTTTCAACTTTCAACTTTCAACTTTCAACTCTCAATGTGTACACGCATTCTGTGGTATGTGCAAACTTTGTTCCGCGTCGTGGAACGTCGGTTCCGCGACGTTGAATGTCCGTTCCACGTCGTGGAACGCAGATTCCACGACGGAGATTATAGAAAGCACCGAGAAGATTTAGTTTATGCACCGAGACGTTTTACATTTTGCACCGAGACATTTTACATTATGCATCGAGGCGTTTTACATTATGCACCGAGGCGTTTGGGACAAGACATTACGGTGATTTCCCTCAGACCTTATTTCGTTTGTTTTTTAGCACCACGTCATTTGGAGCGTTCCAAACTAAAATGTGCATATCTTATCAAATATATTTATAAGGTATGCACAAGATGTTTAAGTTGTTGTTCAATAAGTAATTTATGCAGTTGATCCTAAAGCTTTATATAATCCCTTTACGAGATTGGACAATATTGTAACCTCTGCTTGTAAATGAGCAATTACATTTAATAAATCACCAGTTGTATTGATTTCAGTAACTGGTAACCCTTCAGAAAAATTACCATCATTTGAATGATAATTAACAGCAGTAGCCAAATCTGCATCATTCCAATCAATATCTACTGCATTAACTGATGGTTTCCATTGTGATGCATCACCATTAGCTGTCCAAACATTTGTATTTGCAGAACTATTCCAAAATGTTGATCCTTTTGTACCTTTGTTACCACCTGGTATATTTTCAAATTGAATACCATCAACAATAGCATTAATTACTGGTTTTGTTGCTGTACCTATATTTTTAATTTCCGATATTGTCATAAATTTAAATTATATATTTGTCCATGTTATATGTAATGTTTTACCTCTTACAGAACTATCACCATCCCAGTATGTTACATTATAACCTGTTGGTGGTGTTAATCCTGCATCATTTACATAATCACCATCACCAGTACCATAACCAGTATCATCAACTATATTTGGTGTTCCCCAAATAGTTGGATAAATATAAACTATCATATCACCGGTTGTATTTGGGATAGTTAATGTTGATGGGCCAGTTGTAGATGTTGTAGGATTTTTACCATTAACAATGGATTTTAATTGATCAGAATCTTCAACTTGTTCATTTGTTACATGTCCAACATACCAATAATAAGTGGTTGTTTGTGCCGTTCCGCCGCCACCGTTTAGTATCAAGTTCACCAGTGCCGTCACGTCGGCAAGGTTCACAACGCCGTCTTCATTGACGTCGCCCTTCAGGGGCGTACCGTTGTTCCCACTCTGGGCGAATGTGCCCATGCTCAGTAGCAGGGCTGCCACAAGAAAGATAAATCTTTTCATAGTCATATTATTTAATTGAATAAAAAGTTGCCATGTTTCACGATAGA